>Ga0073905_10000160_pt1 | contig 28299 bp, 30 predicted proteins | sample KloWWTupernatant_FD_65482 | JGI IMG/M metagenome (GOLD analysis project Ga0073905, IMG submission 65482) | Active sludge microbial communities from Klosterneuburg, Austria, studying microevolution and ecology of nitrifiers - Klosterneuburg... | ecosystem: Engineered > WWTP > Aerobic digester >... | reverse complement strand
ACGGTGCTCAGCCCTCGACGAGCGCGCGCAGGCCCGGCCAGGCCGCGCCGAAGGCCACCAGCAGCGGCAGGTCCGCGACCTGTGAGGTCGGTACCCAGGCGACCGCGAGGCTCTCGGCGTCCGTGGGACGCGGGTCCTGCGGGCCGACGGCCCTGGCCACGACGGTCGTGTACCGCCACGGCCCGTGGTCGAGCACCTGGGTGGCGTGCACCTCGATGCCGGCGGGGTCGATCCCGGCCTCCTCGCCGGCCTCGCGGACGGCCCCGGTGACCGGGTCCTCGCCGGGCGCGAGCGCACCGCCGGGGATGCCCCAGGTGCCACCCTGGTCGCTCCACTCGGCACGGTGCTGCAGCACGACGTCGTACCCCACGGGGGTGCGCCGGGCCAGGAGCAGGCCGGCGGCGCCGAAGAGGCCCCAGTGCCGCCGGCCGCACGCGCACTCGACCCAGGCATCGCCCGGCTGCCGGTGGACGCCGTCGGGGACCGGCCCGGGTGTCAGTCGACGATCTCGCAGATCGCGGTGCCGGAGCTGACGCTCGCACCCACCGCGGCCGTCAGGCCCTGCACGGTGCCGGCCCGGTGCGCCACGAGCGGCTGCTCCATCTTCATCGCCTCGAGCACCACGACGAGGTCGCCCTCGGCGACGGTCGCGCCGTCGGCAACGGCAACCTTGACGATGGTGCCCTGCATCGGCGAGGCGAGCGTGGTGCCGTTGGTCGCGGTGCGCACCGGCGCACGCCGTGCGCGCTGCGGGCGGCTGCCGAAGCCCGCGCGGGTGCGGCCGGCGAGGCCGAGACCCGCCGGGAGCACGACCTCGATGCGCTTGCCGCCGACCTCGACGACGACGCGCTCGGTGAGCTCCTCCTCGGGCTCGTCCGCGGGCGCCGGTGCGCCGGCCGAGGCCGAGGCACCGCCGGGACGCAGGCCGGGCAGGCGGTCGGCGAAGGCCGTCTCGATCCAACGGGTGTGGATGGTGAAGGGTGCGGCGGGGTCGGCCGGGACGAACGCCGGCTCCTCGAGCACGGCGGCATGGAACGGCACGACGGTGGGGATGCCCTCCACCTCGAGCTCGCGCAGCGCGCGCCGTGCCCGCTCGACGGCCTGGGTGCGGTCCCGGCCGGTGACGATGAGCTTGAGGATCATCGAGTCGAACGCGCCGGAGACGGTGTCGCCCTCGATGACGCCGCTGTCGACGCGCACGCCGGGCCCGCCGGGCAGGCGCAGCCGGGTGATCCGGCCCGGGGACGGCAGGAACCCGGCGGCCGGGTCCTCGCCGTTGATGCGGAACTCGATGGAGTGACCGCGCGTGGCGACCTCCGTGTAGCCCAGCGGCTCGCCCGCGGCGATCCGCAGCTGCTCGCGGACGAGGTCGATGCCCGTGACCTCCTCGGTCACCGGGTGCTCGACCTGCAGGCGCGTGTTGACCTCGAGGAAGGAGACCGTGCCGTCCTGCGCGACGAGGAACTCGCACGTCCCGGCCCCGACGTAGCCGGCCTCGCGCAGGATGGCGATCGAGCCCTCGCGGAGCTGCCGCTCCTGGTCGGCCGTGAGGAACGGTGCCGGCGCCTCCTCGACGAGCTTCTGATGACGCCGCTGCAGCGAGCAGTCGCGCGTGGAGACGACGACGACGCCGCCGTACGCGTCGGCGAGGCACTGCGTCTCGACGTGCCGCGGGGAGTCCAGGTACCGCTCGACGAAGCACTCGCCCCGGCCGAAGGCCGCGGTCGCCTCGCGCACGGCGGAGTCGTACATCTCGGCGATCTCGTCGGCCTCGCGGGCGATCTTCAGCCCGCGGCCACCGCCACCGAACGCCGCCTTGATGGCGATGGGCAGGCCGTGCACGGCGGCGAAGGCCGCGACCTCCTCGGCGCTGGTCACCGGGTCCGGTGTCCCGGCCACGAGCGGCGCACCGGCGCGGTGGGCGATGTGCCGCGCGCTCACCTTGTCTCCGAGGGCCTCGATGGCGGCGGGCGGCGGGCCGATCCACACGAGCCCGGCGTCGATGACGGCCTGGGCGAAGCCGGCGTTCTCGGCGAGGAAGCCGTACCCCGGGTGCACGGCGTCGGCGCCAGAGCGGCGGGCGACCTCGAGGAGCTTGGGGATGTCGAGGTACGTCTCGGCCGCGCGCGCCCCCCCGAGGGCGAAGGCCTCGTCGGCCAGGCGCACGTGCAGCGCCTCGCGGTCGGGGTCGGCGTAGACGGCGACGCTGGCCACGCGCGCATCGGCGCAGGCCCGGGCGATGCGGACGGCGATCTCACCTCGGTTGGCGATGAGCACCTTGCGGATGGCGGGCACGGCTCACCGTAACGTCAGGCGCGGGTCGCCTTCACCCATGGCGCCGACGGCGCGCCAAGACTGTGCGGATCGTCAAGGCGCGTGCGGGGCCGTTTGTCGTCATCCGCCAGCGGAGGGCCGCCAGAGGTCCGTGACACGCACGCCCAGCTCGGCGAGCAGCTCGCGCAGCAGGGGCAGGCTGACGCCGACGACGGCGTGGTAGTCGCCCTCGATCGCGGTGACGAACGGCCCGCCGAGCCCGTCGACGGTGAACGCCCCGGCCACGGCGAGCGGCTCGCCGCTCGCGACGTAGGCGTCGATCTCCGCGTCCGACAGGTCGGCGAAGTGCACCGTCGTGGACGCCGTGGCACCGAGCGTCCCGGTGCCACGGCCGTCGGCGACGGGCCGCGCGTCGACCAGCCAGTGCCCGGTGTGCAGCACGCCGGAGCGCCCCCGCATCCGGCGCCAGCGCGCGGTCGCGTCGACGGCGTCGGCCGGCTTGCCGAACGCCTCGCCGTCGAGCTCGAGCAGCGAGTCGCAGCCGAGCACCAGGACGTCGTCTGGCAGGTCGTCGAGGTCGACCGGGTGGGCCGCGCGCGCGTCGTCGTCTGCGAGCAGGTCCGCGACGGCCTGCGCCTTGGCCTGGGCCAGCACCAGGACGGCGTCGGCCGGCTCGAGGACCCCGAACCGCGCGGTCGCAGCCGCCAGCGCGGCGTCCTCGTCGACCCCGGACACGAGCACGCGCGGGTCGATCCCCGCCGAGCGCAGCGTGGACAGCCGGGCGGGCGATGCGGAGGCGAGCAGCAGCGAGGTCACCGCGGCAGGGTAGCCGCCGCGGGACCTCGCCGCGCCGCGCCGTCGCGCCCTGGCCTCAGGCCAGTGCCTCGCGCAGCACGTCGAGGCCCACCGAGCCGAGGCCGAGGGCGCGGGCATGGAAGGCCTTGAGGTCGAACGTGCGCCCGTCGGCCTGCGCCGCGGCGGCGGCCTCGTCGCGGGCCGTCTCCCACAGCCGCTGGCCGATCTTGTACGCCGGTGCCTGGCCGCCCCAGCCGAGGTACCGGTTGAGCTCGAACCGCAGGAAGTCCTCGGGCATCGCGACGTTCGCGGAGAGGAACTCCCACGCCTTGTCGGCGTCCCACGTGCCACCGCCCCAGCGCTCGGGGCAGGGCAGGCCGAGGTGCACGCCGATGTCCAGCACCACGCGCGCTGCGCGCATGCGCTGACCGTCGAGCATGCCGAGGCGGTCGCCCCGGTCGTCGAGGAAGCCCAGGTCGGCCATGAGGCGCTCGGCGTACAGCGCCCAGCCCTCGCCGTGACCGCTGACCCAGCAGGCCAGCCGGCGCCAGGAGTTGAGCGTGGCGCGCTGGAACACCGTCTGGGCCACCTGGAGGTGGTGGCCGGGGACGCCCTCGTGGTAGACGGTCGTCTTCTCGCGCCACGTGGTGAAGGTGGTCACCGACGGCGGCACCGACCACCACATGCGGCCGGGCCGGGAGAAGTCGTCGGACGGGCCCGTGTAGTAGATGCCGCCGCTCTGGGTCGGGGCGATCCGGCACTCCAGGCGCAGCACGGGCGCCGGGATGTCGAAGTGCACGCCGTCGAGCGCGGCGATCGCCGCGTCGGCGGTGGTCTGCATCCACGCCTGCAGGGCCGCGGTGCCATCGAGCACGCGACCGGGCTCGGCGTCGAGCACGGCGATCGCCTGCTCCAGGGTGGCGCCGGGGCCGGCGATCTGGGCCGCGACGGCCTCCTGCTCGGCGACGACGCGGTCGAGCTCCGCGACGCCCCACGCGTAGGTCTCCTCGAGGTCGACCGTCGCGCCGAGGAAGTACCGGGACCACAGCGCGTAGCGCTCGCGGCCGAAGGCGTCCTCGAGCGGGGCCAGCTGCTCGAGCTCGTCGCGCAGGTACGCGGCGAGGGTGGCGTAGGCCGAGCGCGCCGCGTCCGCGCCGGCGGCGAGGCGCCCACGCAGGGCCTGGGCTTCCGCGTCGGGCTGCTGGGCCAGGGCGGCGTCGAGCGTGGCGCCCTGCACGAACGTGACGAAGAACGACGTCGCCCCGGCGAGGTCGTCGGCCTGGGCCGCGCACTCGCGCACCTGGCGGACGGCGGCGACCCGTGCGCGCGAGGCGGCGAGCCGCAGGGACGCCACGACGCCGTCGGCCGCGCCCGGCAGCGCCTCGAGGCGCGCGGCGATGTTGGCCCACTGCTCGGGGGTGTCGGTGGGCATGACGTCGAAGATGTCGCGCAGCTCCTGGACCGGGGAGGCGAGGTTGTTGAGCAGGCCCAGCCACTCGTCGGCATCGTGCAGCTCGAGCTCCAGGCCGATCCGCTCGCGCATCGCGGCGAGCGTCACGCGGTCGACGTCGTCCACGGGCTCGGCCTGCTCGAGCTGCGCGAGCACGGCGCGCGCGGCGTCGGCCTGCGCCTGCCAGCCGGCGGGCGAGAGGTCGGTCATGAGGTGGTCGTAGCCCGCGATGCCCATCGCGGTGGCCGCCAGGGGGTTGAGGCGGGCCGAGGTGGTGACGTAGGCGTCGGCGATCGCGTCGATCGCCGTGGGGGTCCGGGTCGGGAGGTCTGCGCTGGTCATGGGGGCGACCCTATGCCCGCAGCAGCCCCGGGATCGAAGCGATTCCCGGCGCCCGTGCCGGCTACGGTCGCGCGCTCCAGCGCCAGGCGTCGTGGCCGGGCCGCATCGGGTCGGAGAGGCGCTGGACGGCGTCCATCCAGCGGCGTCGGGCTGCGGCGCGGACGGCCTCGGGGCCGTCGTGGCCGGCCGCGGCCTGGGCCGTGACGGCGGCTCCGGCCGCCTGGCCCGCCGCGAGCCCCGCGACGAGGGCCGCGAGCTCGACGTCGTCCGGCTCGCCGCGGACCACGCGGACGTCGGGGGTCACAGCGGGATGTTCCCGTGCTTCTTGGCCGGCATCGCGGCCCGCTTGGTGCGCAGGGTCCGCAGGGCCCTGACCACCTGCGAGCGGGTGGCCGACGGCGCGATGACCGCGTCGACGAAGCCGCGCTCTGCGGCGTCGTACGGGTTGACCAGCGCGTCCTCGTAGTCGGCGACCAGCCGAGCGCGCTCGGCGTCGACGTCGCCGCCCACGTCGGCCACGTTCTTCAGCGCCGCGCGCTGCAGGATGTTCACCGCGCCCCCGGCGCCCATGACGGCGATCTGCGCCGTGGGCCAGGCGAGGTTGACGTCGGCGCCCAGCTGCTTGGAGCCCATGACGATGTACGCGCCGCCGTACGCCTTGCGCGTGATGACGGTGACGAGCGGGACGGTGGCCTCGGCGTAGGCGTAGATGAGCTTGGCGCCGCGGCGGATGATCCCGTTCCACTCCTGGTCGGTGCCGGGCAGGAACCCCGGCACGTCGACGAAGGTCAGCACCGGCAGGCCGAACGCGTCGCACGTCCGCACGAACCGCGCGGCCTTCTCCGCGGCGTTGATGTCCAGCGTGCCGGCCATCTGCAGGGGCTGGTTGGCGACCACGCCCACCGGGCGTCCCTCGACGTGCCCGAAGCCGATGAGCACGTTCTGCGCGTAGAGCGGCTGGACCTCGAGCAGCTCGCCGTGGTCGAGCACGTGCTCGACCACGGTGCGCATGTCGTACGGCTGGGAGTCGGAGTCCGGGACGAGCGCGTCGAGCTCGAGGTCGACCTCGGTGACCTCGGTCGCGTCCGGGTCCTCCTCCGTCCACGTCGGCGGCTCGGTGAGGTTGTTGGACGGCAGGTAGCCGAGCAACGACCGGACGTAGTCGATCGCGTCGTCCTCGTCGGCGCCGAGGTAGTGCGCGACGCCGGACCGCGTGTTGTGGGTGGCCCCGCCGCCCAGCTCCTCGAAGCCGACGTCCTCGCCCGTCACCGCGCGGATGACGTCGGGACCGGTGATGAACATGTTCGAGGTGCCGTCCGCCATGACGATGAAGTCCGTCAGCGCGGGGGAGTAGACCGCGCCGCCGGCGCTCGGGCCGAGGATGAGCGAGATCTGCGGGATGACGCCCGACGCCGCGACGTTGCGCCGGAAGATCTCGGCGAACTGGGTCAGCGCAGCGACGCCCTCCTGGATCCGGGCGCCGCCACCGTCGAGGATGCCGACGAGCGGCATGCCCGTGCGCAGCGCGAGGTCCATCACCTTGGTGATCTTCTGGCCGTGCACCTCGCCGAGGCTGCCGCCGAAGACCGTGAAGTCCTGCGAGTAGACCGCGACCGGTCGGCCGTCGACCGTCCCGTGCCCGGTGATGACGCCGTCGCCGGGCACCCGGCGCGCGTCGAGGCCGAAGTTGGTGGAGCGGTGCAGCACGAAGGCGTCGAGCTCGGTGAACGAGCCCTCGTCGAGCAGGGCGTCGATGCGCTCCCGGGCGGACTTCTTGCCGCGGTCGTGCTGCTTCGTCGCGGCCAGCTCCTGCGCCTGGGCCTGCTCGGCCGTGCGGCGCACGAGGTCGGCGAGGCGGGCGGCGGTGGTGGTCGTGCCGGTCACGGGTGCGTCGCTCACAGACCGAGGGTAGTTGTCGAGACCCCACATCCCGGGTGCGGTTCTCGACCGTGTCGCGCGGCGTCCGTGTGAGGGTCCGGACAACCGGAGGGGACGGCCGGGGCCCGCGCGGGGCGGTCCGCCGTCGGGGCGTCTAGCGTGGTCCCGTGGACCCAGACGGCACGCCCGAAGCCCTCGTCCCCCGTGCCCCGCTCGACCCCGCGGCCCTGCCGCGCGCCGTGCGGGCGTCCGTCGCTGCGGTCTCGCCGCGCGGCCTCGGCAGGGTCGAGGTGGTGGCGAGCACGGCGTCGACGTCGAGCGACCTGCTCGCCGCGGCGAGCGCCGTGACGGGCGTGCCATGGCCCGACCGGTCGGTGCTCGTCGCCGACCACCAGGTGGCAGGGCGCGGCCGGGCGGGCCGCACGTGGGAGACCCCCGCCGGGGTCGCGCTGACCTTCTCCGTGCTGCTGCGGCCCGCGGTGCCGCCGGCGCGCCTGGGCTGGGTGCCGCTGCTCGGCGGGCTCGCCGTCGTCCAGGCGCTCGCGGCGGTGACGGGCGTGCACGCCGTGCTCAAGTGGCCCAACGACGTGCTCGTCGAGGCCACGGAGGAGATGCCGGGCTGGGGCGCGTTCCGCAAGGTGGCCGGGGTGCTCGGCGACCTGGCCGCGACCTCGGACGGCACGGCCGTCGTGCTGGGCATCGGGATCAACGTCGCGCAGCGCGCCGACGAGCTGCCCGTCCCGAGCGCCTCCTCCCTCGCCCTCGCCGGCGCCGTCGCGGACCGCACGGAGCTGCTCGCCGCGGTGCTGGCGCGCTGGGCGGAGCTCGACGACCGCTGGCGCGCGCACGACGGCGACGCGGGCGCGGCAGGTCTGGGTGCCCAGGTCGCCGCGGCGTGCACGACGATCGGGCGTGCCGTCGAGGTGGACCTGCCCGGTGGCACCGTGCTGGCGGGCCTGGCGACCGGCCTCGCCGACGACGGCGCCCTGCTCGTCACGGCGGACCGACGCGTCCGCGCGGTCCACGCCGGCGACGTCCGCCTGCGCACCCGCGGCTAGCCTGACGGGATGGAGACTCCCGAGCGGCCGCCGGACTCCACGCTGGCGCGCCTCGAGGAGCTGCTGCTCGGCGGACCGCCCAGCCTCACGCTCCCGCAGGTGGCCGAGCAGGCCGGCGTCGAACCGGCCCAGGTGGCGGCCTTCTGGCGCGCGCTCGGTCTGCCCGTCCCCGACCCGGACGTCGCGGCCTTCACGCCCACCGACGCGCTCGTGGTCGAGACGGTGCTGCGTGCCGGCCGGGAGTTCGACCTCTCGGGCCGCACCGGGGTGACCCTCGTCCGGGCGATCGGCCACACCACCGAACGGCTCGTCACCTGGCAGGTCGAGTCGCTCGTCGAGCACATGGCCTTCCGCTACGCGCTCGACGACACCACGGCGCGCATCCTCGTGCTCGACCGCCTGGCCGACGTCGTACCGCTGCTCGAGCTCCAGCTGGTGCACGCATGGCGGCGTCAGGTCGCGGCGATCGCCGGCCGGTTCGCGCAGACCTACGCCCAGGCGCACGTCCCGGAGCAGACGGACGACCTGCCGCTCGCCCGTGCGGTGGGGTTCGCGGACATGGTGTCCTTCACGACCCGCTCGGCGGGGCTCGGGCCCGGCGCGCTCGCCGAGCTGGTCGGCGGGTTCGAGGCTGCGGCGCGCGACACGGTGACCGCCCTGGGCGGCCGGGTGGTCAAGACGATCGGCGACGCGGTGCTGTTCGTCGCAGACGACATCGAGACCGGTGCCCGGGTGGCGCTCGGGCTCGCCGACGCCCTGGGCGCCGGCTCGTCGACGCCGGTGCGGGTGGGGCTGACCTGGGGGCGGGTGATCTCGCGGTTCGGCGACGTCTTCGGCCCGTCCGTCAACGTCGCGGCCCGCATGACGGCGCAGGCCGAGCCGGGGACCGTCATGCTCGACGCCTCGACCGGGGCGCACCTCGCGGGGCGCGCCGGGTTCGCGCTCGCGCCGCAGCCGGAGCGCGAGGTCGCCGGGTTGGGGCCGGTCAGCCCCGTGCGGCTGTCCCGGGCCTGAGGTGCCGGGCCGGCGGTGCCGGCCCACGCCGCGGGGCACCGCAGCAGGGCTCACCCCGCCGGCTGCGCCGTGACCGGCTCGACCAGCCCCGGACCCTGCGTGCCGACCCGGTTCACGGCCGTCGAGACGCTCGTGGCCACGAGCGTCGGCGGCGCGTCGCGCAGCAGCGGCAGCGCCGCGGCGCCGTCGAGCGCAGGATCGAGCCAGGCGTCCCAGCGCGCGGGGTCGAGCACCACGGGCCGGCGGTCGTGCAGCGCGGCGACGGCCGGGTCGGCCGTCCAGGCCGCGCCCGTGACGATCGTGGTGCTGACGAGCCAGCGCAGCGGGTCGTCGTCGGCGCGGCCGCGGTCCCGCCAGAACTCGTAGAGCCCGGCGAAGGCCAGCGGGCCGCCGTCCGCGCGGTGGATCCAGTGCGGGGTGCGGGGCGTGCCGCGGGGTGCGCCGGGGGCGGGCTCGGTCCACTCGAAGTAGCCCTCGGCCGGCACGAGGCAGCGCCGGGCGGCCAGGGCCTTGCGGAAGGCCGGCTTGGTGTCGAGGGTCTCGTAGCGCGCGTTGATCATCCGGGCACCGACGGACGGGTCGCTCGCCCAGCCGGGCACCAGCCCCCACCGGGCCAGGCGCAGCGAGCGGCGCGGGGCGCGGTCCGCAGGCTTCTCGGAGCCCCCGGCGCGGCTGCCGTCCCGCCCGCCGTCCCGCCCGCCGTCCCGCCCGCCGTCCCGCCCGGCGTCCCGCTCGCCGTCCCGCCCAGCGCGCCCGGTGCGCTCGGCGCGCTCGACGACGATCCGCACGGGGTCGGTCGGGGCGATGTTCCAGGACGGTGGGAGCGCGAGCGCATCGGGCGCGACGTCGTCGATCTCCACCCCGAACGCGTCGGCGAGGTCCTGGGCCTCGCGGAACGCGGCGAACCGTCCGCACATGGCCCCAGCATGCCCTGCGCCACCGACGCGGGGGTGCCCGGCCACGACCAGTCCGTGGGAACCCCCTGCCGATCGAATCGTTCCGATGTCATACTGACCCGATGCCCACCCTCACCGCCGGCAGCGCCCGGCAGGCTCGGGGGAGCGAGCGCTCCGTCGGCTTCGTGATCCTCGTCGGCTCGCTGACCCTGCTGCCGGCGCTCGCCACCGACATGTACCTGCCCTCGCTGCCCGAGGTCGCCGGTGAGATGGGCACCACCGACGCGGCGGTGCAGTTCACCATCACCGGGATGCTCATCGGCGGCGCGATCGGCCAGCTCATCGTCGGACCGTTCTCCGACCGCGTGGGCCGCCGCAGGCCCGTGATGATCGGCGTCGGCCTGCACGCGCTCATGTCGCTCCTGTGCGCGCTCGCCGTGACGATCGAGCAGCTCCAGGCGCTGCGGGTGCTCCAGGGGCTGGCGAGCGCCGGTGCCACCGTGGTGGCGATGGCGATCATCCGGGACCGGTACACGGGCTCGGAGGCCGCGCGCCTCATGTCGCGGCTCGTGCTCGTCATCGCGGTCGCGCCCCTGTTCGCACCGACCATCGGCGGCGTGATCGCCGACGCCTGGGGCTGGCGGGCGGTCTTCGTCGCCCTCGCCCTGCTCGCCGGCGTGCTGCTCGCCGTCGTCGCCGTCGCCCTGCCCGAGACCCTGCCGGCCGAGCGGCGGGCCGCCCACGGGCTGGGGGCGCTCGCGCACGGCTACGTCGGGATCCTGCGCGACCGCAGGTTCGTGGCGCTCGCCGTCGTGCCGGGCTTCGGGATGGCCGTGATCATGGCGTACGTCTCGGGCTCGCCCTTCGTGCTGCGCGACGAGTACGGGCTCACGGCGCAGCAGTTCTCGTTGGCGTTCGCGATCGGCGGGACGGCGCTGGTGCTCGGTTCGCAGCTCAACGCCGCGCTGGTGCGCCGCGTGGGCCCGATGCGGCTGCTCCGGTTCGGCGCGCCGGCGACGACGGTGCTCACCGCCGTGCTCGTCGTCGTCGCGGCCACGCGGGCGGGCGGGGTGGTGGGCTTCATCGCCGCGCTCTGGCTCTCCCTGTCGCTGCTCGGGCTGGTGCTCGGCAACGCCTCGGCGCTCGCGCTCAGCCGGCACGGCGAGCGGGCAGGGACCGCAGCCGCGACCCTCGGGTTCATCCAGACCGCGCTCGCCGGTGCGGTCAGCCCGCTCGTCGGCGTGCTCGGCGGCGGGGCGCTCGCGATGACGGGGGTCATGCTCGGCAGCATGGTGGCGGCGACCCTCGTGCTCGCCCTGGCGACCCCCGCCTACCGCAGGGGCGGGTGGCTGGAGCCGATCGGTCCGCCCGTCGGCACGCACTGACGGTCACCTACGCTGGTCCCGTGCACCGCTGGAACGACGTCGCCCGGGCCACGGGCCTGATCGGGCCCGACGGTGCCGTGCGCCCCACGATCTTCGCCGAGATGTCCGCTCTCGCGGCGCGGACCGGGGCCGTCAACCTGGGCCAGGGGTTCCCCGACGTCGACGGCCCCGAGCACGTCGCGCAGGCCGCGATCGACGCGATCCGCGCCGGCCGCAACCAGTACCCGCCGGGCGGCGGTGAGCCGGAGCTGCGCCGCGCGATCGCCGCGCACCAGGAGCGCCACTACGGCCTGCGGCCCGACCCGCTGAGCGAGGTGCTCGTCACGACGGGGGCCACCGAGGCGATCGCCGCGACGGTGCTCGCGCTGGTGGACCCCGGGGACGAGGTCGTCACGCTCGAGCCGTCGTACGACTCCTACGCCGCCGTCATCGCCATGGCGGGCGCCCGGCACGTCACGGTCGGGCTGGTGCCGGCGGGCACCGGGTTCCGCCTCGATCCCGCGGCGCTCGCCGCCGCCGTGACCGACCGGACGCGGCTCATCCTGCTCAACTCCCCGCACAACCCCACCGGGACCGTGCTGACGCGCGCAGAGCTCGAGGCCGTGGCCGCCGTCGCCCGCGCGCACGACCTGCTCGTCGTCACCGACGAGGTCTACGAGCACCTGACCTTCGACGGCGCCCGGCACGTGCCGATCGCCACCCTGCCGGGGATGGCGGAGCGCACCCTGACGATCTCCTCGGCGGGCAAGTCGTTGTCCTTCACCGGGTGGAAGGTGGGCTGGCTCACCGGGCCAGCTGCGCTCGTCACCGCGGTGCGCACGGTCCAGCAGTTCCTCACCTACGTCTCGGGCGCGCCGTTCCAGGTCGCGGTGGCCTCCGCGCTGCGCGACGAGGACGGCGCGACGGACGCCTGGGTGCGGGGCCTGGCGGGCTCGCTCGCCGCGCGCCGGGACCTGCTGTGCGCTGGGCTGCGCGCGGCGGGCTTCGAGGTGGTGGTGCCGCAGGGCACCTACTTCGTCGTGGCGGACGCCGCCCCGCTGGGGGTGGCCGACGGCGTCGCGCTGTGCCGCAGGCTGCCGGAGCTGGTCGGCGTGGTGGGGGTCCCCGTGAGCGCGTTCTGCCGTGCCGGCTCGCCGACGGCCCGCGCGCTGGCCTCGCGCGTGCGGTTCACGTTCGTCAAGCGCGAGGCGGTGCTCGAGCAGGCCGTCGAGCGACTCGCGGGACTGCCGGCCGCGCTGGGCTGAGCCCGCGCGGCGGATCGCCGCCACCTCGGGCTCAGGCCGGCGGACGCCCGGAGACCGCACGCGCGGCCGCCTCGACCCGCGCGTGGTGCCCGGCCCAGCCGGCCGCGTCCCTGGCGCTCATGTTGTCGTTGCCCGGGGCGTACCCGACCGCGCCGTCGATCCCCTCGCGCAGCACGTCGGCCTGCCCGGTGTGCCGGGCGACGTCGACGAGCAGGTGCACGAGGACGGCGTGCAGGGACGGGTGGCGGCGGTCCTGCGACCACCACGGCACCTCGCCGACGGCGTCGAGCGGCAGCGCCTCGACGGTGGCGTCGGCGTGCTCGGACGAGCGGCGCAGGAGGTCGAGGACGTCGGCCCGGGACTCGGACGCTGGGACCCACAGGTCGTCGTCGTCCTGCGCGTCGTCGTCGAACCAGGGCAGCGGGATGCCGGACGGGCGGCCGAAGCAGTCGCCGAGGTAGCCCAGCTGGATGCTCGCCACGTGCTTGACGATGCCCAGCAGGTTGGTGCCCGTGGGGGTCAGTGGTCGGCGCGCGTCGTACTCGTCGAGCCCCTCGAGCTTCGAGGCGAGTGCCGTGCGCTGGGTGCGCAGGTAGCCGTGCAGCGTGGTCTTCTCGTCCATCGCGCCAGTGTGCCCCCGGGCCGGACGTCCGTGCACGTGGGCGCCGACGGTCACTACCGTGGGACCTGACACCTTCCGGGAGGCAGTGACGTGACCACACCCATCGACGCGACGACCACCGAGGCCTGGGCCGCCCTCACGGCGCACCAGGCCACCTTCGCTGCCGACCTGCGCGGCTGGTTCGCCGCCGACCCGCACCGCGCGGAGACCATGACGCGCACGGTCGGCGACCTGCACGTCGACCTGTCCAAGAACCTCGTCACCGACGAGACCCTCACCCTGCTCGTGCGTCTCGCCGAGCAGGTGGGGCTGGCCGAGCGCATCGAGGCGATGGTCTCCGGGCAGCGGATCAACGTCACCGAGGACCGCGCCGTGCTGCACACGGCGTTGCGCCGGCCCGCCGGCATGCGCCCGTCGCTGGTGGTCGACGGGCAGGACGTCGACGCCGATGTCCACGCCGTCCTCGCGAAGGTCTACGCGTTCGCCGAGCAGGTACGCAGCGGGGCGTGGACCGGCGTGACGGGCAGGCCGGTCGCGACCGTCGTCAACATCGGCATCGGCGGCTCGGACCTCGGCCCGGTCATGGCGTACGAGGCGCTCAAGCCCTACGTCCAGGACGGGCTCGAGGTGCGGTTCGTCTCCAACATCGACCCGGCCGACGTCGCCGAGACGGTCCGGGGCCTCGACCCGACGACGACGCTCTTCATCGTCGCCTCGAAGACCTTCGGCACCCTGGAGACCCTGACCAACGCGCGCCTGGCGCGCCAGTGGCTGTGGGACCAGCTGCTCGCCGTCGGCGCCATCGAGGACACCGACGAGGCCCGCACGGCCGCCGTCGCGCAGCACTTCGTCGCGGTCTCCACCGCGCTGGACAAGGTCGCGGCCTTCGGCATCGACCCGGCCAACGCGTTCGGCTTCTGGGACTGGGTGGGTGGCCGCTACTCGATGGACTCGGCGATCGGCACCTCGCTGGCGATCGCCGTCGGCCCGGACGCCTTCGCCGAGATGCTGGCCGGGTTCCACGCCGTGGACCGGCACCTGGCAACCGTGCCGTTCGACCAGAACGTGCCCGTCCTCATGGGCATGCTCAACATCTGGTACGTCAACTTCCTCGGGGCGCACACGCATGCCGTGCTGCCGTACGCGCAGTACCTGCACCGCTTCGCCGCCTACCTGCAGCAGCTGACCATGGAGTCCAACGGCAAGTCCGTGCGGGCCGACGGCACCCCGGTGACGAGCGACACCGGCGAGGTCTTCTGGGGCGAGCCCGGCACCAACGGCCAGCATGCGTTCTACCAGCTCATCCACCAGGGCACGCGGCTCATCCCCGCGGACTTCATCGCCGTCGCGACCCCTGCGCACCCGCTGGTGGACACGGCGGCTCCCGGCGCCCCGGACGTGCACGAGCTGTTCCTCGCCAACTTCTTCGCCCAGACCAAGGCCCTCGCCTTCGGCAAGACGGCCGACGAGGTCCGTGCGGAGGGCACCGCGGAGGACCTCGTCCCGGCCAAGGTCTTCGGCGGCAACCGTCCCACCACGTCGATCATGGCCCCGGCGCTCACCCCGTCGGTGCTGGGCCAGCTCATCGCGCTGTACGAGCACATCACCTTCGTCCAGGGCATCGTCTGGGGGATCGACTCCTTCGACCAGTGGGGCGTCGAGCTGGGCAAGAAGCTCGCCATGGAGATCGCGCCGGCCGTCGCCGGGGACACCGTGGCCCTCGAGGCCCAGGACCCGTCGACGCAGGGCCTCATCGGCTACTACCTGGCGCACCGCGCCCGGGGGTGACCGCTTGCGGGTGGGCGGGCCCGCGGGAGGGGTGGGCCACGGGCGAGGAGTGAGCCACCGGAGAGGTCGGCCGCACGGCGGGTCGGCCGGCGGCGCGGGGACCTCGACATCCCGGCGTCACACGGGGCCGCTAGCCTCGGCGCCGTGAGACCACGGATCGTGTGCCCCAGCGCCGACGGCGGCCTGGCCCGGCTGTTCGCCGAGCCTGCACTGCGCGACCGCCTCGCCGCGCTCGGCGAGGTGGTCATCGCCGACGACGTGCCGGACGAGGCGACGCTCGTCGAGCGGGTGGCGCGGGCCGACGTCGTGCTGCTCACCACCCACCTGCCCGACGACGCGCTGCGCGCCGGGGCTGGGCGCCTACGGCTCGTGGCCTTCAGCGGGACGGGCGCGGAGTCGTACGTGTCGCTGCCCCTGGCGCGGGAGCTCGGCGTCACGGTGACCAACGTCGTGCGGTACGGCGACCAGGCCGTGGCCGAGCTGACCCTGGGCCTGCTGCTCGCGGCGGCGCGCGACCTGCCCGCTGCGGACCGTGCGGTGCGCGCCGGGCGATGGACCGGGTGGCTGGGGCGCGAGCTCGCCGGCTCGACGGCCGCCGTGGTGGGTTTCGGCGGCATCGGCCGCGCCGTGGCGCGGATGCTCGACGCGCTCGGGATGCGGGTGCTGGTCTGGGACCGCACGGTGGACCCGGCGGCGCTGGCGGCGGTGCACGGCACCCCCTGCACCCTGCGCGAGGCGTTCGGGGCCGACGTCGTGTCGTTGCACCTGCCGCTCTGTGCGGAGACCCGGGGCATCGTCACCCCGGAGCTTCTCGACCTCCTGCCCGCAGGATCGATCCTGGTGAACTCGGCACGGGGCGAGCTGGTCGAGCCGGGCGCCCTCGCGCGGCGGCTGGCCCGCGGCGACGTGCGTGCCGCCCTGGACGTCTTCGACCCCGAGCCGCTCGCGGCGGACGACCCGCTGCTCTCGGTGCCGGGCACGGTGCTCAGTCCGCACCTCGGTTTCCGTACGCCGCAGGCGCTCGGGCGGATGGCCGCGGGGGCGGTGGCCTGCGTCGAGGCCTACCTGGACGGCGCGCCGGTCAACGTCGTGACCTGACGTGACGTGACGTGACGTGACGTGACCTGACCTGACCTGACCTGACCTGACGTGGCGTGACGCCGGTGGTGGTGCGGCGGGGCGGCTGCGGGTCCCCGTGCTGCTGCCCGTCCGGGTGTGGCGCGGCGGGGGAGCCCTCGCGCGGATCGCTGCCTACGCTGGTCGGGTGGACGCCACGACGACCAAGGTGCGGGTGGACGCCTGGACGTGGGGCGTGCGTCTCTTCTCCACGCGGACGGCCGCCGCGACGGCGTGCCGCGCCGGTCACGTGCGCGTCAACGGCGATCGCGCGAAGCCCGCGACCACGGTGGGGATCGGCGACGAGGTCCGGGTCCGCCTGGCGGGGGTCGAGCGCATCGTCAGGGTGCAGCGGCTGCTGGTCAAGCGGGTGTCGGCTCCCCTCGCGGCCGAGGCGATGACCGACCTCACGCCACCGCCACCGCCGCGCGAGGAGGTCCCCGCGGTCGTCGCCGCGCGGGACAGGGGGGCGGGACGCCCGACCAAACGTGAGCGCCGCGAGATCGACCGCTGGCGCGGACGCGAGCCGATCTCCTGACGATCGCCGCGTAGCGGTGCCGCCCGAAGGGCCCGGCCTGTCCCCGAACGTCCGTGTTCCCGGCGTCCGCACCTGTCCTGCACGCAACCACTACATTGAGCAACCATATGGTTGAATAAGCGCATGATCGCACGTGAGGGCGTCGTCGGGCCACCGCCCGAGACCCTCAACCCTGTGTTCCGTGCGCTGGCGGACCCGACGCGACGCGCGATCCTCGCCCGCCTCGCCCGGTGCGACGCGACGGTGGGCGAGCTCGCCGAGCCGTTTCCCATGACGCTCCAGGCGGTGTCCCGGCACCTGGCTGTCCTCGAGCGCGCTGGGCTGGTGGTGCGTGGCCGCGAGGCGCAGTGGCGGACGAGCAGCCTGGACCCGCGGCCGCTGCGGGATGCGGCGGCGTGGCTCGACGGGTTCCGATCGTTCTGGGACCTGGACACGCCGCGCGGCTGACGGCTCCGGCTCTGACGGGTCCGGCTCCGACGCGACCGGCTCTGACGGGTCCGGCTCCGACGCGACCGGCTCTGACGGCTCCGGCTCCGACGCGACCGGCTCTGACGGGTCCGGCCCTGACCTGACCGCGTCTGAGGGACCCGCTCCGAGGTGACCGGCTCAGCCCACGTCTCGACGTCGGAAGACCAGTCCCGCCCCGAGGACCACCAGGATGCAGAGTCCTCCGAGGTATGCGGCACCCTGAGCCAGCGACAGCGTCTGCTCGACGTACTCGCACGAGGTGCCCTGGGACGACGTCGTGCACTGCGACACGTAGTACGCCGCCCCATCCTGGACCCAGGCTGAGACGTTGAGCAGGACGAGCGCCGGCTGCAGCCGCGGCACGAGAGCCCCGAGCAGGTTCTCCACGAGGATCGCGTAGCCGACGACCACACCCAGCACTGCCGCGGTGTGCCGCATCCAGATGCCCATGGCGGCTCCGGCGACGCCGCCCAGCACGATGACGACGAGCATCCGAAGCGTCGTGCCCAGGGTGTCCTGCCAGTCGGCACCGGACATCGTGCCCGCCAGGTCCTGCTGGGCGTGGACGGCCCAGACTCCGGCCACGAGCAGGGCGAGCGTCAGGACGGCGGCGGGCACCAGCCCCGCACCGACCGCGAGGAGCTTGCTCGCGTAGACGCGGAGCCGCCGGGGCTCGAAGGTCAGCCACGTGGTGATCGCACCCGAGCTGAGCTCCGCTGCGGTGGACGTCGCGCCGACGAGCAGGGCCATGAACCCGATGAGGAAGGTCACGGGTGCGAGGACACCGGGCAGGGTGTCCTCCAGCGCCGGGGCCACGGGGACGTACCACGCGCGCTCCGGGGCCCCCATCTGGTCGCAGCCGAAGTCGAGCGTCGGGTCGTCGCTGGCCTCGCGCTCGCGCTCCTGGTCCTCGCGGCACTGCGCGACCTGCTCCTCGCCGTTCTCCTCCCAGTCCGCCAGCGCCAGGGCGTACGCGCGCTCCGCTTCCTCCAGCTGGGCAGCGGTCAGCGGGCGGACGGTGGCCGCAGTGCCCCACAGCACGAGGCCGATCGCCACGAGGGTCGCGAGCAGGGCGCCGAGGACGAGGCGTCGGGCGGCCAGCCGCTGCAGCTCCACCCACACCAGGCGGGTCATCGCCGGACCTCCCCGCTGGCCTCGTCGGTGGACGCGTCGGTCGGTGCTGCGGGCGGGCCGGCCGCCGGGCTGTCGAGCGCTGAGCCGCTGGTGAGCTCGAGGAAGACCGACTCCAGGCCGGCGCGCTGCGGGACGAGCGACTGCACCCAGATCTGGTGCTGCCCGAGGAGCCAGGTGATCCTGCCGGGGTCGGGCTCTCCCTCCACCCGCAGCGCGTCGCCGTCGAGGACGGCGAGCATGCCGCCGGTGGTGAGGACCTGGAGCGCCGCGGCTGGGTCCGGCACGCCGACGCGGACGGCGGCGGTGCGCTCGCCGATCACCTCGGCGACGGTGCCCGAGGCCAGGAGCCTGCCGCGCCCGATGATGGACACGGTGTCGGCCACCTGCTCGACCTCGGCCAGGATGTGGCTGCTCACCAGGACCGTGCGGCCCTCGCCGGCCAGGCGTCGCATCGTCTGGCGGATCTCGTGGATGCCGGCCGGGTCGAGGCCGTTGGTGGGCTCGTCGAAGATCAGAAGGTCGGGGGACTTGAGCAGGGTCGCCGCGATCGCCAGACGCTGCTTCATGCCGAGGGAGTAGCCGCTGTACCGGTCGGAGGCACGGTCGTGCAGGGCGGTGGCCGTGAGCACCTCGTCGACGCGGGTCCGGGGCGCGCCGATCGCCTGGGCGAGCAGGTCGAGGTTGCGGCGCCCGCTGAAGGCCGGGAAGAACTTGGGCGACTCGACGATCGCGCCGACGCGGCCGACGACATCGGGCAGCTGCTGCGGAACCGGGTGCCCGAAGATGCGCATCGTGCCGGCGTCGGCACGGACGAGTCCGAGCAGCATCCGGATGGTGGTGGTCTTGCCCGAGCCGTTGGGGCCGAGGAAGCCGTGGACGCCGCCGACGGGGACGGCCAGGTCGAGGTTCTCCACGGCGACCTGGCGTCCGCGGCGTCCGCGGTAGGTCTTGCGCAGGCCGCCGGTGACGACGGCGTAGTCCATGGTCATCCGGCTGCCCCCCGAAGCTCGTGGGGCGGAACCCCTGCCTGCACGCTAGCCGTCGGGAGCGGGTGGTGGGGCCAGCGGCGCCGCGCGCGTCGGCGCTCGTGGTGCAGGTGGCGTAGGTGGTGCAGAAGATTTGCCCACCCTTGACCCGACTGCGCCTTGAGGTCGCGCGGCGGGTGCCGATGGGGAGGGCATGACCACGATGCAGCTCGAGCGCGAGTCGGCGATCCTCGCCGTCGTCGACCTCGAGGTCGACGACCTCCCCCCGTTCTGGGACTAGCCCCAGGCGGTGAGCACGGACCGGGCACGGGCGCCCGGTCCGGTGGGTCGCGCGCCGAGGTCACTGCGCCCGTACCTCAGAACGGCGTCGGGCCACCCGCGTCCGGCGGGTCCGGAGGAGTCCGCACTGCCGACTCCTCCCCGAGCGGCCGCGTCGCCCGCGGCGGTACGTCCTCGTCCCCGCGGCCGGCCGGCCCAGCCACCGGCCGAGCCACCCGCCGCGGCACGTCCCAGCGTGCGGGGTCGGCGGGGACCGGGTCGCGCGTGTAGCTCCGGCCGGCCGGGCCGTGCCAGGTCGTCACCGCGGTGACGGGGTCGCGCTCGACCCGCCACCGGCCGGCGGTCTTGAGCCGGTGGTGGTGGCGGCACAGCGGGTGCAGGTTGGTCTCGATGGTCTGCTCCTCGGCGGGGCGGACCGGGTCGAACGGGTCGATGTGGTCGAGGTCGCAACGCTGGGCGGCGATCCGGCAGCCGGGGAAGGTGCAGGTGGTGTCGCGCGCCGCCACGAGGGCAGCCAGGCCGGCACTCGGGCGGTAGGTGCGGTCCCCGACGGCGATCACCACGCCGGTCTCGTCGTCCGTGAGGACCGGCCGCCACGTCGCCGCCGCGACGAGGTGCGCGACGGAGGCGAACGGCACGGGGCCGTACCCCGCGAGCTCGGCGACACCGGCGATCCCCTGGGCGTGGGCGGCGAGCGTCGCGGCCGAGACGGTGACCTGGAGGTGCGGGCGGCGGTGCTGGCGCACGGGCAACGGCGTGCCGTCCGGGCCGACGCCCGCGTCGAGGGTGCGTCGGCACAGGTCGCTCAGCGCGTCGGCCCGGCGCTGGTCGGCCGTGCGATCGTCCTCCGGCGCGGCGAACGCGGCCAGGGCGTCGACGGCCGTGAGGACCGCGATCGCGTCCGGGGCCGGGAGCAGGGCATGGATCCACGCCATGGCGTCGGGTGCCGGCACCATCCGCACGCAACGGTCTCCCCGGGCACGCTGCGCCCGCCCCGCGGTGGCGGCGGGCTCCAGACCTGCCTCGGCACGGCGGACGGCCAGCCGCAGCTGCGGTGCGGACAGGTGCGCCGCCCGCGGCAGGACGACGTCGTGGATCGCCCGGGCCGTGGGCGCGGGGAGGTGCTCCGTCTCGGTGAGGAGGAGCTGGGCCTTGCGCCGGTCGACGTCGCCGCGGCCGAGTGCGCCGTGGACGGCGGGGTAGGCGTCGAGGCCCGTCGCGAGGTCGACCACGTCCTGGGCGGCGCGCCGCGAGACGCCGAGGCGGGCGCCGACCTCGTCGGCGATGAACTCGACGTGCGAGCTCGGAGCGCGGCGCACCATCTCCGCCACCGCGAGGGCCTGGCGCGCCGCGGCCCACGAGGCGACCCGGTCCCAGCCCGCCACGACCTCGAGGAGGGTCGGTGCGTCGATGTCCGCCGGGTCGAGGCTGTCGAGGAACGCGACGAGGCCCTCGCCAGGCAGGGCGCCGTCGAGGAGCGCGGCGTCGGGGAACCGCTCGGCCCAGGACGTGGACCGGCGCAGCGCCGGTGGGGTGAGGTCTGCCACGGCTGGTCCTCCCCGGTCTCGATCCCATCGAACGTCTGTTCGAATCCTAGTCCCGGGGTCCGACACGGACCGAGCGAGCGGGAGCCCACGATGTCGCGACCCGCACGGGCGACCCCCACGGGCGGCGTGACGGACGCCGGAGCCCCGCATCCGGTACCCCGCACCTGCTCCCGTGCCGACACCCCCGAGCTCGCACCTGCGCAGCATCACCCGTAGCCCTCGACCGGCTGCGATGGTCGACAATGGACGCAGCCCGACCATCCCGACCAGCCCGCACCGCCGCACGCCGGCCCCCGGAAGGACGTCACCGTGACCGACCAGCCCCGCATGAACGTCGAGTCGTTCAACCTCGACCACCGCACCGTCGTCGCGCCGTACGTCCGGCTGGCCGACCACAAGGTGCTGCCCGCCGGCGACGTCATCAGCAAGTACGACGTGCGCTTCACCCAGCCCAACGTCGCGCACCTCGAGATGCCCGTGGTGCACTCGCTCGAGCACCTGTTCGCGGAGCACTCGCGCAACCACTCGGGCCAGGTCGTCGACTTCTCTCCGATGGGCTGCCAGACGGGCTTCTACCTCATCCTCCAGGGCGACTGGACCGACGAGGCGGTGCACGACCTCATCGCGGCGACGCTCGCCGACGTGGTGCGCGCCACCGAGGTTCCGGCCGCCAACGAGGTCCAGTGCGGCTGGGGCGCCAACCACACCCTCGAGGGCGCGCAGGCCGCCGCGACGGCCTTCCTCGCCGAGCGCGCCGCATGGAGCACGGTGACCGCGTGAGCGGGCCGACCCGTCCGGGGGGTCCGGGCCTCCGGGCCGGCTCCGGTGAACCGGGCGCCCGTGTCGACGCGGTGGTCGTCACGGCGATGGCGGACGAGTCCGCACCCTTCCTCGAGCGCGCCGACCGCGTCGGCGACGCCGTCCGGGTGGCCCACGCCGTGCAGCGCACGCTGACGGTCCACGGCCGACGCGTGCTCCTCGTCCAGTGCGGCATCGGCCTGGTCAACGCCGCGAGCGCGACGGCCGTGGCGATCCACCTCTCCGCGCCGCGCGCGGTGATCAGCGCGGGCAGCGCCGGTGGCGTGCACGCCCGGGTGCGGGTGGGCGACGTCGTCGTCGGCACGCACTACGTCTACACGGGCGCCGACGCCCGCGCGTTCGGCTACGCGCTCGGCCAGGTGCCCGGGATGCCACCGGTGTACGAGGGTCACCCGGACCTCGTCGGCGCCGCGGGCGGTGAGCACCCCGAGCTGAGCGTGCACACCGGGACCATGCTCTCGGGCGATACCTTCGTCGACGCGACCTCCGTCGACGCGGTGCGGGCGGCCTTCCCGCACGCCCTGTCGACCGACATGGAGTCCACCGCCCTGGCGCAGACGGCGCACGTGCACGGCGTGCCGTTCGTCTCGGTGCGGGGGATCTCCGACCTGTGCGGCCCGGCCGCGGGAGACGACTTCCTCACGCACGTCGACGACGCGGCGGACCGGTCCGCCGCGGTGGTGCTCCGGCTGCTCGCCGCGCTGGGCGACCGCGACTGACCGTGCACCGCCGGGGTCGCGACGCGTCCCGGCCGGCGCACGGCCGCGCGCCTCGCACCCCGCCCACCCCTACGGCTCGACCTCGAACCCGCTCCACCCCTGCGGCTGGGCCGGGCTCACCCGCACGGACGTGACCCGGGCGTACCGGGGGCCGTGGTGCAGCCAGTCGACCAGCGCACCGACCGCCTCGGGCTCACCCTCTGCGACCACCTCGACGCTGCCGTCGGACCGGTTGCGCACCCAGCCGCGCACGCCGAGACGCCGCGCCTCGACCAGGCACGACCAGCGGAACCCCACCCCCTGGACGCTGCCCTGCACCACGACGTGACGAGAGTCCACGGGTCCAGTCTGGCGCGCCGGTATCCCTTTGCGCCCGTCCTGCGTCCATGAGGTGTGCCGGCCGTCGGCACCCGGACCCAGGAGGACACCATGACCACCAACGAGAGCACCATCGACCGGATCATCCGGGCCGTCGCCGCCGTCGTCGCGATCGTCGTCGCCGTCGTCGCGGGCCCCGGCAGCGTGCTCGGCATCGTCCTGCTCGTCGTCGCCGCGGTGCTGCTCGTCACCGCGGCCGTCGGCTTCTGCCCGCTGTACCGCGTCTTCGGGATGAGCACGTGCAAGGTGCCGGCACCTCGTCCGTGACGGCTAGCGTCGGCAGGGTGCAGCCCCACGAGGTACCGCAGGCCCTGCCCGCCCTCGTCCCGGGCCTGCTGCGATTCGCGCGGACGCTCACCCGCGACCCGCAGCAGGCCGACGACCTCGTGCAGGAGACGCTGACCCGCGCCATCGAGCGCGCAGGGACGTTCCGCGGCGAGGCGTCCCTGGCGACCTGGCTGCACCGGATCGCCTACCACCTGGCCGTGGACCACTCCCGGCGGGACCGGGAGGTGCCCACCGACGAGATCGCCGAGCTGGTCGAGGCGCGCTGGCGCGAGGACAGCTACACGGTCGACGCGGCCGTGGTCGTCGCGCGGGCCGAGACCCGCGCCGAGCTCGAGGACGCCCTCATCCGGCTCCCGGTGATCTACCGCGCCGCCGTGGTGCTGCACGACGCCGACGGGCTGACCGTCGCGCAGATCGCCGAGATCACCGAGATCGGCCTGCCCGCCGCCAAGCAGCGACTCCGCCGGGGGCGGATGATGCTCGTCACCGCCCTGGCCCGTGCGGCCGAGCGGGACGTCGCCAGACGAGGAGTGCCGATGCGCTGCTGGGACGCACGCAGCCAGGTCAGCGACTACCTGGACGGGCTCCTCGACGCCGCGGGCGCTCGCCGGGTCGAGGCCCATCTCGAGGCGTGCCCGACGTGCCCGCCGCTCTACGCGTCGCTCGTGGCAGCGACCGGCGCCCTGGCCGCCACGGGCGAGCCGCACCGACCCGGCGCGCCGGGCCGACCGGGGGAGCTGCGCGACCCGGACTCCGTGGTGCACGCGGAGCTCGCCCAGCGGATCGAGCTCCGCGCGCAGGACGTCGAGCCGCGCTGACGGGTGCGCCGACCGGCCCGGCGCCGGACGCCGTCGTCCGGGAGCGTCAGACGGGCGTCACCCCGGCCATCGCCAGGAACCCCGCCACGGCGAGCATGCCCACGCCCCACCAGGTGCCCGTGCGCTCGAGCCACCGCGAGGTGCCGCCCGTGAGCTCGTCGAACCCGCGCGACGCCGCGCCCCACACCCGTCCGCGCGGCGACACCACCGCGAGCGTGCCGAGCAGGGCCAGCAGGCCGACGAGGGGCACCCATCCGCTCCAGCCCCCGTACGCGATGGCCACGGAGATCAGGATGACGGGCACGAGCACGGACGCGGCGGTGCGCAGGGGCAGCTGCGGGCCACCGCCGGGGGCGATCGGGGTCATGGTCGGACCGTAGACCTGTCCCGCACCGCCGCACCGGGACCGTGCGCGCCGGGCGTCACGAGCTGACGTCGGCCGAGGTGAACCGCGCCCAGGCGAGGGACGTCGCCACGGCGGTCCACGCCGCAGCCGACGCGAGCCCCGGCCACAGCCCGCCGAGCGCGACGGGGTCGCGCAGCAGGTCGCCGAACGCGAGCCAGTGGTGCGTGGGCAGGTAGGGGTGGATCGCGGACACCTGCGGCAGCGCGTCGAGGATCTGGCTGGTCAGCGTGATCGCCAGGACGGCCACGGTGGCGCCGATCGGCTGCTCGGTGAGCGTCGAGGCCAGCAGCCCGATCGCGCCGAGCGCGACGAGGCACACGGTGAGGTACCCGCAGACCATCGCGAGGCGCCCGAGCCCCGCGCCGAACGACAGCTCGGAGCCGGACAGGGTCACCAGGGGTCCGCCGCCGAACAGGGCGAGCCCCGCCAGCGCCCCGACGCCCGCCACGAGCAGCACGGCCGACGCGGTGAACACGACGACGCCGATCATCTTGACCGCGAGCAGCCGGGTGCGGTCCACCGGCGTGACGAGCAGGTAGCGCAGCGTGCCGAGGTTGGCCTCCCCGGCGATCGCGTCGCCCGAGATCATCGCCACGGCGATGGGCAGGAAGAACGGCAGCTCGACGGTCAGGGCTGCCAGCGCAACGAAGAGGCCGTTGTCGGTGATCTGGTCGAACACGAACGCCTGGGCGTCCCGCGACCCCGACGCCCGCACCGCGACGGCGATGATGACCGGCACGCTCGACAGCACGACAGCTCCCACGAGGTTGCGGCGTCGTCGGTAGATGAGCCACAGCTCCGAGCGCACGAGGCGGGCCAGGGTGCCCCGGGGCGCGGCGACCCGCGGTTCACCCGTTGACATCGAACCCCGCCCCCGTCAGCTGCACGAACAGCTCCTCGAGGTCCACGGTGCGCACCTCGAGCCCGCGGACTGGCACGTCGGCGTGGACGAGGGCCCGCACCACCGCCTCGGGCTCCACGAGCTCCAGGACCGCCGACACCTCCTCGCCGTCCTGCGTGACGGCGCTCAGGCCCAGGCGCGTGAGGACGAGCGCCGCACCCACCTGGTCCGTGGTGCTCACCACGAGGCGCGGCGCGGTGCGGGCGTGCAGCGCCGGCAGGGCGTCCTGGGCGACGAGCCGCCCGCGGTGCATCACGCCGACGTGCGTGCAGACCTGCTCGACCTCCGAGAGCAGGTGCGTCGACAGCACCACGGTCGCGCCGCCCTCGGCCAGCTCGACGAGCAGCCCGCGCACCTCGCGCGTGCCCTGCGGGTCGAGGCCGTTGGTCGGCTCGTCGAGCACGAGCAGGTCGCGCGGGCGCAGCAGCGCCGCGGCGATCCCCAGACGCTGGCGCATGCCCAGGGAGTAGTGCCGGTAGGTCTTGCCGGCCGCGGACCCCAGTCCGACCCGGTCGAGCGCGGCGGCGATCCGCCGGGGGGCGGTGCGTGCGTCCGCCGTCCGGTCGCCGGCGTCGAGGCGCCGCAGGTTGTCCGTCCCGGACAGGTAGGGGTGGAACGCGGGGCCCTCGACGAGCGCGCCGACCCGCGGCAGCACCGCGCCGAGCGCGGCCGGCATCGGGGAGCCCAGCAGCTCGTGGCTGCCGGCGGTGGGACGCAGCAGGCCCAGCAGGAGGCGGATGGTCGTCGTCTTGCCCGAGCCGTTGGGCCCGAGGAACCCGTAGACGGCACCCGTCGGCACCGCGAGGTCGACGTGGTCCACCGCGACCTGACCGCCGCGGAACCGCTTGGTCAGGCCGTGCGAGGAGATCGCCAGCTCGCCGGGGGTGCCGGGCACTGCGGCCATGGGGCCATCCTGGTCCCGCCGACCCGCCGCCGCGCGGTGTGGCGGCGGGTCGGCTGCGCGCGGCCTCCGGCCGAGGGCCCGGGTGCCCTCAGACCCGCGCGGCGACGGCCAGTGCCGCGGTCTCGGCGTCCCCGGCGGCGTCGAGCGCGAGGGTCAGGCCCAGCTTGGTCAGGGTGTTCTGCATCGGCGGGCCCATGTGGGACGCGGCGACGGCCCGGACGTCGTGCTCGCGCAGGAACCGCACCACCCTGGCATGGTGCGAGCCCGGGGCGCCCTCGTCGTGCAGCACGTCCCAGCCGACGGCGTGCTCGTCCCACGCGACGACCCGCCCGTCCCGGACGGTCACGAGGGCGACCAGCGGGGCCTTGCCCCAGGAGGGGCCGACCCGCCGGTCGTCGGTGACGGGGACGCAGACGACGACGGTGGTGGGCTCGGGCATGGCTGGCCTTCCTCGGTGCGGGACGCGTCCGGCCAGCATCTCACCGCGCCCGCCGGTCCCGGTCATCGGTCGACCCGCACCGTCAGTCGAGGAAGAGCGCCCGCAGGCGCCGCGCGGTGAAGACCAGCCCGCCCGCGATCATGACGAGGTAGTACCCGACGTGCACGAGCATCACCGGGCCGACGTCCCCGGTGGTCAGCCCGCGGACCATCTCCACCCCGTGCCACAGCGGCAGCGCCATGATGAGCCACTGGATGGGCTCGGGGTAGACGGACATCGGGAAGAACGTCGCCGAGAACAGGAACATCGGCAGCATGACGAAGTTGATCCAGTCCATCTGCTGGAAGGTCGACATGTAGCTGGTGATCGCCATGCCAAGGCTCGCGAAGCCGAACGCGATGAGCAGTACGGCGGGCAGCGACAGCACGGCCGTCCAGGAGAGGTTGAGCCCCAGCACCTGCATCACCGTGAGGAACCCCGCGGCGTACAGGAGCCCGCGCAGCAGCGCGTTGAGGATCTCGCCCAGCGCCACGTCGAGCGGGCCCAGCGAGGTGGCCAGCATCGCCTGGTACAGCTTGCCGAAGTGCATCTTGAAGAAGACGTTCCACGTCGAGTCGTAGACCGCCCCGTTCATCGCCGAGACCGCCAGGAGAGCGGGGGCGATGTAGGCGGCGTACGGCACGCTGGCGCCCGACGCGGTCTCGATGTCGCCGATGAAGGTGCCCAGACCCACGCCCATGGCGAGCAGGTAGAAGACGGGCTCGAAGAACCCGGACACGACGACCACCCACGTGCTCGTGCGGGTCGCCAGCAGCCCGCGGGACAGCACCGAGCGGGCGTTGCCCGCGTACAAGGAGCGGACGCCACCACGCCCGGGGACGGCCGCGACGGGCGCCGTCGTGCGCTGCTCGCTCATCCGCGCAACCTCCCCACGAAAATGCGGCGGGCCAGCACCCAGCCGCCGGCCGCCAGTGCCACGAGCACCGCAAGGTGGGTCAGTGCGGTGGTGGTGGACATCGGTGCGCCGTAGGAGACCAGCCGGCCCAGCTCGGTGGCGTGCCACAGCGGCGAGACCCAGCCGATCCAGTGGAGCCAGACGGGCAGGGTGTCGAGCGGGTAGAACGTGCCGGAGAACAGGAACATCGGGGTGAAGACGAAGCGCTGGACGGCGGCGAACTGGCCGCCGTCGTCCTTGAGCGACGCGGAGAACGCGAGCAGCGGCATGCCGAAGGCGAGCCCGGCCAGGACGCCCAGCAGCGGCAGCACGAGCGCGGCCGCTGGCCGGCCCACGGCGTCGAACGCGAGGATGAGCCCCGCATAGGCGGTCGCGACGAAGACCATCCGCGCACCAGCGGCGAGCACGAGGCCCGTGGCGATCTGGCCCGGCGCGACGGGCGACGCGTTCATCCCCCAGAACACCCGCCGCCACTTGAAGCCGGACATCACCGTGTACGTGAACTCCTCGGTGGCCACCGTCACGGTCGCGCTGACGAGCAGGGCCGGCGCCACGAAGACGACGTACGGCACCGGCCCGTCCGGGCCGAAGCCGACCGGCACGTCGAGGAAGGTCGCCAGCCCCAGCCCGATGCCCAGCAGGTACATCAGGGGCGTGCCGATGCCGGACATGACGATGGTCCAGCCGTAGGAGCGCATGGCCCGCAGCTGGTGCTCGGCGACGTACCAGGCGCCATAGCGGCGCGGGCGGACGGCCCCGGCGACGGCGGCGTCCAGCGCCGGGTCGCGCGGCGGGCGCGGGCCGATCGAGGTGCTCATGGCGGCGCTCACTCGATGAGGCTCCGTCCGGTCAGCCGGA
>Ga0073905_10000158_pt1 | contig 28363 bp, 21 predicted proteins | sample KloWWTupernatant_FD_65482 | JGI IMG/M metagenome (GOLD analysis project Ga0073905, IMG submission 65482) | Active sludge microbial communities from Klosterneuburg, Austria, studying microevolution and ecology of nitrifiers - Klosterneuburg... | ecosystem: Engineered > WWTP > Aerobic digester >... | reverse complement strand
CGACGCAAACGATCGGATAGCGCGTGCCGCGCACGGCGAGCGTTGCGCCGACGCAGTCACGAAGCATCCCATGTACGCCACCAAGCTGCACCGACGCGAACGCGCGGCCGTCTCGCCCCCAGCGCGCATTGATCGCACTCTCGAGCGACATCGCGGGGCGCAGGCCGAGCTCGGCCGGGCCAACCCCGTCGCCGGGCGCAATGCCGTAGAGGAACGCTCCGATCCGCACCGCATCCTGTCGCGCGTCAGCGCGTGTGAACGCCGCGGCGCTGGCCGCCAAGTGCAGAGTGGGTTCGGTAACGCCCTGCGCGTGTGCCTCTGCCACCGCCGCCAGAAACTGTTCGATCGCGGCGGTGTCTGCGGCATCCGACGCCTCGGCGATATGGGTCCATAACCCCACCACCGAGACAGCATCGGGGTTCGCAACGGCATCGGCGACGAACGACGCCCAGCCCTCGCGCCGCACGCCGGCACGGTGCAGGCCCGTATCGGTCTTCAAATGCACGCGCGCGCTACGCCCGGCCTCGCGCGCCGCAGCGACCACTCGCCGGAGCGCGAGCTCGCTCGTCACACCCAGCTCGATGCCCTCGGCGATCGCGCGCGGGAGGGCATCGACATCGTCGAGCACCCATGCCAGCACCCGCGCGTTCGGCGCCAGTTCGCGCACGCGGTGCGCGGTCGACACGTCGAGGGCACCAAAAAACTCGACACCGGCGTCGCGAAATGTGCCGACGACGCCGTCAAGCCCGTGGCCGTACGCATCGTCTTTGACGACGGCGATCAGCTCAGCCGGCGCGACGCGATCGCGCATCAGCGACACGTTTGCGCGCAGGGCGGCGCCAGAAACGCGCGCCCGATTCGCGGCGACGAACGGGGCGATTCCCAGCGCAGCGTCAGCGGTGTGTGCGGTGCGCAGTGCGGCGACAATCGAGAGCGGATGCTCCCCCACGGCCGCCGCCCACTGGGCGAGCGAGAGACAGCCCGTCGCCGGGTCGCCGAACACCGTCGCACGGTCGCCGGGCGACACGTCGAGGTCGCCGACATCGATGACACAGGCATCCATCGCCACGCGTCCCACGATTGGGACGAGCACACCGTGCACGCTCACTAGCGCGCCGGCGCGGTTGCCCGCCTTGCGCGGCAGGCCGTGTCCGTAGCCGATGTCGACGAGCGCGAGTGTTGTCTCGCGCTCGGTCACATGGGTGTGACCGTACGAGACGCCGCTGCCGCGCGGCACGCGCTTGCACTGCAACACCTCGGCGGTCAGCGTCACGCCGCCCGCCTCCGCATCGTCGAGGAACGCGGCCATTGCACGCGCATCACCGGCATCAGCACGCGCATCACTCGCGGCGGCACGCGCCCGCTGGAGGACGCCCTCAGCAAACGTGAGCTGGCGTGCCGGCCGCTGCATCGGCTACAGCCCGATCGCGGTGATCTGGGTCACGTGCGCCAACGAGAGAATCTTCTCGCGTGCACCTCGTGCCAGCGCGTCGAGACGTTCGTGCTCCCGCGTGCGCGCGTACTCGAGTCCCCGTCGCGCGAGCACAGCCGTGAGCATCGCATCGGCCCAAGCGGGGTTCAGCGGAAGCGCGGGACCCTGGACGTTGGTGGCGTAAGCCTCGCCGACGCGGATCGACTCACCAGCGCCCACCCCGGGTTCACCGATACTGCCGCGACCGGCCGTGACCTTCGCAAGCGGTGCGGCACCGGCATCCAATTGCCAAGATGCGGCGTGATCTTCGAACCCGACGATCTGGCCATGCTCAGAGTCGGCAACGATGTAGCCGACGCGCCGCTCGCGCGAGCGGGTGACGGTGAACGGAAAGAGGCCGAGGCCGTCGACGCGCTCGCCCTCGAGTGAAATCGTGCCGTGACTCAGCAGCTCGGCACCGGCACCGACCGCAAACACGACCGCCCCAGATGTGAACACCTCTGCGATTGCCGGGCGCTTCTCGTGCAGGTCTGAGCCCACGCGGCGCATCGCTGAGAGCGGCCCGTTGCCAATCACCAGCACGTCGATGTCGCTCGGCAAGGGCTCGCCGATGCCCACGGCCACGACGTCGACCTCGGCGCCCGCGGCACGCAGGCGGGTCTCGAACACCGCAACGTTGCCGCGGTCACCGGTCACGCCCAGCAGGTCGGGGTACAGCTGCACGATCCGAATTGTTTCGCTCATCGCCGTGCCACCTCCTGATCACCGTGGCCAAGCAATTTGCGGCCCTGCATCATGATTTCGTAGTTGACCAGCCAAAACTGCCGGCGACCCGCGGTACCTGGCAACGCGCGCATGAGCTCAACCGCCTTGGCAACATCGGGTTCGACAACGCCAACTCGCACACCCGCATACGCGAGGCGCAGTGCAACCTGGTGAGCCTTCTCGCCAGAGACGACGTCGACGTGATCGAGCGCGTCGAAATCAACGTCGTAGATCCACGAGATGTCGGGGGTGCCCTCATCGATCGCCATCAGCACGCGCTCGGGAGCGCCCTCCATGGCATCGAGGTTGAGCTGCAGGCTGGGCGCGTTCTTAAACATCACGAACTCGACCACGTCATCGCGCCCGGGTGCGAGCGGAATCACCTCACCGCGGCCGTATGCGGGTGCCATCGCAGCAAACCCTGCGGCTGCGGCCTCTGCCCGAAACTTCGAACCAAGCACGCCGGATGCCGCGGCCACGGCCGCTGCCGCATCGACCGCGTAGTGCAACCCGCGTGCCGGCAGCGTGAGATCAATCGGCGCGCCGTCGAGCACGACCGTGACCTCCCGACCGCGAGTAGAAACGACTTCGGAGTCTGCCGCGCGACCGGCAATCCCTGCGACATCGCTGCGCGTGTCGGTGGCGTTGACGAGGCCGTGCGCCGACGCCTGAACCAGCTCGGCGGACGCACCAAAGTAAACAGCCTTGCCGCGAAGTCCCCGCTCGTCGATCTTGCTGAGGTAGGGGTCGTCGCGGTTGACGATGACCTGGTGCGAAGCGCGGGTTGCGGCATCCAGCATCATGTCGGCGACGCGCTCGGTCTCAAAGAAGCGATACAGCTGGTCGATCTGCACGTTGAGCGCGACGATCACCTTCGGCGAGAGCACGTCGGCCAGGTCGGCGGCGTAGCCCTCGTCGACCTCAAGCACCGCGACATCGGCGCGAACGCGCCCGGTGAGCGTGGCGTCAGCAAGCAGCGCGCTTGTCACGCCCTGCGGGAGGTTTGCACCCGTGGGGTTCGTGAACACGGTGAGCCCGTGCGCGCGCAACACCTCGCTGATCATGTGCGTTGTGGTGGTCTTGCCGTTCGAGCCCAACACAAACACGACGCCGTACGGGAACTGCCCCGCGAGCGTCGGCAGCAACGAGGGTGCGAGCTTGTTCGTCAGGTAGCCGGGAAAAGCCGAACCGCCGCCGCGCAACCGGGTCGCCCAACGGGCGAGCTTGCCGGCCGCAATCGCCGGCACGTAACGGATGCTTCCGCCACGTGCCGTGCGCGAGCTGGGGGCCGAAGCACCCGACCCGGCTTCACTCAAGGTAATCCCGGAGCGACTGCGAGCGGCTCGGGTGGCGGAGCTTTGCCATCGTCTTCGACTCGATCTGACGAATACGCTCGCGCGTGACACCGAACGTATCGCCGATCTGGTCGAGCGTCTTGGGCATGCCGTCACCCAGGCCAAAGCGCATGCGGATGACACCGGCTTCGCGCTCGCTGAGCGAGTCGAGCAGGCTCTCGAGCTGGCGCTGCAACATGGTGAAGCCCACCGCGTCGGCCGGAACGACCGCCTCGGTGTCTTCGATGAGGTCGCCGAACTCGCTGTCGCCGTCTTCACCCAGGGGCGTGTGCAACGAAATCGGCTCGCGACCATACTTCTGCACCTCGATGACCTTTTCGGGGGTCATGTCGAGTTCGCGGCTGAGCTCTTCGGGCGTGGGTTCGCGACCGAGGTCCTGCAGCATCTGACGCTGCACGCGGGCCAGCTTGTTGATGACCTCGACCATGTGCACAGGAATACGAATCGTGCGGGCCTGGTCGGCCATTGCGCGCGTGATTGCCTGACGGATCCACCAGGTGGCATAGGTCGAGAACTTGAAGCCCTTGGTGTAGTCGAACTTCTCGACGGCACGGATCAGGCCCAGGTTTCCTTCCTGGATCAGGTCGAGGAACTGCATTCCGCGGCCGGTGTAGCGCTTTGCAAGTGAAACGACGAGGCGGAGGTTCGCACCGAGGAGGTGCGATTTGGCCCGCTGACCGTCTTTCGCCACCCAGGTGAGCTCGCGACCGAGCTGATTGCGCTTCTCTGCCTCTTTCATTTCTGAAAGCTTCTCTTCGGCGAACAGGCCGGCCTCGATGCGCATCGCGAGCTCGACCTCTTCGGCCGCGTTCAGCAGCGGCACCTTGCCGATTTGCTTCAGGTAGTCCTTGACCGGGTCGGCCGTTGCGCCCGTGATCAGGCCGGAGTAGACCGGCACGTCATCTTCATCAGACGCCGAGAGCACCAGCGCGCCAGCCGGAAGCGGCTCGGCGGGTGTTGCCTTCTTGTCTTCGTCGTCTTCGTCGATGCCGTCGTCGTGCTCGTCAGCCTCTTCGACCTCGGCTGCGGCTTTCTTCGCGGCCGCAGTCTTCTTCGCGGCGGCGGTCTTCGCAGCAACAGTCTTCGTGCCCGCTGCCTTCGCGGCCGGAGCCTTCTTCGCGGTTGCCGCTTCGAGCAACCCGCCGTCGGCGTCGAACTCTTCGCCGTCTTCGAGTGCGGCAGCCGCAGCTGCGGCCTTTGCCTTCGCCGCTGCGGTGGTGGGCTTCGCCGCAGCCTTCGTAGCGGTGGCCTTCGCTGCGGTGGTCTTCGTAGCGGTGGTCTTCGCTGCGGTGGTCTTCGTAGCGGTGGTCTTCGCCGCAGTCGTCTTCGCCGCAGTGGTCTTTGCGGTCGTTGCCTTGGCAGCAGGGGCCTTGGTGGCAGCAGCCTTGGTGGCGGTTGCCTTTGCAGCAGCAGGGGCCTTGGCAGCGGCAGCCTTGGTAGCGGTCGCCTTGGCCGTAGTGGCCTTCGCGGGTGCGCTCTTCACAGCCGTGGTGGCCTCGCCTGCCAGGTCTGCAGGGCGGCTCTTGGTGGTCGCGTCAGTCATGTGTCGCCTTTCCATGGTCTCCGCGCCTCGCGTCGCACGGAATCGCACGAGCGGGCCAGAAGATTTCGGACACTAGTAAGACCCTTGTCAAGCCTGATTGGGTGCAAACGAGCACTTACCAGGTCGACAATGGGTCCGAGTCCCTATTCTCTCACATCACGCACGCGATACGTGACAAATCGCGCTCATGACGCCCAAGAAAAGGCACTACCGACTTCAACACCGCGCATCCCAATTCAATTCCAATGCGTGGCGAGCACATTCCTGATGCGTCGGGAGCTCGTTCGTCAGGCCTGCGGCGGTTTGTTGGGGTCTTCGTCACCGAACGGGTTCGACGCCAAGAACCGTTCGAGTTCGGCCGCGAGCTCGTCGGCGCTCGGAAGGTCGCCGTCTGCGATGAGGGTCGACCGCTGCGGCGTGCCAGCCATATATGAGTCGTAGCGTTCTTCGAGCCCGTGCACCATCCGGTTCAGCTCGTCGTTGCCCTCGATTTGCAGTTGGATCTTGGTCAGAAAGTCTCGGGATGCTTCGCGCAATTCGTCGCGCGTGAGCGACAGCCCGGTCGCAATGCCGATCGCTTCGAGCGCGGCCACCGCCACCCCGGGGTGCTCGGTGTCGCCCAGGTAGTGCGGAACAAGGAGCACAAACCCGGCGACCGGAAGCCCGCTGTCGCTGAGACGCAACTCCAAGAGGTGCCCGGCGGTTGCCGGCACCTGCGTGTGCGGACGCCAGGCCGAATGCGCATCGATGAGGTCGCGGCGGTTCCCACTGACGGTCATGCCGATCGGGCGGGTGTGGGGCACGGGCATCGGGATCGCATGCACCCAGGTCGCCGATGAGACTTCAAGCTCTTCGGCCAACTGCACAATCGTGTCGGCGAACGTCTCCCACCCGAAGTCGGGCTCATAGCCGGAGAGCACGAGGAACTGCTGCCCGAGCCCATCTTCAGCGAGGGCCAGGGTGAGAGTTGCGGGGCGATACGCGGTGAGGTGGTCTTGATCGAAGTAGACCAGCGGCCGACGCGCGCGGTAGTCGAGCAGGATGTCGTTGTTAAACACGACGAGCGGTTCGGGCTGAACCTCGTCGCGGAAGTACTCGTGCATCTGCGATGCGGCGCCACCGGCGTCGGTGAAGCCCGTCAGCGTGATGACCAGGGGCAAACCCGCCGGCACGTCGACCAACGCAGGCAGTCGCTCATAAAGCTCACCGAAAGGACCCATACCCCCACTCTAGGGTTCGCCGCACCCCCGGGTCTCGCCTCGATCCCGCTCACAGCGAACATCTGCGGCCAACCGGCTCAAGTTCGGGCACCCGCGCGGCACCCGCTCCTAGGATGGTGAGCATGGCCAACCCCACACTCAGTATTTCTCGCTCATCCGTCATTTCTTCAGATGCAGACGCGATTCTGCTTGGGATTCCAACTCCCGGCGACGCTGGCTGGGAGACCGCACTTGAGGGGTGGGCCGGCCTCGCCGAGGCACTGCGCGCAATCGACTTCAAGGGCGCGAGCGGCGCACTGGTGCGCGTGCCAAACCCGAATGGTCAGACTCCGCTCTACGTAGCGGGCCTGGGCAAAGATGAGGGCGCCGTTGCCCTTCGCGAAGCAGTCGGCGCGGCGTTTCGCCAGCTGACCGACTCCCCCACCGTCGCCATCGCGCTTCCCGCAACCATGCTCACTGACGCCCAGGCGATCGGCGTGCTTGAGGGTTCCGGCCTCGGCGCCTACTCCTATGGTGAATACCGCACCGACGGTGGCAAGCAGCGCGCAAGCGCGATCACGTTGCACACCGAGCTCACGCTGGCTCCGGCATCCATTCGCGATGCACAGGCCGTCGTCGACGCGGTCGCACTCGTGAAGACCCTCGTGACGACCCCCGCAAATGACCTCGGCCCCGCTGATCTCGCCGAGCGCGCAGTCGAAGCCGTGGCCGGGCTGCCCGTCGAGGTTGAGATCCTCGATGAGGTCGCACTTGCCGAGGGCGGGTATGGCGGAATCCTCGGCGTCGGCATCGGTTCGGAGCGCCCTCCGCGCATGATCAAGCTGAGCTACTCGCCCGCAGGCGCCACGCAGCACGTTGCGCTCGTCGGCAAGGGCATCACCTTCGACACCGGTGGCCTGTCGCTCAAGCCCGCGGGCTCGATGGTCGGCATGAAGTACGACATGTGCGGCTCGGCAACGGTGCTCGCTGTGCTTCGCGCCGCCGCGGTCGCTGAGCTGCCCGTGCGCGTGACGGCATGGATGTGCGTCGCCGAGAACATGCCCTCCGGCCGTGCCACGCGCCCCGGAGACGTCTTGCGGATGCTCAACGGCACCACCGTCGAGGTGCTCAACACCGACGCCGAAGGCCGCCTCGTGCTCGCCGACGGGCTCGTTGCCGCAAGCCGCGAACGGCCCGACCTGATCGTTGACGTCGCGACCCTCACCGGGGCCATCACTGTCGCCCTGGGCACCCGCCACGCGGGCGTCATGGGTGACGACGCCGCGGTCGCTTCGTACTTGGACGCCGCGGCCCAAGCGGGCGAGGCCGCCTGGCAGCTGCCGCTCCCCCCGCACATGAAAGAAGACCTGCAGTCGTCGGTCGCCGACCTGCAGAACGCAAAGATCGGTGACGCCGCGGGTGGCTCGCTCTTCGCCGGACTCTTCTTGCAGGAGTTCGTGGGCCGCACTTCCGACGACGCCGACGCCCCCCTCATCCCGTGGGTGCACCTCGACATCGCCGGCGTGGGCATGAACAAGGGTGCTGGCTTCGGCTACACCGACAAGGGTGTCAGTGGCGCTACCGTGCGCTCACTGATCACACTGCTGGCAAATCACGCCTGAAACAAAGCAGGAGTACGCTCATAGGGGCATGTCGGTCAGCTGACTGCACGATGCCGCACTGATTTGCACGACCGATATCTGCACGACCGACGAAAGTGACGTTATGACCGATCACAACTTCGACATTGTCATCCTCGGTGGCGGGAGCGGCGGCTACGCCGCCGCAATCCGCGCCTCCGAGCTTGGCAAGTCCGTCGCACTGATCGAAAAAGACAAGGTTGGCGGCACGTGCCTGCACCGCGGGTGCATCCCGACCAAGGCGTTGCTGCATTCGGCCGAAGTTGCCGACACCACGCGCTCAGCGCCAAGCGTCGGCGTAAAGACGACGTTCGAGGGCATCGACATGCCGGCCGTCACCGCATACCGCGAGGGCATCGTGGCCAAGAAGTTCAAGGGCCTCGAGGGGCTGATCAAGGCGCGCGGCGTCACGGTAGTCGCAGGCGAAGGGCATCTCACTGCTGCCAACAGCGTCACGGTCGGCGATGACACCTACGTCGGCACCGACATCATTCTTGCCACCGGCTCGTACAGCCGCACGCTGCCGGGGCTCGAGATCGGCGGCCGCGTCATCACGAGCGACCACGCGCTCGAACTCGCGGAGGTACCGGCACGCGTCATCGTGCTCGGCGGCGGTGTGATCGGCGTCGAGTTTGCCAGCGTGTGGAAATCCTTCGGTGCAGAGGTGACGATCGTCGAAGCACTCCCGCACCTCGTGCCAAACGAAGACGAAGCGGTCAGCAAGACCTTGGAGCGGGCCTTCCGCCGCCGCGGCATCAAGTACACGCTCGGCGTGCGTTTCCAGTCGGTCACGCAGAGCGCCGACGGCGTCACGGTCACGCTCGAAGACGGCAGCACGCACGAAGCCGACTACCTCCTGGTCGCCGTGGGCCGTGGCCCCGCGACTGATGGGCTCGGATTCGAAGCGGCTGGAGTCGCGCTGGAACGCGGTTTTGTTGCCGTCGATGAGCGCCTCCACACGTCCGTCCCGGGTGTCTGGGCCGTCGGCGACATCACCCCTGGCCTGCAGCTCGCGCACCGCGGGTTCGCGCAGGGCATTTTCGTGGCCGAAGAAATCGCGGGGCTCTCGCCCATCGTCGTGCCCGATCTCGGCATCCCCAAGGTCACCTACTGCGACCCCGAGGTGGCTTCAGTCGGCCTGACCGAGGCACAGGCGATCGACGCGCACGGAGCCGACCAGGTTGAGAGCTACAACTACAACCTGGCCGGCAACGGCAAGAGCGAAATCATCGGCACCGCCGGCATGATCAAGGTCGTCCGCGAGAAGGACGGCCCGGTGATCGGCGTGCACATGGTCGGCGCCCGCGTCGGAGAACTCATCGGCGAAGCCCAGCTCGTCGTCGGCTGGGACGCACACCCAGAAGACATCGCACCGTTCATCCACGCACACCCCACACAGAACGAGGCGTTGGGCGAGGCGTTTCTTGCGCTGGCGGGCAAACCGCTTCACGCACTTTAAGCCCCCTACGCACCACAAATCACTAAGCTAGAAGTACCATCAGCAGTCCTAAGGAGACAGGCTCATGAGCAAATCCGTTGTCCTTCCCGCGCTCGGCGAGAGCGTCACTGAGGGAACGGTCACCCGCTGGCTGAAGAATGTGGGAGACACCGTCGAGGTCGACGAGCCGTTGCTCGAAGTTTCAACCGACAAGGTCGACACCGAGATCCCCTCGCCGATCAGTGGCGTCCTTGAGGCGATTCACGCCGAAGAAGACGAAACGATCGAGGTCGGCGCACTGCTGGCAACCATCGGCGATGGCTCCGGTTCGCCCGCCGGCGATACCGCACCGGCTGCCGCGGCGGCAGAGCCGACGCCCGAGCCCGCGCCGGTTGTTGAGGCCGTTACCGAGCCTGAGCCGGCGGCAGCCGCGCCCGCGCCTGTCGTTGAGGCACCCCCGGCACCCGCGGCCGCAGCACCCGCGGCTGCGGCGCCCGTCGCGGCAGCGCCCGCCGCAGCACCGACTCCCCCGGCACCCGTTGCAGCGCCCGCGCCCGCCGCAGCTCCGGCAGCGCCCGCGGCACCTCCTGCCCCGAAGTTCGAGGCCCCCGCTGCCTCTGACGGCCACGGCTACGTCACCCCGCTTGTGCGTCGCCTCGCGGCGCAGCGCGGCGTCGACCTCGCAAACGTCACCGGCTCCGGTGTCGGTGGTCGCATCCGCAAGGAAGACGTGCTCGCCGCGACCGCCGGTGGCGGCGCAGCCGCTGTCGCCGAGGCGGCCCCGGTCGTCGAGATCTCGCCGTTGCGTGGCACTACGCAGCCGATGTCGCGTCTTCGCAAGGTGCTCGCTGAGCGCGCGGTCGCGTCGATGCAGGCAACCGCGCAGCTCACGACCGTGGTTGAAGTTGACGTCACCCGGGTCGCCGCATTCCGCGACGCCCACAAGGCCGAGTTTGCCGAGAAGACTGGCGCAAAGCTCTCGTTCCTGCCGTTCTTCGCCCTGGCCGCCTCAGAGGCATTGCGCACCTACCCGGTGATCAACTCCACGGTTGACGGCACCGACATCGTGTACCCGGCGACCGAGAACCTCGCGATCGCTGTTGACACCGAGCGTGGGCTTCTCACGCCGGTCGTTCGTGATGCCGCGTCGAAGAACCTCGCTGAGATGGCGATCGAGATCGCCGATCTCGCGGCCCGGACGCGCGAGAACAAGCTCAAGCCCGATGAGCTTGCCGGCGGCACGTTCACGCTGACCAACACCGGTTCGCGCGGCGCGCTCTTTGACACCCCGGTCGTGTTTCTGCCGCAGTCGGCAATTCTCGGCACGGGCATTGTCTACAAGCGCCCCGGCGTTGTGACGGTCGACGGCGTTGACGCGATCGCAGTGCGCTCGTACGTCTACCTCGCGCTGTCGTACGACCACCGAGTGGTCGACGGTGCAGACGCAGCCCGCTTCCTGAGCGCAGTGAAGACCCGCCTCGAGGCAGCGCAGTTCGCGAGCCAGCTGGGCTACTAGTTCACACAACTCAGCGCGAGTGACTCAGCACCAACGTCATTCACGCTCACCCGCGGGTGGTGCATCCAATACGTCGAAGACGTCGCGGATGCGCCACCCGCGTTCTGTTTGCACGATGATCAGCATCTCGGCCGCGCGGCCGACCGCCGGCTGGCTCCGCAGCGAGACCCGCACCACCGCCACGCCTCCGAGATCATCGACAAGCGTGAGCTCGCGGGCCCGCGGTGCCGCATCGATCGGACGACCCCCGGATGCCCCACCCGCGGCGGGCCGGACCCGTTGCGCGGCGGCATCGTCTTCATACACCGCCGCCGCACACGCCGCCCCGTACTGACACGCCGCCCGCGATACCAACAGACCGTCCGCGAGACTCGCCAGCCCCGTTGTAGCGGCCGGGTCACCGGGCACGGACTCGCCGGGCGGAGCTGCCGCGTCGCCCCCGCTCGTCGCGGGGTCGGTTGCCGCACCTGCCCCCGGCGCAGCCGCTCGGTCTGCGGGTGATGTTGCCGCCCGCGGGCCAGCGCCGGCAGGTTCGCCCCCGCCGCCCCCATCATCTGGCCACAGCACCCCCACGCCGACGATGAGCACCATCAGCACGGCTCCGACCACGAGCGGTCGACGCAGCACACGGCCCGCGCCGCCGCGAGTGCGGCGCCACGTATCGGCGGCGACATCTGCGATCTCGGGGTCGACGTGGCGCGCACCCGCCTGACGCACCTGGTCTCTGACGAAACCCCAAACCCTCCAGAACCGCCGCGGCGGCCGCTCAGCTTCGGTGTCGATCACCCCGCCCGGGTCGTCGAGGAGTGCGTCGAACTCGCCCTGCAGCGAGCGTGCGGGGCGCGGCCTCAGCGAACTCGTGTCGAGCGGTTCCGCACTCGCAAGCGCGAAGAGCGACTCTTCACCCTCGGCCAACGTCGAGGTGATGCTCGCGTTCCAGCGGCCTGGCGCCCGGTCACGGGACTCGGTCGCGACGGCCTCCGCCAACCGCCCGGCGCACAGGAGGATCGCGGCCTCGATGCCGCGGTCACGACAGGCCGCACCTAACGCCTTCAACGCCGCGATGTGCGCACCTGCGCCGGAGACACTCGCCTGGGCCACGGAATCCGCCGCGCCCCTCGGGTCGCTCGCAACCGCCGCGCCCCGCGCCTCCCCCGCATCGGCACCTGGCGCGAACACCGGGCGCCCCTGCGATGTGAGCCACCACGAACCCACGCCCCCGTCCGGCTCGAGCAGGTCATGCGCCCCTCGCAGGATGCACACGCCAAGCGTCACCGCCTCGCCTGCACCGAGCGGTTGGCCGGCGCGCCGCCGCCGCGCGAGAAAGGCGTCGACGCGCTCGCTACACCAGGGCAGCACAATTTCGGCCACGCTGCCGCCCGCGACCACGTCGACGGGGGCGAGCATGTGCTCACTCGACCGATGCATCAGCCGCGCTGGCCAGCCGCCGACGCCGCCAACTTCAACAAGCAGTGCGGTCACGCCGGTGTCGTCGCGAGCGAGCACACCCGCAAACGGGCTCTCCGGCCGGGCGACGCGTCGGATCGCGTGATAACCGAGTCGTTCATCAAACAGGGGGTCCACGGAAGCGATTGTGCCCCGGCATCCGTGGATCGAATCGGTGAAAAATTCGCCACGCAACATTCGGTGGGTAGGTGTCTGTCACCGGCTCCTGGGGACGGCCACTCGGACGGTAAGCTAGGACAATGGCAGCTCGCAGTTCCGCCCCTGAAAAACGGCCCGGAGTCTTCTCTCAGATCAAGGGCATCTATTCGTTTACCGCCGAGACATATAAGTGGCTCCCGTACCTGATGATCGGGCTGCTGGTTGTCGGCACGGGTCTCGGCGTACTGGTGGCATTCCTGATCAGCGCCACTGCGTGGTGGAGCATCCTGCTCTGGGCCGTCACTGGCCTCCTGTTCGGCGTCATGACGGCGATGTTCATCCTCACGCGCCTATCGACCGGCGTCATGTACCAGCGCATCGATGGCAAGCCCGGCGCCGTCGGTCAGGTGCTCTCGACGTCGCTCGGTCGCAACTGGCAGAGCAGCGAGATACCCGTCGGCATCAACCCGCGCACGCAGGAGGCCGTCTACCGCGCCGTCGGCCGCGGCGGTGTCGTGATCGTTGGCGAGGGCAGCCGCGGCCGCCTGACGCGACTCGTGAACGAGGAGCGGGCCCGCGCACAGCGCGTTGCGCACGGCGTTCCCGTCACCGTCTTGTACGTCGGGCACGGCGAAGACGACGTGCAGCTCAAGAACCTGCCGAAGGCTGTGAAGTCGCTGCCCAAGGCAATCGACAATCGCACGATGGCCGCCGTGATCAAGCGCATCGAGTCGGTCTCTGCCGGCGCCATCCCCATTCCCAAGGGCATCGACCCGAACCGCGCCCGCGCACCGCGCCCCCGCTAACCTCCGAACACGCGCTGTCTCATCGAGGCGGCAAAGAAAAAGTGAAGTGGATGCCTGATTCCAGGCATCCACTTCACTTTTTGTCTTTGTGCTCAATGGCACGTTGTGCTCGAACGGCGTTGCGCTTACGGGTTGCGAATCAACGCTGTTCCCGCGAGCTTGTCGTGGAAGCCGCGCTGGTCTGAGTCCCAGATCACGGCGGGAATCACGAGGGTCACGAGCACTGCGCGGACGAGCGGTCGCCAGATCCCCACCCAGCCGCCACGCAGGGCCACCACACGGAGACCGAGGATACGGTGCCCCGGGCTCCCGCCGATGGTGGGCACGAAGAGGAATTGCACCGCCGCGAAGATCATCAGGATCGCGGTCGCGTCATAGTCGAAGAAGGCAAACGCAAGCACCGCGGCGCAGGCGTAGTCAATCGCGAGCGCGGCGATGCGGCGGCCGGCGCGGCCGATACTGCGTGGTCCTGTTTCGGGCAGGCCAAGGCGCTCACCCGGGTATTCACTCGGAGGCAGCGCCGCATGGGCAGGGGTACGTTCTTGCATTCTGCTAGCCTAACCAGGCACGCGTAACATGCCGGAAACATAGGTGTCACTGCCGGGCAATACCTTCGCAATAGTCTCGGACCACCCTGTGACGCACAGGCGTCCCGAAGCCCGACCTTGGAGTTCTCATGTTCGCTGACTCATCCGAAGTGCTGCGCTATATCAAGGAGAACGACGTCAAGTTCCTTGACATCCGTTTCACCGATCTCCCGGGTGTGCAGCAGCACTTCAACATTCCTGCCTCGACTGTTGATGAGGCGTTCTTCACCGAAGGCCAGCTCTTCGATGGCTCGTCCATCCGCGGCTTCGCGAGCATCCACGAGTCAGACCTTCAGCTGATCCCCGACGTGACGACGGCCTACATGGACCCGTTCCGCGAGCACAGCACGATGATCATGCTGTTTGACATCTATAACCCGCGCAACGGCGAGATCTACAGCAAGGACCCGCGCCAGGTTGCCAAGAAGGCCGAGAAGTACCTCGTCTCGACCGGCATCGCCGACACCGCGTTCTTCGCCCCCGAGGCAGAGTTCTACATCTTCGACGACGTCCGCTACGCGGTCAAAGAGAACTCGAGCTTCTTCAGTGTTGACTCCGAAGAGGGCGCCTGGAACACCGGCCGCGAAGAAGAGGGCGGCAACCTCGGCAACAAGACGCCCTTCAAGGGCGGTTACTTTCCCGTCAGCCCGGTCGACAAGCAGGCCGACCTTCGCGACGACATCAGCCTGAAGCTGATCGACGCCGGCCTCGTGCTCGAGCGCGCCCACCACGAAGTTGGCAGCGGCGGTCAGGCCGAGATTAACTACCGCTTCGACACGATGGTCACGTCGGCAGACGACATCCTCAAGTTCAAGTACATCGTCAAGAACACCGCCGAGCAGTGGGGCAAGACCGCAACGTTCATGCCGAAGCCGCTCTTCGGCGACAACGGCTCGGGCATGCACACCCACCAGTCGCTGTGGCGCGATGGCAAGCCGCTGTTCTACGACGAGGCCGGCTACGCCGGGCTTTCTGACCTGGCCCGCTGGTACATCGGCGGCCTGCTCAAGCACGCCTCGGCCGTGCTTGCGTTCACGAACCCCACGATCAACAGCTACCGCCGTTTGGTCAAGGGCTTCGAGGCACCGGTCAACCTTGCCTACTCGGCTGGCAACCGCTCTGCCGCGATTCGCATCCCGATCACGGGATCGAACCCCAAGGCGAAGCGCATCGAATTCCGCGTGCCGGATGCCTCGGGCAACCCGTACCTCGGCTTCGCGGCGCAGCTCATGGCTGGCCTCGACGGCATCAAGAACCGCATCGAGCCGAACGAGCCCATCGACAAGGACCTGTACGAGCTCCCGCCCGAGGAAGCAAAGAACATTCCCCAGGTGCCCAACAGCCTGCTCGACTCGCTTGAGGCCCTCGCGGCCGACCACGAGTTCCTCCTCGAAGGTGGCGTGTTCACCAAGGAGCTCATCGACACCTGGATCGACTACAAGATGACGAACGAGATCCTGCCGTACAACCAGCGGCCCCACCCGTTCGAGTACGAGATGTACTACGGCGTGTAGCCAGTCGTACTTCGAGAGCCCTCCGAGTTCACGCTCGGGGGGCTCTTTCGTGTCATCAAGCCAGCCGGAACCACCGGCCATCCACTGCCCGGTACGAGTCGCGCGACGCTCCCGACCGCCCGAGTGCCGAACACGTCTTCATCGCACAGCGGAAACCGGTCGCGTGAGCTTGGCTCAACGCTGCACCATCACGGACCGAGCGACCACCTGCCCCTCTGCCAGACTGAACACGTCGAAGGGACTCCATGACAAGCGACAACGCCAACACCGCTGCCCCCGCAACACCGAAGCGCCGCCACCGGCTGCGCCGAGGCATCCTGATTGCGGTGTCAGTCATTGTCGGCGTTGGCATCGTCGTCGCGATCATTGGGGCGATCACGCCCAAGCCATCGGCGATGCTCATTCGAACTGTGTTCGAAAAGGGTGGTGCCGACACGGTCATCGAGATGAATCGGCATGTGCCGAACACGCCGTTGCACGAACGCCTCGATCTCGCGTACGCCGATGAGGGCACACCGACGACGATGGATGTGTTCACAACGGCCAGCCCCGGAGAGGTGCTGCCCACGGTGATCTGGGTACATGGCGGCGCATGGATCGCTGGCTCGAAGGAAGACGTCGACCCGTATCTGCGGATTATCGCCGGCAAGGGCTACACCACCATCGGCCTGAACTACAGCCTCGGCCCGGAGGAGCAATACCCAACTGCCGTGCGTCAGCTCAACGAGGCGCTTGCCTACATTGATGCGAACGCCGCCGAGCTCAATGTCGACACCACCAAGATCGTGATCGCCGGCGACTCGGCCGGTGGACAGCTTGCGAGCCAGCTCACGACGCTCATCACAAACCCCGACTATGCGCATCTGATGGGCATGACGCCCTCGCTGCAGCCCGAACAACTGGCCGGCTTGATCCTCAACTGTGGTGTCTATGACATGACAGCGATGACCGACATCGAGGGTCTCGTTGCCTGGGGTTTTCAGGTCTCACTTTGGGCATACACCGGCACCAAGAACTGGAGCGCGAGCTCTTCGGGCGCGACCATGTCGACGATCAACTTCGTGAACGACAAGTTTCCGCCCACCTACATCAGCGGTGGTAATGGCGACGGGCTCACCTGGTTGCAGTCGATTCCTATGGCCCAGGCGCTCGTTGATGCGGGGGTCGATGTGACGCCGCTCTTCTGGTCGGCCGACCACGAACCGGCGTTGCCGCACGAGTACCAGTTCCACCTCGATATGCCCGACGCACAGACGGCGCTCACGGCGACGCTGGCCTACCTCGAAAAGGTGACTGGCTAGCCGTAGAACAGCTTCTCGAACACCCGGCGCGCACGGCGCGTGGTGGCCAGGTACTGCTCCTCGAGCGCCGTCGCCGACCCGGCGGCGTAGCCCAGCAGGCGAGCGATTCCGTCGAGCTGGCGGCGATCGGTGGGGAGCACATCGCTCGCCCGGCCGGTCCAGAGCGTGCTTGCCGAACGCAAACGGCTCGCGAGGTTCCACGCTTCGGCGAGAAGCTCGGCCTGCGCCGGTTCGATCAGGCCCGCCTCAGTTGCGGCATCCAATGCACCAAGCGTTGAAGTGGTGCGCAGCGCGGGGATGTCTGCCGCGTGTTGCAACTGCAACAACTGCACCAACCACTCGACGTCACTGAGCGACCCGGGGCCAAGCTTCAGGTGTCGGCTGGGCGATGCACCCTGCGGCAGCCGTTCGTTCTCGACCCGCGCCTTGATGCGTTTGACCTCGCGCGCCGCCTGCGGATCAAGCTCGAGCGGATACCGCATCCTGTCTGCGAGCGTCATGAAGTCGTGCACCAGCCCCGCGCCACCCGCGACGCCGCGCGCACGAAGCAGCGCTTGCGCCTCCCAGCTTTGCGACCAGCGATCGTAGTACTCGGAATAGGCCTCGAACGAGCGCGCCATCGGACCGTTTCGCCCCTCAGGCCGGAGGTCGGCATCGAGCTCGAGCGGAAGCCGGTGATCTTCGGAGCGGCTCCGCAGCGCTGCCACCAGAGCCAGCGCGTGCCGGTGCGCCCGCTCAGGGTCGACACCATTTGCCCGGTACACGAACATGACATCGGCATCGGAGCCGAAACCGAGCTCCGCTCCCCCGAAGCGCCCCATCCCAATGACTGCGAACTCCATGCCAGCGTCTTCGGCGGGCACGACCTCGCGCCGGACGATACCGAGCAGCGTCTGAATGGTCACATCGGCGATCTCGGTGAGGGTGGCCGAGACCTCTTCCCGCGAGAGCACACCCAGCATCGAGCCCATCGCCGTCCGCAGGATTTCACGACGTCGGAGCGCGCGGATTGCGTGCAAGGCGTGCACCTCGTCATCGCGGCGGGCAAGAATCGCGTTCGCCTCGTCTTCGAGCGCAGTCACCCCGCGCGGGCGCAACTGCTCGCTGCTGTCGAGCCAGACCGCCGCCTCCGGGGTCCACTCCATCAGCTCACCAACGTAACGGCTGCCTGTGAGCACCCGCGTCATGCTGTGCGCGGCCGCCGACGAGTCGCGGAGCATCCGCAAAAACCAATGCGTGTCGCCGAGTTTTTCGCTGATGCGCCGGAATGCCACAAGCCCATAGTCGGGGTCGGCGCCCTCGGCGAACCATCCGATCATCACCGGCATCAGGTGACGCTGGATCGTCGCCTTGCGCGAAAGGCCGGTCGTCAACGCGCCGATATGCCGGAGCGCGCCCTGCGGGTCGGCGAATCCGATCGCGGCGAGACGGGCCGAAGCCTGCTCGGGCGAGAGCTCGCGCTCCTGATCAGACAGGGCCGCCACCGCAGAGAGTAGCGGCCGATAAAACAGGCGCACGTGAATCTCGCGCACCTCGCGCTTGACGCCCTCCCACAGCTCCCAGATCGCCGCCCCGGTCTCAGCGAGCCCGCTCGCGCGCGCCAACGTCCGCAACCCGTCGGGGGTGTTCGGCATCAAATGCGTCCGCTGGAGTTTTGCAAGCTGCATCCGGTGCTCAAGCAGGCGGAGCACACGATAGTCGCGGGCAAACACCGCGGCCTCAGCACGCCCGATATACCCCTGCGCGACCAGTGCGTCAAGCGCGTTGAGGGTGCCGCGCTGGCGAATCTGTTCATCGGTCAGCCCGTGCACAAGCTGCAGCAACTGCACCGTAAATTCAATATCTCGGATGCCGCCAGGCCCAAGCTTGATCTGCAGCGGCACCTCATCCGGCGGAATGAACTCGGTCACGCGCTCGCGCATCCGCTGGACCGAATCTACGAAGTTCTCGCGCGCCGCGCTCGTCCACACCATGGGGTGCATGGCCGCCACGTAGGCCTCGCCCAGCGCCGCATCGCCAGCGAGCGGGCGCGATTTCAGGAGCGCCTGAAACTCCCAGCTCTTTGCCCAACGCTCGTAGTAGGCGATGTGCGAGTCGAGTGTGCGCACGAGTGCACCCTGCTTGCCCTCCGGCCGGAGGTTCGCGTCGACCTCCCACAGCGGCGGCTCGGTCTCGGGCGACGCAATGCCGCGCATCGTTTGCTGCGCTAGACGCGTGGTGATGTCGATCGCGCGGGCTTCGGTGAGGTCGGCACCCGGCCGCACACCGCCAACGAAGATCACGTCGACGTCGCTGACGTAGTTCAGCTCGCGCGCTCCAGATTTGCCCATTCCGATGATGGCCAGCTGCGCGGCCGCGACCTCCGCACGGGAGAACTGTGCGCCGGGACCGGTTGCAACGCGGGTGCGAGCAACGGCGAGGGATGCCTCAAGCGCTGCTCCTGCGGCATCCGCAAGACTTGCAGCCACCTCGCGAACCACGTCGACCGGGACCTCGCTGAGCAGGTCGAAGACCGCGATTCGAGCCAGCAGCGCGCGATATCGCACGCGGAGCGCCACCCACGCGGATTCGTCGCCGACCGCGGCGAATCCGTCGCGTGCGCCGACAATGCCCAGCATTTCGGCCTGCAGCTGCTCATTCGAGGGTAGCCCGCGTGGCGCGCGCGCGAGCACCGCAAGTTCCGCCGGATGACGCAGGAAGAACTCGCCGAAGCCCAGCGATGCGCCCAGCAACGCCCACGCCGCAGTGATGCCCTCATCGTGCGTCAGCGCTTCGCGCACCGGCTCGGGGGCGCGCCTGGCGACCTTGACGAGCGAGTCGAGCGCGGCGTCTGGGTCGGCCGCGACCGACGCACCCGATTGCCACTGTGTTCGCGGCATCCCAAGCAACGTTTGCAGCTCTTCAAGACGCGCTTCGGCGACCGAAAGCTCGGTGAATCCGACGCGCGCGAGCGCGGTCAGCGACGACATACCGGAGACGCGCGACATGGCGACCGGGTCAGAGCATCTCGAGGTTGCTCTTCAACTCAAACGGCGTCACCTGCGCGCGGTATTCCTGCCATTCCTTGCGCTTGTTGAGCAGCACGTAGTTGAAGACCTGCTCGCCCAGCGTTTCGGCGACCAGCTCGCTCTGCTCCATGAACTCAAGGGCGTGGTCGAGGCTCGCGGGCAGCGGCGCGTAGCCCAGCGCCCGGCGCTCGGCGTCGCTGAGTGACCACACGTTGTCTTCTGCCTCGGGCGGCAGCTCGTAGCCCTCTTCGATACCCTTCATGCCGGCTGCGAGCATCAGCGCGTATGCCAGGTAGGGGTTGGCCGCCGAGTCGAGCGCACGGTATTCGATGCGCGAGCTCTGGCCCTTGCTCGGCTTGTAGAGCGGGACGCGCACCAGAGCCGAGCGGTTGTTGTGCCCCCAGCAGATGAAGCTCGGGGCTTCGTCGCCACCCCAGAGGCGCTTGTAAGAGTTGACGAACTGGTTCGTGACCGCCGAGATTTCGCGGGCATGGTGCAGGAGACCGGCGATAAAGCTCCGGCCGGTCTTCGACAACTGGTACTGCGCACCCTCTTCATAGAAGACGTTGACGTCGCCCTCGAACAGCGACATATGCGTGTGCATGCCACTGCCGGGGTGCCCGCTCATCGGCTTCGGCATGAAGGTTGCGTAGACACCCTGCTCGATCGCGACCTCTTTGATCACGGTGCGGAACGTCATGATGTTGTCGGCCGTGGTCAGCGCATCGGCGTAGCGCAGGTCGATCTCGTTCTGGCCGGGCCCGGCTTCGTGGTGGCTGAACTCGACCGAGATTCCAAGGTCTTCCAACATGCGCACCGAGCGGCGACGGAAGTCGTGCGCCGTGCCACCCGGCACGTTGTCGAAGTAGCCAGCCGAATCGACCGGCTGAGGCCCACCGTTCTCGAAGCTCGACGACTTCAACAGGTAGAACTCGATCTCGGGGTGTGTATAAAACGTGAAGCCCCGATCGGCGGCGCGGGCGAGGGCCCGCTTCAGCACGTTGCGCGGGTCGGCAACCGCGGGCTGTCCGTCAGGCGTCGTGATGTCGCAGAACATGCGAGCGGTCGGATCGATCTCACCGCGCCACGGCAAGATCTGAAACGTCGTCGGGTCTGGGTGCGCCAGCAGGTCGGACTCGAACGAGCGGCTCAGGCCTTCGATCGCCGAACCGTCGAAACCAATGCCTTCCGCGAATGCACCCTCGACCTCGGCCGGCGCAATCGCAACCGACTTCAGCGTGCCGATGACATCCGTGAACCATAGGCGCACAAACTTCGCGCCGCGTTCCTCAATAGTTCGCAAAACGAAGTCGCGCTGCTTGTCCATCAATTCCTCTCAAGTGCCGAGCGTGCTGGGCTGTGCGTGTGGTGCGTGCGGTGTGCTCTGCGCGCGGCGCTGAGCGCGCGGCGCTGAGCGTGCGGCGCTGAGCGTGCGGCGCCGTGCGTGCTCCGCACGACACTGCGCGCAGCGGTCTAGCGGTCGTCGCGTGCTTCTTCTTCGGCCCATGCTCTGCTGCGTTCGCGCAACAGCTCGGGCGCTTTCGCTGCCTCTTCACGCGTGGCGAACGGCCCAGCTCGGTCAATCGCCGGCGACTCAAAGCCTTGTTCTACCTCGCCGGTGACCAAGTTGTACCAAAATTTTTCACTGCCCTGTGTCACGACTCGTGCCTCCCTTTTTGGTCTTGATCCGATACTAGTGAGCCGCCGCTAGTCTTGTGCCATGACGAAGCAACAGGCTGTCGGAGTCGATATCGGTGGAACCGGCATCAAAGCAGCACTCGTCGATCTCGAGCACGGCGCACTGATCGGCGATCGCGTGCGCATCGACACCCCGCGCGGCGCAAAGCCGGCGGATGTACTTACCGCGGTGCGCGAAGTGCTTCACCGGCTCGACATCACTGATCAGCGCGTGTCGCTCGGCGTTGCCTTTCCCGCGATCGTGAGGCATGGGCGCACGATGTCGGCCGCAAACGTCTCAGATGACTGGATCGGGTTCGAGGCCGAGAAGTTCTTCGAAGACGGCCTCGGCCGCGACATCGCATTCACAAACGATGCGGATGCCGCTGGCATCGCCGAGGCCCGCTACGGCGCCGCCCGCGACCGGAACGGCCTCGTCATTCTCACCACGCTCGGCACCGGCATCGGCTCCGCTTTCTTGTACGACGGCGTGCTCGTGCCAAACACTGAGCTTGGCCACCTCCAGCACAATGGGCACTCGATCGAGCGCTGGGCTGCGTACTCCGCAAAAGAGCGAGAAGACTTGTCGTGGGATGCCTGGGCACAACGTTTGCAGTCGTTCTACTCGCACATCGAATTCTTGTTCAGCCCAGACCTCATTGTGGTCGGCGGTGGCGTTTCGAAGCACGCCAAAGAGTTCCTCCCGCTCCTTGCACTCGACACGCCGATTCTGGCGGCGGTGCATCGCAACGCCGCGGGCATCATCGGTGCCGCAAGCTTGTCGCACCGATGAGCTGGTGTCGTAACTAGGCGAACTGCGCGCTCAGCACGACCGGCGTGGCCGACAACCGCACGACCTCACGGCTCCATGGCATGAGCATCTCGCCCAGCGATGTCAGGTTCTTGACCGCGTTCCACTCCGAACGCAAGAACGTAGCTGAGCCTTCGAAGTCGAGTGTTCCGACACCGCTTGGCTGCTCGAGGTGCACTTCCGTCATGCTCGGCATCTGCGCGCGCACGATCGACACGGTCTTATCAGCGAGCCCTTGTGCGGCAGCCTCTGTCGCGGAATCAGGGATCATGAGGTTGGCCCAACAGGCCCACCACACGCTGCCGCCGTCCTGAGCCGGTTCGTCAAGCGTGAACTGCACCAGTCCAGTGCCGTCCGCCGGAACCTTGATTCGCAGACTGTTCTTGACCGGCTTCTCGCGTCGAGAAAAAATCCCCATGACGTATCCCTCCCCAAGGATGATCACGAACACCCCTGTCCGTGACAGCGAGCCTGACTCGCATGCCCGATTTAGCATAGCCACCCTCGCGCACGGCGCAGCGTCTGGGCGCGCACCGCGACGAATTATCAGCGTTTGTGCAGGTTTGCAATGCGAGCGCAGGTGTTGAACATGAGCTGACAGCTGCGCCCACATCACTCCGCTTCGACGGCGCGGTCCCCACTGGAAAGTCAGGGTTGTGAATGGGTTGGCCTGTACGCCGGGTTCTGTTCCCGTGACCCCATGTGGGAGCACGTTCGATGGCCATCTCTCTCGACGACACGTTGCCGTGCCGTTCTAGCGGTTTACCCGAGGACTCGGCGGGCCGCGTCAACATCCTCTGTCTAACCTTGCTCCGGGCGAGGTTTACCAAGCGAACCGCGTCACCGCGGCCCCTGGTGGTCTCTTACACCACCGTTTCACCCTTACCGCGGCCGAAGCCGTGGCGGTCTGTTTTCTGTGGCACTGTCTCGCGGGTTACCCCGGGTGGGAGTTAGCCACCGCCCTGCCCTGTGGAGCCCGGACGTTCCTCGGCACCACGGCGGAAAACCGCCGGGCGACGCGACCATCCAGCCAACCCACTCGGTGCCCACTCTACCCGCCCGGGCTGCGGCATCCGACTCTCAAACGTCGCCCACGCGACACGCCGAAAGCCACGGAAATTGTGCAAAGTCACCGCGACCCCGTGGTCAAACCGTGGCGTCGCCTGAAGATTTTCCACAGAAGATCGTGGGGTGGTCGTCGAAAGTTGGATTCCAGGCTAGGGTGGCGATTGGGGAAATACCTTTTGACTGTCCCAGGGGTGGGACGGTCTTGCACATCATCCTTTGGGGAGGAAATCGTGCTTCGTAACGCCATTTTTGCATTGGGGATCGCAGCGGCGGCCGTACTTGTGGTGCCTGGTGCCGCACAAGCAGCGGACGACAGCTACACGCCTTCGACGCCGACCGCACCGACGCTTTCGGGCTCGGCCGCGTTCGTTGAGTGTGTGGGCAACGTGCCGTGGATCCAGTTCGAGGTCGACGCTGTCGATCCCGACAACCAGATGTCGCACCAGCAGGTTTCGCTCTACATGGCGAACGGTGCGAACAGCGTCGAGCTGCAGCTGGGCACGCTCAGCAACAACCACCTTTCTGGCCGCGTGCTCTGGCCCGGTGCCGCCACGGATGGCGCCGGCAACGGCACCGCCTGGCCCGGATGGGAACAGGTCAACGGCGAGTGGGTCGAAACCGCAGGCAACTTCGGGTGGACCCGGGGCAACCTCACGGCAGAGCTCCGCGTCAACCCTTCGCTGAGCGTGCCGCTGAGCTACCCCGCCGCCACGTCGTCGTGCGCACAGCCCGCCGGCCTCGGCCTCCCGCTCAGCGCTGGCTCCGGCCTCGCCGCGACGGGTAGCACCGTGCCCGCGATTGCGCTGGGTGTCGGCGGTGCAGCCGTCTTGCTCGGTGGCGCCATGGTCTTCAAGCGCCGACAGCACAAGCACTAAGCACGATGTCGGTCGGGACTCCCCCGGCGAAGCGAGCACGACGGTACGTCTGGTGGGGCCTTGGCGCCATCGGCATCGCAGTCGTGCTCGCAATCGCCTGGGTCGGCATCCGTGGCCTGATGGCGAAATCAGAACTTGAATCGCTTGCTGGCCTTTCCGGTGACTTGCGCTCCGCTCTCGCAGAGCAAGACCTTGCCGCGGCACTCCCTCTCATCGACGAGGTTGGCGCGCACGCCGCGCGTGCGACCTCGCTGACGAACGACCCGATCTGGGGCGTTGCCGAGTTCGTGCCCGTGCTCGGCCCAAACCTCGAAGCCGCACGAGTGACGGCTTCACAGGTCGACGCCGTGATGCGCGAAAGCGTGCCACCCGTCGTGGCGGCGCTCACCACGCTCGAGGGCGGGTTCGGCGACGACGGAACGATCGACGTTTCGGGACTGTCAGCTCAGGCACCCGCGCTGAACGTGGCGGTCACGACACTCGATGACGCCGCGACGGCGCTCGGCACGCTCGATCAGGCACAGCTCATTACACAACTCTCGTCGGGGGTTGGGCAGCTCAGCGACGCGATCGACCTCGTGCGCCCCGCCGCCGACGCCCTCGCGCGGGCAAGCGTGGTGTTGCCCACGTTGCTTGGCACCGACGAACCCGCGCACATCCTCGTCATGGCCCAAAACAACGCTGAGCTACGCACCGGCGGTGGCATCACGGGCACGTTCATCGAGCTCGCGGTTGAGCAGGGCCGCGTGCAGATCGTCACGCAGGCCGACTCTTCAGAATTTTCGACCGGGGCGACGCCCGGTTCGTTGCTTCCTGAATCAACGACCGCGCTCTACGGCGCCGCGGCGACCAACTGGGTGCAAAACGCCAGCATGACGCCCGAGTTCGACGTCACCGCGGCAATCGCGCAGTCGCGCTGGCAAGAGCTCACCGGCCGCACACCGTCCGTGGTGGTGTCGGTCGACCCGGTCGTGCTTGGCGGTCTGCTGCGCGTGGTCGGCCCGGTGCAAGTCGACGGTGCAGAACTCAACAACGACAACCTCGTGCAGCGAGTGCTGGTCAAGCCGTACGCCCAGCTCGACCAGCGCGCACAAACCGCGCTGTTCCAAGAATCGGTCGCGGCCGTCGTCGAACGTCTTTCGGCCGGCGCGTTCGACCCCATGACGCTGGTCAAGCAACTCGTGTCGCCGATCCAAGGCGGCCACATTTCGGTGTGGAGCGCAGACCCCACCGTCCAGACCGCCATCGACGGCACCGACCTGGCCGGGCCAGCAGCACGGCACGCGAGCGCCGGCAGCAATGCCTTCGCGGTCTATCTCAACGATGCAACCGGCGGCAAGATGGACGTCTTTCTTGACGTCGCAATCAACGCCGGCCAGCTGGTCTGTCACGCAGACGGCCGCCGCGAGATCGTCGTCACTGTCGACCTCGCGAGCATGGCGCCGGCAAATGCTGCATCCCTGCCGTTCTCGGTCACTGGCGGTGGCCACTGGGGTGTCGCACCCGGCAACATCAGCACGCAGATCACCGTCGCGGCACCACCGGGTGCATTCTTCGGCGGTGTGCAAATTGATGGCGCCGCGGTGCCCTCGGGTGACGTGCTCGATGCGGGTTTCCCGAGCAGCACGACGTCGGTCACGCTTCAGCCGGGCGAGAGCGGCAGCGCACAGTTCCGTTTCACACTCACTGACGGCCCGAGCCCCGACCCCGTCATCCTGCACACACCACTGCTCACCCAGCCCGAGGTCACGATCCTCCCGAACGGATGCAAATGACCCCGCGCTACCTAGAGTTCGTCCGAGCTATGCCCCACGCGCAGCTCGAGCGGAAAGTCGACTGGAAAACCCCCAAATAACAGTCGGCCGGCGGATGCCGCAGCTTCCCGCACAGCGGTGGCTGCGGCATCCACACGTTCAAGCGGCGTGTGCACGATGATCTCGTCGTGCAAGAAGAACGCCAGGTGGGGACGTTGCGAGAATGCCGCGCCCGATCGAGGGGCTCCGGATGCCGCACCCACCGTCCCCAGTTGATCAAGGCGCAGGCGCAGGTCGGCCATCCAGCACAGCGACCACTCGGCCGCCGTGCCTTGCACCACAAAGTTGCGGGTGAATCTCCCGCGATCGCGGGCCGCCTGGCGCGCGCGGCGCTCATCAGCGGTATCCGCATCGGGCTGCGTCGCGGCCGCCTGCGCCTCGTGCCAGCGAGGGCTCGGCGGCGGCGAACTGCGCCCCAACCACGTCGTGACGGTGTCGCCCCGCTCGCCCGCGCGGGCGGCGTCGTCGACAAGTTTCATCGCGTCGGGAAACACCCGCCGCAACTGCGGCACCAACCGGCCGCTCTCCCCCGTTGTCGCGCCGTACATCGCGCCCAAGACCGCGAGTTTCGCGTGCTCGCGCGTGTCGACCGCGCCGCTGGCGACGATCCCGGCATAAAGGTCGGTGCCGTTGCCCGCCTTGGCCATCGACCGGTCTCGGGCCATCGCCGCGAGCACGCGCGGTTCAAGTTGCGCCACATCGGCGATGATGAGCGCCCAGCCTGGGTCGGCGACGACGGCCGCGCGGAGCTGCTTAGGAATCTGCAGTGCACCCCCACCACTCGACGCCCATCGCCCGGTAACCACACCGCCCGGCACGAAGGTTGGCCGAAAACGACCGTCGTGCACCCACTCCTCGAGCCAGGCCCACCCGTTCGCGCTCAAAAGGCGTGAGAGTTTCTTGTATTCGAGCAGCGGCTCGATCGCCGGATGCGTGTGCTCGCGCAACAGCCACCGGTTCGTCGACTCGACAAAGACACCGTTGCGGTGCAGCGCGCGCAGGAGCCGTGGCTGCGAGTCGAGATGCAGCCCCGGTTCACCAAGCGCGGCGCGGGTGAGCGCCGCGGCGCGTTCCATGCGCTCGGGCAACGCGCCGGGTTGCGGGCGCGGCCCCAGCACGTCGCTCAGAATCTGCTCGTGCACCTCGGCACGCCAGGGCAAGCCACCGGCCCGCATTTCGGCAGCGATGAGTGCGCCCGCCGACTCGGCCGCGAGCAACAACTTCAGCCGGTCGGCGCCCGGAACGCCGGTCGATGCCGCCATTTGCCGGTGCCACTCGGCGAAGCTTTCGTGCGCGTCCGCGGGGTCGCCTTCGCGCTGCGCGGATGCTTGAGACGACCCAACTGCTCCGGATGCCGCGCGCCCTTCGGATCCATCGATTCCATCGCCCGATGCCTCCACCGCCGCCGCCACGGGCGCAAGATCGTCAAGGTCGAACAACGCGGCCGCGGCATGGGGCGGTGGCGGCGGAGCGTTGGGCGCGGGGAGGTTCGTGGCATCCCAAGTCGATGACTCGACGCCGCCCTGATGCAAGGTGGCCGGCGCCGCGAGCACCGAGCCGTGCAGGATTGCGTGGCACAGCCGCAGGTCGTGGCACCGCTCGATTCGAATACCCGCGGCAAGCAGCTCGGGATACCAGTGCTCGGTGTCGCTCCACACCCAGCGAGGCCGTGGGGTGCCGGCTTCGCGTTCGGCGATTGCGGCGCCAAGCTGCGCGAGGGGAACGACGGCGGGCTCGATCGCTGAGTCTGCGACACCGCTCGCAGCATCGGTATCGATCAATGCCACGTTGCGGCCGGTACCACCGGCCGCCCACCCCACGACGATTGCCACCGCGTGCCGGCGTACTACGCGAGGTCGCGGCGGAAGCTCTCGCGGCGGTCCATCGACTCGTTCGCGGCCGCATCTGCCAGCGCGTTCTCGGCCCGCGGGATCCATTCAAACGTGACATGGCGACCGGCGATCAGCGCCTGCGCCTGCCGCGCGAGCACCTGCATGTCGGGGTGCTTGATCTTCCAGCGGCCGGTCATCTGCTCGACGACCAGTTTCGAATCCATGCGCACGTGCACAGCCGCACCGGGGACGAGCTCGCTCGCCGCCTCGATACCCGCGATCATCCCGCGGTATTCGGCCACGTTGTTCGTCGCGATTCCGACGAACACGCCGATCTCGGCGATCACGCTACCGGTTGCTGGGTCGATGACCACGGCGCCGCCGGCGGCAACACCGGGGTTGCCACGTGAACCGCCGTCGGCCTCGACAATGAGCTTGTCTGGCCCCGACGGAACCGGCACCGATGCGTCGTCGAGGTCAAACAGGGTCACAGGCCAGATTCCTCGGTGCGCACCAAAATGCAACTGCACTCGGGGCACTGTACGACGGCGTCGTTCGAGGCCTGGCGAATCTGCTG
>Ga0073905_10000149_pt1 | contig 29176 bp, 26 predicted proteins | sample KloWWTupernatant_FD_65482 | JGI IMG/M metagenome (GOLD analysis project Ga0073905, IMG submission 65482) | Active sludge microbial communities from Klosterneuburg, Austria, studying microevolution and ecology of nitrifiers - Klosterneuburg... | ecosystem: Engineered > WWTP > Aerobic digester >... | reverse complement strand
TTTTTGAATAAGTTTTTCAACGGTTGCTTTACCATCCTTTGAAAATTCTTTAACTACTCTGTTAGCGACGATTGCATTTACAGCAAGACAATTGTGTCCCAGTAATCTACCCAAACCATAGATGGCCGAAGTTTCCATTTCAAAGTTGGTGATACGATGCTGTCCAAATCGAAAATCGGTTAATCGATTAACAAAGTTTGGATTTTTAATTCCTAATCGTAATACTCTTCCTTGTGGCCCATAGAAGCCTGGGCAAGTAACAGTAATTCCTTGGTGAAAATCTTTTACAAAATGTTTTATGAGAGAGCCGGCTCCACTGCTGATATATGGATTTCCAATTTGTCCATGAACCTGAGTGTGTGTAATAAATGATTGAATCAATAGCTGTTCCTCGTCATTTTGTTCAAGTCTATAGAAATTTAAAAGGTTATCAACTCCTAATCCATGTGTTGAAGCAACAAAATGATCAACTGGAATATCAGCTTGTAATGATCCCGAAGTGCCGATGCGTATAATATTTATTGATTTTAATTCTTTTTTTATTTCTCTTGTTTCGAAATCAATATTAACTAAAGCGTCAAGCTCATTTATTACAATATCAATATTGTCTGGACCAATTCCGGATGAAAGAACCGTCAGCCTTTTGTTTCCAACCTTACCCGTATGAGTGATAAATTCTCTATGCTGCCTTTTTATCTCAATAGAATCAAAATGTTTGCTTACTTCATGAACTCTGTCAGGGTCGCCAACGGTAATCACTGTATCAGCAATTTCTTCGGGGCGGAGGTCAAGATGGTAAATAGCTCCCCGGTTATTAATAATTAATTCAGATTCTGCAATACGGCTCATTTTTTATGGTTTAAGTAAAATGAAATGATGTAAAAAATGTATATTTGCTGCCTTTCAGGTTCATCCCGATAAATATCGGCATAAAGTTAACAATCTGAAATAGAAAATAAGAATGGTCCTTTGGCCGAGTGGCTAGGCAAAGCTCTGCAAAAGCTTCTACAGCGGTTCGAATCCGCTAGGGACCTCTGAAGATCGATGCACATCGATGCAAAAACCTGCTAACATTTGATTAGCAGGTTTTTATTTTTTTTGATGTCTGCAAATGCAAGCAAAATTGTGCAATCGGATGGTGTACTTTTGGTGTACTTTCTTTCTGGTACCCCCGTTCGACTTTACATTTTGGGATTCGAACGAGTAAGTAAACACCCGTTCGATTTTAGGTCCGATTCGAACCGCTGTAGTTACTTAATTACCCGTTCGATTTCAGGTCCGATTCGAACCGCTGTAATAAAATTAATTACACCCGTTCGATTTCCAAAATCCCGACTCGAACGGCTGTAGTAGAAGTTAATTACCCCCGTTCGAATCTAATTTGGTTCGTATTGCATGCTATTGCACAACTCTGCACTTTGAATTACTACACCAGTCTGTGATTTTTATAACCTTTAAAATTTACAGTTATGGCAGAATTACTCAACATCAGTTTTACTTTTTCATTTCGCACCTCTCACAACAACCAAGAGGGCAAATCGCCTATTGTTTTACGAATTACCTTCCGGGGTGAAAGGCGGGACATTTTCACCGGCTTATATTGTTTTAAGCAACATTGGGATGCTTCTTCAAAAAGAATATCCCGATTGGAAAAACAGGCAGGTACGATTAACAAGAATTTAGAAATGATTCTTCAAAGTGCTAAAAACAGCTTTGATGAAATGCGGTTTTCAAGGCAAGCTTTTACGATTGATGAATTAGTCGATAAGATTAAAGGGAAGGAGGAACGACCAACTTTACTAATTGACTATTTAAAAGAAGGGAATAGAAAAATGCTAAAGCGGGTAGGAACAGAGATTGTCAGAGCTACTTACAATAAGTATAACCGAAGTCTTCTCTACATGCAAGAGTTTCTTGAGACCGAGTATAAGGTCAAGAATCTCAGTTTACAAAAAATTGACATGGAACTGATTGAAAAGTATTTTTAAGTTGTCACTATTGTCATGAAAAATCAATGAATCATGTTTTATATTAGCTTATTCCAGTCTTTGCAGGAATATTCCGGAATCTGACAGAAGATGTTTAACCTATATCAATAATCTTTTAATAAAATAAATAATCAAAATTCAGCTTGTGATGGATTATTCCGGAATAATCTGGAATAAAGGTTAGGGATGCTGTTCTATTCAATCAATAAGGATCTATTTAATTGAAATGCATACAGGTAATTCTAATATAATAAAGATTGATTTTCTCTACAGTGTAGCTTTAGAGACATTTTTATAATCAGTTTTTCTTTTATCAAATTTCATTTTTGTGAACTGTTGAGTCAAAATCGTTTATTATCAATTTTGGCGATTGAAAAGGGCAGGGGTTCGGATGGGGCAGTCTCCTTAAAAAAATCCATTTAAGTATATAATTATATATTCACCCTCTAAAATTTAATAGTTTATGAATGATGAAAATGAAAATTCACTTGAAACATTAAATAATAGGAAATCGAATGAATTAACCATTAATGAGCAGATTGAGCTTTTTGCTGAGATTATTAGCAGCCATCTTTGTAATGAGGATAATTTAAATTAAAAGTTATCAGATAAAGCTGATTGAACTGGAAAATCTTGTCTCATTGATCGTCAATTTCCAATCTGAATTGACCAGAATTATTGGCTTCTACTATTTGATGTAAGCTGGATTTAATTGGATATTTTATTCCAAGAATGTGGCATTGTCACCTTAACTATCAATTGCCATTCTAAATATTGAAAAACTGGTAATTTTTCACCTTTACCCCTTTTTGGGTAGGTTTATTTCGACATAAAATTAATTTTATGTCGAAATAATGATCAAATTTCATCATTAATAAAGTTTACAGTATAATGTAAATTATTGTTTACAAATATGCTATATTTGTAAAATATTATTAGCATTATGAAGAAGCAAAAATCACAAGTATTACCTAGCGTCGAGAAAGTTCTTGTAGAATTTGGTGAAAATATCAAGCTTGCTCGATTGCGTAGAAAGTTTAGCACAACACAGATTTCGGAAAGGGCTAATATCAGTCGACCAACATTGCTTTCAATAGAAAATGGACATCCTGGTGTAGCAATAGGATCCTATGCACAAGTGCTTTTTGTTTTAAACCTTGAAAAGGATTTGCTTAAAGTAGCTGAAGACGATAAACTTGGTAGAAAATTGCAGGATGCTGAATTAAACGTAAAAAAAAGAGCACCAAAGAAAAAGAGTTAAAATGGCAACAAAAAAAAAAGAAATATTGGTCTATGCAGATTGGGTAGGCTTAAAAAAAACGGTACAAATAGGTTTACTTACGGTTACTCCAGCAAAAGGTAAAGAAAGTTTTTCATTTGCTTATTCAGAGGAATGGTTGCAGTCCGAGTTTTCACAAATAATCGATCCTGATCTGCAGTTGTATCCAGGTGTTTATTATCCAAGAGATGAAAAACTGAATTTTGGGATTTTCTTGGACTCCTGTCCCGATAGATGGGGAAGAGTATTACTACAGCGAAGAGAAGCGGCCATTGCTAAACGAGAGGGGCGATCCCCAAAAAAATTGCTGGAGTCGGATCTTTTGTTAGGCGTATTTGACGGGCATAGAATGGGAGCATTACGCTTTAAAGAGGATGAGGAAGGACCCTTTTTAAATAACAATAAGGAAATGGCATCACCTCCATGGACTTCTTTAGGAGAACTGGAGCAAGCTAGCTTAAATTTTGAAGAGGACAACAGCAATGACCCTGCATACTTGCAGTGGATTAATATGTTAATTGCTCCGGGTTCCTCTTTAGGTGGCGCAAGACCAAAAGCAGGTGTCAGCGATGCAGCAAATAATTTATGGATAGCTAAGTTTCCGAGCAAAGATGATGAAAAGGATATAGCCGCCTGGGAAATGGTCGTGAATGAATTAGCTATCAATGCAGGCCTATATATGGCTGAAGGAATGCTAGCACAATTCAATCATAAATATCACACTTACCTTACAAAAAGATTTGATAGAACCGATACCGGCGAAAGGATTCATTTCGCATCGGCCATGACGCTGCTTGGTTTTACTGATGGTAAAGGTTCCGAGGGTGCCAGTTACTTAGATATGGTGGAATTTATTTCAAAAAACGGAGTTGATGTTGAAAGGAATCTGAAAGAACTTTGGCGAAGAATTGTTTTCAGCATTAATGTAAAAAATACAGACGATCATTTAAGAAATCATGGATTTTTGCTTACAGATAAAGGGTGGATCCTTTCACCTGCCTATGATATCAATCCTAACGAGTACGGTAAAGAATTAAGTTTGAATATTTCAGATAATGATAATTCACTTGATCTTGATCTGGCTTTAGCCATGGCTTCTTATTTCAGATTAAATGCTGATGAAGCTAATGAGATAATCAACCAAGTTCATAACTCGGTAAAAGAATGGCGACATCTGGCGGCTAAATATGGAATTTCTTCTTCGGAACAGGAAAGAATGAAGGGCGCATTTTCATAAAACAATCACACTAAATTTGTTTAACCCGATTGCTCAGCAACTTCATCTTTATTTTTTTGAATTCATGCAAATGCGGGAAAATCTTTTAGCTATTTTGTGAGTTTTTAACTCACAATTTCGATAAGAAAATAGGACAGTAAAATATCACATATTGGCGAGCACTTTCTATACCCGATAGGGTATAATTGCATCTATTTATTATATTTTATACCCGATAGGGTGTATAACAGAATATTTTCATATATTTATACCCGAAAGGGTATAAATATGGCAAAGACATACGATAACTACATTTCAAATTTTGTGAAATATAACAGGAGCAAGCTGCGTATAACTCAAGAAGAGTTAGCAGAGAAGGCTGGTGTTGGACTCCGCTTTATCAGAGAGTTGGAGCAAGGGAAAGAGACCTTAAGGATGGATAAGGTTAACCAGGTCTTAGCCTTGTTTGGATATCAAGTTGTGCCGGGAGGCGGAAGGATAAAAGATCCTTACGAGATATTGTTGGATCACTTTAACAGGAATGTGCATGTTTATTTAAAAAATAAAAATGTTTTAGTAGGGTTTTTAATTGAAGCAATAAATGAAGGTGCTGAAGTCAAAGCATGGAAATTTGTTTCCAATAAAAATGCTATCGAATATCAAAAAACAAAGGACGAGAAACTGGAGCAGATCATTGCACATTCCGATATAGAAAATGTAGAAAATATATAAACTTATGCAACGTTCAGGCAAAGTATTTTTTAAAGACAGAGAGGCTGGAATTGTCTGGCAGGACGAAAACGGATATGGGTTTGAGTATAAGAAAGATTATTTACAAGAGAAGGATGCAGCTCCTGTAAGCCTTACACTTCCCCTGCGGGAAGAACCTTATCTGAGTAATACGATGATTCCTTTTTTTGATGGATTGATACCTGAAGGATGGTTGCTTGATATAACCGTGAAAAACTGGAAAATAAATCCTAATGACAGAATGCAATTGTTATTGATGGCCTGTAAAGATTGTATCGGGGCTGTAAGTATTGAACCTAATAAAGCTAAAGAAGAATAATGAAAGAAAGACGTTGTTTATATTGTTATCAGCCGTTGCCTGATGGTGTTATTGACTTTCACCCTGCTTGCACTAAAAAATTCTTTGGTACAGAGACGGCACCAACATTGGATTATGATAACGAACAAATGAAGGAACTTGCAAAAGAGATTGTTATAAAAAGTGTTGCTGTTACCGGAGTGCAACCAAAATTATCACTAACATTAGAAAAGACACCTGGTGATCCCAAGAGATCCAGATTTACTATTGTAGGCCTGTGGGGAGACTTTATACTAAAGCCACCAACGGAAGAATTTCCTAATCTACCGGAGAATGAAGATTTAACCATGCATCTCTCCGAATTATTTGGTATACCAACAGCAGAGCATAGTTTGATAAGATTGCAATCGGGAGAGTTGGCCTATATCACCAAAAGGTTTGATAGAATGATGGGAAAGAAACTGGCTCTGGAAGATATGTGCCAATTGACTGAAACGCTAACAAATGACAAATACAGAAGTTCTATGGAGAAAGTAGGGAAATATATTGCGAAATATTCATCAAGACCAGGGTTTGATGCTATTACTTTTTTTGAGACTGCCATTTTCAGTTACCTGACAGGTAATGCCGATATGCATTTAAAGAATTTTTCTTTACTGACTAATAATAGCAATGATATTATACTTGCACCGGCTTATGATCTTCTGTGTACCAAAATAGCTATGCCTGAGGATAAAGATGAGATGGCGTTAACTATTAATGCAAGAAAGCGAAAGCTGCGCAAAAGTGACTTTGATACTTTAGCAAAAAATCTGAAGATCCCTGAAAAGGCAATGGAGAATAGTTATAAAAAATTTGTTGATAAAATACCTGAAGCAAAAGAATGGATAGGTATTTCTTTTCTGTCGAAGAAAATGAAAGTAGGGTACAATGGAATTATTGATGAAAGGGTATTGGATGTATAAGAAAAAAGTTTATATAAAAGTGTAAAATAGTAAACTGAGATTGCATTACAATAATTTAAAAAGCAATGGTCAATCTTAATGATTGACCATTGCATATTGTTTATTGCCTATTCGCCTGCTATTTTCTCTCTTTTGTCTTTATTCCAGCTTCTATGCTTGGCTCCATCCATCTTTACAATCTTTTGCGTAAACTTCCCTACTACATCCACCAGTGGTTTTTGTGAATGCATTACTACATTGATCACTTTATATGCAAATGGTGATTCATCCATTCCGCCGCCGAGTAATCTAACGCCAAACTTTTTCATTTCGTCCTTAATTTTTTTTATCGGCTAACAAGCTATTAAAAGAATCGCCAGTGGCCTATATTGCCCGTTGCCAAAAGGTAGAAGAACTGCCATTAAAAATTTTTGCAAAAGATTCCATTACAAACTCGCCTTTTACTTGGTATATCAAAAAAGGAAACTGGTATTATAAGGCACGACATAAAAGTGCTGGAGTAAATATCAGTGCCAAAAAAATGAATGCACAATTTGAATTGATGCTTGCCAGTTTTGAATACAATAAAGAATATATAAGCATACTTAAAAAGAACCTGATGCGAAAACTAGAAGAACGACTTGAATCGCATCTTGTTGACTCAGCTAGCAGAAGTTCGATTTTTTGGATGAAAGCTTATAGACAATCTAGGATTTTATCTATTAGGATAAAAGTTCGAATCAGCTCGGAAATCTATCGGCCAATTATAAAAGTTATTTGTGATGATTTTGTTACTTTAGCCTGTATTGGAAGATTATAATTCATATGATGAAAAAGATTTGCTTCGATTGTTTGCTTTAGATAATAGCAAAGCATTTGAAGCAATATATAAGCGGTATTACCTTTCTGTATTCCGTTTTGCAAAAAATATGCTGCCCGACAGTCAGGCAGCTGAAGACATCACCACGGAAACATTTCTGAAGATATGGGATAAAAAAATAAATTTTGAGTCCTTACCAAAATTGGAGTCCTTTTTATTCACGACGGTCCGGAATGCTTGCAGAAATTGGTTGCGGGATGAAAAACGTCATGCGGCCGATCACCAGAAATTGGTCGGCATACTTGAAGTACAAACGGAAATGGATTTCATGACCAACGAGATTACAGAGAAAGTTTATATTTATTTACAAGATGAAATCAATAAACTACCATTTAAATCCAGATCCATTCTCCGTCTCCAACTGCTGGGACTAAAGAATCAAGATATAGCTAAAGAACTTGGGATGGCGGAAAAAACAGTTCGCAACCTAAAATCAGACGCACTAAAACTCCTCCGATTTGCATTGCTAAAAGATGAATTTTATCTAGTGTTATTATTGTTTTATCTGGGTGAAAAACTTTGATTCGGGACAAATCCTGATGCTTGGTGTTATAGAAATGTATGTCTGATACCAATAATCATATTTCAGTTTTGCTGATAAAAAGCCTTACTGGGGAAATAACAGCTTCTGAAGATCTGGAACTAAAACAATGGATGCAGCAATCTGATGCTAATCGAAAAGTTGCAGATGAGTTTTTAAAGAATGATTCCTTTAAGGAAGGCCTGAGCGACTTGATGAAGAAAGAAACGATCTGGGAAAGAATTCAAGAACAAATCAATCTTAGGTCAGGCAAAGTCATCCGGGTGAACTGGTATAAACGCATAGCTATTGCCGCTTCAGTTTTTTTGGTACTTGGCCTGAGTGCTTATCTTGCTTTTTTTCAAAAATCGGATGGGAATAAAGGAAAAGAAGTAACTAAAACAACAGATATCAATCCTGGTGGTTATAAAGCAAGGCTCATCCTCTCAGATGGCCGCAGCATAATCTTAGACAGTGCTGCATCCGGCGAGCTAGCTCAGCAGGGCAATACATCGATTCTAAATAAAAACAATCAATTAGTATACGAATCAACTGGGCAAGTCGGATCAGATGAATATAATACACTTGCTACAGGAAGAGCTGAAATGTATTCATTGACCATGGCAGATGGTACCAAAATATGGTTGAATTCGGAATCTTCCATTTACTTCCCGGTGGCTTTTAATGATAAAGAAAGACGAATTGAAGTAACCGGCGAAGTGTACATACAAGTAGCTAAAAATCCTTCAAAGCCTTTTATTGTTTCAGTTAATGGTATGGAAGTACTGGCAATGGGTACCGAATTTAATATTAATTCATATAAAGATGAAGATGATATTAGTACCACATTGGTAGAAGGAACGGTTAAAGTAAGCAAAGGCGGAATAAATACAATATTAAAGCCGGGACAACAAACAAAGCTAATCCGCAATGGACAATTTACTCCTCCTGCATCAATTAACATCGATGAGATTACCGGCTGGAGAAATGGATGGTTTCATTTTGAAAGTGCTGATCTGAAAACTATACTTCGTCAATTTGCCCGTTGGTATAATGTGGAAGTAGTATATGAAGGCCCCGTGAAAAATCGGAAATTTTTTGGAATTGTTAAGCGAAGTAGCAGTCTTTCAACTGTACTTGAAATGTTGCAGGACAACGATATTATTTTCAAAATCGAAGGGAAAAAACTGATTGTAAAATCAGGGTAAAATAAGTTAAAACAAAACCGCTCCGTGTTGTGGCGAAGCGGCGATGTTTGGTAACGATTAACAAAACGGTTAGGAATCATTTTTCAATCACTAAACTTTGCAAAGCTATGCAATTAACTGCTATTGCCCGTTCACTTAGCTGTACTAACGGACTAACATCCCGCCTAGGCCGGGACAAAATTAAATTCTGGAAGGTTATGAGATTAACAGCCATCTTATTGACTTTTGCTTGTCTGCAGGTTGCAGCTAGTGGTACAGGACAAACTGTAACATTAAAAGTAAAGAATGCACCCATGAAAGAGGTGTTCAGGGAGATTCAAAAACAAACCGGACTTAATGTACTGGTAGATGAAGCCTTGTTGGAAAAAGTAGGTAAAGTAACATTGGATGTGCGTAATATGCCAGTTTCTCATGTCCTTAATATCTGTTTGAAGGATGAACCAGTTAGCTATACGATTATGGATGGTAGAATAGTGGTAAAACCTTCCTCAACAGGGAAGTTTCAATCGCCAATCATTTCCACTACTAATCCTCAAGAACCTCTGGCTGCAATCCCTATAAAAGGAAGAGTAACTGACAAAGATGGTAATCCGTTGGAAGGGGCCAATGTAAAAGTGAAAGGCAGTAAAACTGGTACTACAACTGATAACCAGGGTAGGTTTACAATAAATGTCAACGAAGGCGATATTCTTGTGGTTAGTTATATTGGGTTTTCTGAATTCACTCTCTCAGTAACGGCTGCTGCAATTAATAGTGCAGAAGGCTTTTCAGTAAGATTGAACCCTGCTCAAACCGTTTTGGACGAAACGGTGATAAAAGGGTATTACAAATCTAGCAGGAAGGCGAGTACAGGATCTATAGCCACTATCTCTGCTGATAAAATTGGGAATCAGCCAGTAGCTGATCCAATTTCAAGTATTCAAGGAAGAGCATCCGGAGTTATGGTAACCTCTTCAAGTGGTATGCCGGGCTCAAGTTTTCAAGTACGAATAAGGGGTGAGAATTCTATGAGTAATGGAAACGAACCTTTATATGTTGTTGATGGAGTTCCATTTATTTTTCCTACTGTGCTTAATCAATTTACCGGTGCAAATGGAAACCAGAGTCCATTAAATAGCATTAATCCGGGGGATATAGAAAGAATAGATATATTGAAAGATGCAGATGCAACAGCTATTTATGGATCCAGAGGTGCAAATGGCGTAATACTTATAACTACAAAAAGAGGAACAGCAGCAGAGAGTCAGATTGCCGTGAATATTTATACAGGCACACGTCATGTTGGAAATAAGCTTGACTTTATGAATACTCAGCAATACCTTGAAATGAGGAAAGAAGGATTTCTGAATGATGCTGCAACTATGACTCTTACAAATGCTCCTGACTTATTGCTTTGGGATCAGAATGCCTATACTGACTGGCAGGATTTACTGATGGGAAATACTGCGAACGTTACACAGGCTCAGGTTTCGTTTTCTGGCGGTAATGCGCAAACGAAATTTTTGATAACGGGAGCAGTTAATAAAGAAAGTACTGTATTGTTAGGTGATTTTGGATATACACGGGGAAGTACTCACTTTAGCATTGACCATACGTCTAAAAACGGAAAGTTTGGGTTAACCACTTCCATAAATTTCGCTACTGATAAAAACGATATTGTTCCCACAGATGTCTCACAATATTTTGGCTTGCCTCCAAATTTTCCGGTCTATAATCCGGATGGGTCTTTATACTGGTATGGAAGTACACAGAATCCGGTAGCATATCTAAATAGGACATATGAAACACAAACCAATAATCTGATTGGCAATAATACGCTGAGATATGTAATATTACCGGGACTGACAGCAAGGGCAAATCTGGGTTATACATTAACCACAATGAAACAATTACAGACGTTACCAGCAAGCGGTTTCACTAATATCAGTCCTGTTCCGGGAAGTACCGCCCAATATGGTAATTCTGATGTGAATTCTTATATCATTGAACCGCAACTCGATTACACAAAATGGTTAGGTCCTGGGAAATTAAGTTTATTGGCTGGAGGCAGTTGGCAGCAAACAATACAGGAAGGTAATTATTTCTTGGGAGCTGGATATTCAAGCGATGCACTTTTAAAAAACAGAGCTGCAGCCACTTCTTTAACATTAAGGAACTACAATTATTCCGAATATAAATATCAGGCAGTTTACGGTCGGATCAACTATGACATCAAATCTAAGTACATTCTCAATTTGACTTTCAGGAGAGATGGTTCTTCTCGTTTTGGCGAGGGTAATAAATTTGGAAATTTTGGTGCAGTAGGCGGTGCATGGGTTTTTTCGGATGAAAAATTTGTTGAGAATAACTTGTCATTCTTGAGCCTCGGTAAATTAAGGGCTAGTTATGGAATTACAGGGAATGATCAGATAGGGGATTACCAGTATCTTGATAGTTGGTCATCCAGCACATTCCCTTATGGCGGACAAAGTGGTCTGAGTCCTGCGAGAGCTTTTAACCCTAATTTCAGTTGGGAAACTAATAGGAAATTGGATATTTCTCTGGAGCTAGGATTTTTAAAAGATAGGGTGTCGTTAATTACCAGTTATTATAATAACCGTTCAGATGATCAGCTCGTCGGTCAAACACTTTCTCCTCAATCTGGATTTAGTTCCTATACTTCAAATTTCCCTGCTTTGGTTGAAAATAAAGGATTGGAATTTGATTTGAATACACAAAATATTAAAAAGAAAAATTTTACCTGGAATACTGCATTCAATATTTCCTTCCCGGGTAATAAACTGTTACGCTATGATAACCTAGCAAGTTCGGGTGATGCTTCCGGTTATGAAGTTGGTAAAAGTACCAGAATTATAAAAGGGTTTAAATTCACCGGAGTAAATCCGAATACAGGAGTTCCCGAATTCCTGGATGTAAATAGGGACGGACTTATCAATTCGGCGGGTGACTGGGTGGTTTTGGGTCAAACCTTGCCGAAGTTCTTTGGCGGGTTATCAAATGAATTCAAGTATAAAAATCTAAGCCTTGATATATTTTTCCAATTTGTAAAACAGGAAGCACCAACAATCGATTGGGGGCCTCTTGCTGGAGCTTATGGTGGGATGAGTAATAAATCGACAGCTGTATTGGACAGATGGAGAAACCCTGGGGACATCACTTCTATACCCCGTGCCACTGTTACGTCCACTAACGCAGCAAATATTGCTTTCAGAAATTTTTATCGGTCATCAGATGCAGTATGGGGAGATGCTTCCTATTTACGATTAAAAAATGTTTCATTGCGATATGACCTTTCTTCATTAACCAAACGTTGGAAGATTGCGGCCAGCAGTATTTATATACAAGGTCAGAATTTGCTCACTTTTACCAAATACAACGGTCTTGACCCGGAAATCAATGGATTCGACAGGCGGTTTGTTTTTCCTATCAATCCTTTTGGATCAGTTAAAACATCAGCCATGCCAGTATTAAGAACTATTGCGGTAGGTTTAAATATATCTATTTAGTTCTCCTCATTGTTAATTATTAAATGAATTTTATGAAACATATTATTATTTATATTTTCTTTTTTGCTGGATTTCTTTTCTTAGGAAGTTGCAAAAAATATGTTGAAGTGGATCCTCCACGGACTTCACTCAGCGATGAACTTGTTTTCACTGATGATAAAACGGCAGAATCTTCGTTGACCGGTTTATACAGTACTATGAACAGTTACTCTTCTTCGTTTGCCAATACGCAGGCCAATTTTTATCCATCTATGAGTGCTGATGATTTTCATGTGGCTACTGCTAACACTACTTCAGATGAATTCAAAGAAAATGGGCTAACTATCGGTAACAGTGTTGTTTCGGGTTTATGGTCACAGCCATATTCACTGATTTATCATGCGAATGCAGTGATCGAAGGATTAAATAAATCTACAACTGTTTCACTTGCAAAATCTACACAATTGATGGGTGAAGCGAAGTTTCTTCGGGCCTTTTTTTACTTTCACCTGGTGAATTATTTTGGCGATGTACCATTAATAACTAATACTGACTTTCTAATTAATACATCATTGCCAAGAACAAAAGCCGATCTCGTATATGATGCAATTATACAGGATTTACTAGATGCACAGGCAGCTTTAAGCGATAATTATCCGCAGTCCGAACGCATAAGAGCAAACAAAGGAGCAGCTACTGCATTACTGGCAAGGGTTTATTTGTATAGGAGCCAGTGGGATAAAGCAGAAACCGAATCTGCTAAAGTGATTGATGATGCAAAATATGTTTTACAGACAAACATCAATAATGTCTTTCTCAGAACAAGTACAGAAGCAATCTGGCAATTGCAGGCCATTAATACTTCAACAGCAGGACCTATTAATACATGGGAAGGCTATTCGATTATCCCAATTAACGCTACCACAGCCCCGGGTTACGTTATGTACCCGAATTTTATCTCATCTTTTGAATCACTTACAGACAAGAGATACCTGAACTGGCTGAAAGCTTATACCCCTGCGGTAGGACCAATTGTATTTTATCCGTTTAAATATAAAGTGAGAACGGGGACTGTTACAGAATATTCAATGGTACTCCGTAAGGCAGAGCAATACTTGATCCGTGCAGAAGCAAGAGCACAACTCAACAATCTATCCGGTGCCAAATCGGATATTGATGAAATAAGAATTAGAGCCGGTCTTCCTATACTTGGTGCAGGCCTTACTAAAGATCAAATTTTATTAGCCGTTGAAAAAGAAAGAAAACTAGAATTGTTTAGTGAGTGGGGCCACCGGTGGTTCGACCTCAAAAGAACGGGCCGAGTAGTAACTGTTCTTGGTGCTTTCAAAACAGCAGTTTCTACAGATGATCAATTATACCCGATCCCATTGAATGCAACTCTCACAAACAATAATTTGGTACAAAATCCTGGATATTTTTAACCTGTCAAAAAAATTACAATGCTGAAATTTGATAAACAGGTAACATCCTGTTTTACCCAATCGCTTTCACAATATTTATTCTTTACAATGTTTTTCCTTACATCTGTATGTGGAATAGCGCAACAGGTGAAAATAAAGCCTGAATTTCCAAAGAGGGGTGAGGTTGTTACCATTTACTTTACTCCGGCCTTAACAGTTAAAGAGGATACAACTCAAATCAATGAAAAGGATACAGCTGTAACTATCGTATTCACCTATTCAAATTTTTATAATGTTCCATATCGCCTTCCTATGGAGAAAAAAGGGAATCATTGGGAAGCTTCTTTTTTACTGGAACGTTATGCAACCTATGCAACTTTTACTTTAGAAAGTGGAACGAAAATACAGTTACCTAAGAAGATGAAACATTATGAAGTAGCGGTATTTAATAAAGACAATAGAGTAAAAAGTGGTTATTTGTATGAATCTTATAGCTTGTCTGCACAAATGGGGAAGGACTCCGCAGTTCCTGATCTGCAATTGGCATTGTTACAAAAGGAATTGGAAATCTATCCAGATAATTATGAGGCCAAGGTTAGGTTACTTCATAATAAAATGAATCGTACGACTGGTGACGAGAAAGAAAAATACAGAATTCAGGCGTTGAATGTAATTGCGGCCAATTTTTATAAAAAACCAGGAGATCCTGGTTTAAGGGATAAAACAACAATGGGGTATTTGATCATTGGTGAAAAAACTAGGGTCGATTCTATTCATAAAGTGATCAGGGATAAATATCCGAATACAGATGCCGGTTATGATATGCAGGTGTCGGAAATACAGCGTTTGGATGACAAAAAGGAAAGAAAAAATAAAGCAGAGTCGTTGTTGAAGAAAACGCCGTCGGCAAAAGCAAAATTCATTAATGAACTCCACGAAACATTAATGCAATATTATGTTGAAGCGAAAAATTTGAAGAAGGCCTTATATCATCTTAATCTGATTAAAACAGATACGACTCCTTATCGTGGACCGACTTTATTAAAACATGCACTGTTATTTTTAAATAATGGGATGCTTTTGGATACGGCATTGGTCTATACAGAAAAAGCTTTTGGTTTAGCAGAAAGCTTTCCTGCAGGACTAATCCGCTATTGGCCCGAAACAGGTTATGTACTTCCTTATGTATCTCCCTCTGTTAAAATGCAGGTAGTACAAACGGCACGGGCAAATTCCCTTTCATTGAAAGCACTCATTCTCCATAAAAAAGGCGACAGGCAAAAAGCCGGAGAAAATCTTAGTCGGGCACTTGCTTTATCCTCTGATCCGAAAACATTGGCCAATGCGGCCGTCTATTACCGTCTTGAAGGCAAATATGAAGATGCGTACCATCTAACTAAAAAATTGGTAATGGACGGGCAAGAAGATACAGCGGCACAACGCCACATGCAGGAAGATTATACCAAATGGAAAAAAAGTACCGATGGGTGGGAAAAAGAAATGAAAGATGTGACGGATCATTGGAGAACGGTAATAATGATTGGATTGAAGAAAGAACGTATCAATAAGAAACTTCCTGTAATGGAGAGATTGGTAAATATCAAGGGAGAGCCGGTTCCTGCTTCAGCAATGGTAGGAAAAGTAGTTGTGATTGATTTTTGGGCTACCTGGTGTGTTCCTTGTATGAAGGAGATGCCATATTTACAGGCTGTTTATAACCGTTATAAAGATAATCCAAAAGTGCTTTTCATGGTTGTTAACAGCGGGTCTGGGAATACGTTGCAAGATGCACAGGGATGGAAAGGGAATAAAACATATTCTTTTCCTGTTTATTATACCGATGAAAAATTGTTAGGAGAAAGGTTTGGATTTAATGTAATCCCTTCCACTTTTATTGTTTCGCCTTCGGGATATATTCAATTCCGCAATATAGGTTTTGAAGGGCCGGCAATTGAGTATAAATTGTCTACTGCTATTGATTTGTTATTGTCGGAATAACTATGTAGATGATATGGCTACCTTCTATTTTTATATTTGGTAGTGCATACATTTTCTGCCCTTTTTCAGGATTTAGTTAGCTGACCGAGTGGGAGAGTTTTCAAATCACTTTATTTCAGATTTAAACTTTTTAGCTTCCTTATATGATTAATTATTAAATGTTTATTAAATCATTTTTTAAAATTTTAAGCCCAGGCGTATTTAGAATTCTTTCGATTTCATTAAAATAAGATAGGTTATTGGAGAATAGAGTATTAAAATATGATCATTGAATTCATAGTATATATTTTAATAATTGTGATATAACTTTGAAAAAAATTATTTTTATAACAATAGATTTCAGTATTTAATTTTACAATTAAATAGGATGATAAATCTTTGTTTTGTGTAATTCGATTTGTTTTTTTGTACTTTTAGACAGATCTTTTTCAGACTGGTGTACTTTAAGAGACATTTGCAAATCTTGACTTTTTTGTAATAAATGAATTTGTCAAATAAATGGTTGCACTTAATTGGTTTTCAGTGTTATAAATGAATTTTTATTTATCAAAATACTAGTCCCGTTCGAATCCGCTCGGGACCTCTACAAACTATGACCTGCTAGAATTAGCAGGTCTTTTTCATTTAAGTATTTATTGTGGAAGAAGCATTCCTTTCTTGACTATTATTATTTTACTGGTAACTTCATTCGATGGCCTAACAAATTTGTATGGAGTTTAGACGAGTTGCTGATAATGAATTGGTTCTGGTTACTTTTTTTCAGATGAACTATACAACAATAAGTAAATATTGAAATAGGATTTTTTTTTGAAAATCAAAAAAGGATTGTTTGGCGACTCGCTTTTAAACGAAGAGTAATGCTATATATAATACTGTTAAAATAATTCAAGAAGTAAATGTTAATGCAACAAACAATGCGTTGGTTCGGCCCAAATGATCCGGTAAGTCTGGCAGATATACGACAATCGGGTTGCGAAGGTGTTGCGACGGCCTTACATCATATTCCGGTAGGAGAGATATGGCAACTCGATGAGATAAATAAAAGAAAGCAACAAGTTGAAGATGCTGGTATGTGCTGGACTGTAATTGAAAGTTTGCCCGTTAGCGAAGACATAAAAAAGCAAAGCGGAATTTTTTTATTACATATTGAGAATTACAAACAAAGCCTTCGAAATGTTTCCGCCTGCGGGTTAAAAGTTGTGACGTACAATTTTATGCCCATAATTGATTGGATGAGAACTGACGTTTCTTACACGATGCCAGATGGAAGCAAGGCGCTGTATTTTGAACGTTCTGCATTTATTGCCTTTGATCTATACTTATTAGAAAGACCTCGAGCCGGAAAAGATTATACTGAAGTCGAAACAATGAAGGCAAAGCAAAGATTTAATGGAATGACAGGAGCTGAAAAGGAAACACTTTTTAAAAATGCATTACTTGGTTTACCAGGAAGCGAGGAACAGTTTACAGAAGAGCAAATATTGACAGCATTAAAAACCTACAATGGCATTGATGAGGTTAAACTCAAACAAAATCTCTTTTATTTTCTTCAGCAAATAATTCCTGTTGCAGAAGAGTGTGATTTAAAAATGGCCATTCATCCAGATGATCCTCCTTACCCTGTTTTAGGATTACCAAGAATAGTAAGTACAGAGCAGGATGCAGAAGATATTCTTTCCGCTATTCCATCTCCGGCAAACGGCCTTTGTTTTTGTACTGGTTCATTGGGAGTTAGGCCAGATAATAACCTTATGAAAATGCTTAAACGTTTCGGAAGCCATATCCATTTCTTGCATTTAAGAAACACAACAAGAGATAGTGAGGGGAATTTTTATGAAGCAAATCATCTTGAAGGCGATACAGATATGTATGCTGTTATTCGAGAAATTTTAATGATCATGAAGCAGCGGAATATTTCGATACCCATGCGACCAGATCATGGACACCAAATGCTGGATGATTTAATGAAAAAAACTAATCCCGGATATAGTGCTATCGGCAGACTTAGAGGTCTTGCTGAACTTAGAGGATTGGAGTTAGGAATTTCGAAATCATTGAATCTGTAAGTTCAGGATTATATTATCGTTCTATAAAGACCTGCTTCCCGTTTAACCTTGTTAAGGAATCAAGCACCTTTATTGAATCTACTGCATTTATAGGTAGCAATAAAAAAAGTTTGAAGGAGACAGAATCTTTGGTTTCCATCTTTACATCCCACTGAAAAGTTTTTAGTTTTGCGTATCGCTGAGTAGCTCTGTCTTTATCTGAGACTTCCAGAACGAATTTAGTAGTTCCAGTCTGGTTACTGATATTTTTAACGGGTAGTGCTGTTATTGAATCTGGATTGGTGCTAAGGCTATCCTCCAGAAGGATAGTTTTGTTTTCTTTTGCTACTTCCGTCTTGTTACTATTATCAGCAGATGTTCTCTTATAAACTGTATATCCTCCCCAGATTGCTAATGCGATTCCTGCAATAACCAAAATGAATGTAACTGGCTTTTTCCAGTTTGATTTTTTTTCTTGCTTATATAAGGCACTTTTATAATCTGAAACAGGCTCTTCAGTCGAAGAATTTTGCTTTGTTTCTTTTATTTTTTGTTCTGAAAGTTTTTCTGTTAGTGCACTGCCTGGTGTAAATGAATATTCACCTGATCTTATTCTTGTAAGGCTTCCAATGCCTTCGAAAAGAAAAGGCTTCCCGATATTCATGAATTGTTTTGCCAGCTCCAGATGTGAATTCAGATCTGCAGAAGCTAATGCTTTTATTTTACCAGTGTAAGATGAAATAAATGAAACTAATTCCGGATCTTCTTTTGTCGCTGCATTACTTTCAAAAGAAACGCCTTCTATTCCAATTTCTTGATTTTTTTTATTCGAGTCTTCATCAATTATAATGGAATTGTCAAGAAGGAAGCTCCCGATACCCTGTAGGTCCAGCCTTTTGTTTTTATAAAGATATTGAGCAATAAGATGGGTTAATTTCAAAGCCTTTTTAATTAAGAGACACAATATAGATAAATTGTGCTGCTGATGCAAGTGGATAAGCCATTAGTATATTAACTTTGCAAGAATTATGCTTACAGAAGGGGAGAAAGAGTTTATCACATATTGGGAGGAAAACAGAATACAAAAGAAAAAGGTACTTCGCCAGCTTTATGTCGGCCTACCAATGGCTGTTATATTAATCATGGCTATTTTTATTAATTTTTTTTCAGGATGGTTTAAAAAGGCCGATATGGCCCTTCACAGAGAAAAATCCTCTCTAATCATTGTATTAATTGTGGCAGCATTAATGATTGTTATCTTCATCGTAATTTTTTCTGCTCGCCATCGTTGGGATATGAATGAGCAATCTTACCGTGAATTAATAAGTAAACGGGATAAAGAATAACTGCTGATATTTGCAGCGAAAAACCTTAAAAGGGAGTCTTAAATAAACAAACATATAAAAATGAAAAAATTTCTTTCCATTATTTCTATTTCGATACTTCTTTTGGGTACTTCTAGTTGCTTAAAAGATGTGGATTCCTGCACACCTAAGAGTGTTCAAACTGAGGCTTCAGCAATTGCGGCGTATGCAACTGCCAACGGCATTAATGGAACAACTCACCCAAGTGGAATCTACTATGAGATTGTAAATCCAGGTAGTGGTCCAACTCCGACGATCTCTTCTACAGTTACTGCTAATTATGTTGGAAAATTTATTACTAACAACAGCACATTTGATCAAACAACTCCGGCGACAGGACCAGCTGCATTTCCGCTGAACGGTGTTATTGCTGGATGGCAAATTGCTTTGCCATTAATTCAAAAAGGGGGCACTATAAAATTCATAATACCGTCCTCTTTGGCTTATGGCTGTACAGGGTTTCGGACTATTGGCCCCGATGAAATATTGTTCTTCGAAGTTACATTGGTTGATGTAATGTAATTTCCCTATTAATCAAATTTTTGAAACCCCGCTTAGCATTCTGCTTTACGGGGTTTTTAATTGTACTTTTGAAAAAATAACAAGCTGTGTCATACGAGGCAATTTCCGTTTTTGATATTTTTAAGATAGGCGTGGGCCCCTCTAGTTCGCATACATTGGGTCCGTGGCGGGCGGCTCAGCGGTTTGTACAAACATTGAAGGACAAGAACTTGCTGTTTGATATAAACGAAGTAAGGGTTTTGTTATACGGTTCTTTAGCTAAAACAGGGAAAGGACATGGTACTGATATAGCCGTTCAACTGGGACTTTGTGGAGATGATCCGGTTACTTTTGCGGTAGATCAGATTGATGCCAAAATCAATGACATTACTAGTATGAAAAAATTGGTTTTGCTTGGCTTGCATGAAGTTGATTTCGACCCAAATGAAGACATAGATTTCCTTATCACAGAAAGCCTCCCTTTTCATCCCAATGCTGTTACATTTCTAGCTAAAACAATGAATGGAGATGATTTTGCCGAAACTTATTATTCAATAGGCGGTGGATTTGTTGTAAAAGAAGGAGAGGATACGATCGGCAGTGAAGTTGTTCAATTACCATTTCCAATTAATACTGCGGCTGATATTCAACATTGGTGTTTAAAAACTGGAATGTCAATAAGTGAAGTAGTGATGGAGAATGAAAGTGCTTGGCGAAATGATGCCGAAACGAAAGAAGGTGTTTTGAATATCTGGAGGGTAATGAAAGAATGTATTTATCGTGGTTGTCATACTGGAGGTATGCTTCCAGGCGGATTGAATGTAAAAAGAAGAGCAGCGGCTTTAAATAAAAAATTAATAGCCGGAAAAGAATACAGTGATTACAATTCATGGTTATCCATTATCCGATCTGGCGGAAATGATTTTAAATATACGTTGGATTGGGTAAGTTGTTTTGCATTGGCAGTAAATGAAGAGAATGCTGCATTTGGCAGAGTCGTTACAGCACCAACTAACGGTGCTGCGGGAGTGATTCCTGCAGTATTACAATATTATATTGCTTTTTGCGATGGTAATAAAGAAGAAAAGATTATACAGTTTTTATTAACGGCTTCTGAAATTGGCAGTATTTTTAAAAAAGGAGCGACACTTTCTGCTGCTATGGGTGGATGCCAAGCAGAGATTGGCGTTTCTTCTGCAATGGCAGCAGCAGGATTGACAGAATGTATGGGCGGCACACAAAAGCAAGTGATGATGGCTTCTGAAATTGCTATGGAACATCATCTCGGTCTTACTTGTGATCCAATTGGAGGCCTTGTACAAGTTCCTTGTATCGAAAGAAATACGATGGGAGCTATCAAAGCAATAACAGCCTCGCAATTAGCATTACAAAGCACTCCAGATTTTGCAAAAGTTTCATTGGATGCAGTCATCAAAACCATGTGGGATACAGCAAAGGACATGAATAATAAATACAAAGAAACGGCAGACGGCGGACTGGCGATAAATGTGCCATTGAGTTTGCCTGAGTGTTAATCTCTTTTTATACTCTCTCTTACTTATCTTTAAGAATTAAATTATTTACCCATGAAGAAGATTGCCTCACTACTTCTTGTAACGCTTTTTGCTATTTTTTGTAATGCACAGCAAACCCAAAAACCTCCTTTGCATGGAAAAAATTGGATGGCGATAACAGGTAAACCTTTAGCAGCTACTGCAGGTTCAATGATCTTTCAACAAGGAGGTAATGCAGTTGATGCAGCTTGTGCAATGTTGGCGGCCACTTGCACAATGTGGGATGTGTTGAGCTGGGGTGGAGAAACGCAGGCGTTAATCTATAATCCAAAAACAAAAAAAGTAATTGCTATAAATGCATTAGGCGTAGCACCAACCGGAGCGACTGTTGAATTTTTTAAAGGCAAGGGTTATTCTTTTCCTCCTGAATATGGTCCATTGGCGGCAACTACTCCAGGAACAGTTGGTGGTTTATGTTTGATGCTGGCTGAATATGGAACCATGAGTTTGGAACAGGTATTAAAACCTGCTATGGAATTGGCGGCAGGTTATGCAATTGATGCACAAACTGCCAATGCAATGGAAAGAGGCAAGGCTAGAATAAAAGAATGGCCATACAGTACAAAAGTTTTCTTGCCACATTCAGGTGAAAAGAGAGAAGCCCCAGTTGCCGGAGAAATTTTTGTACAAAAAGAATTGCTTGCTACACTTACAAAGATGATTGAATCAGAACGAGAGATGTTGAAGAAAAAGAAAAGCCGTAAGGAAGCTATCATGGCAGCGAATGATCGTTTTTATAAAGGAGATATTGCCAAAGAATTTGTTCGTGGAAGTAATGAACAGGGCGGATTAATAACAATGGAAGACCTGGCTAAATGGAAACCAATTATTGAAGTACCGTTATCAGTAAATTATAAAGGAATTGATGTTTACAAAATGCAGCAATGGACGCAAGGTCCAGTTCTTTTGCAATCTCTAAATATGCTGGAGAATTTTGATTTGAAAAAAATGGGATATAACAGCACCAAATACATTCATACGTTGTATCAAACAATGAATATGACTTTTGCTGACCGTGACTTTTATTATGGTGATCCATATTTTTCTCCCGAAGAACCGATGAAAGGTTTGCTAAGTAAGGAATATGCAAAACAAAGAGCAGGAATGATTAATCTGGACATGAACGATGCGAATGTCGGCCCCGGCGATCCTTATCCATTTGAGGGGAAAACTAATCCATACTTAAATCTGATTAACGAACGAAAAAAATATACAGATACTTCGCTTAAACAAGGAAGTGCTACACCCGACCATGATGTAAGAAACGTTGCAATGAGTGATGAAGAGTATATGCAAAATTTATGGATGGGTACAACCACTGTTGAAGCAGCAGATAAAGATGGGTGGATAGTTTCCATTACACCAAGTGGTGGATGGTTACCGGCATGTATCGCAGGTAATACCGGAGTTGGAATGAGTCAGCGAATTCAAAGCTTTGTTTTAGATGCTGAATTAGATCCGTTTAATGTTATTGAGCCTGGTAAAAGACCTAGAGTAACATTAACACCTTCATTAGCATTAAAAGACGGCAAACCATTTTTATCGTTTGCTGTGCAAGGAGGAGATACTCAAGATCAAAATTTGCTGCAGTTCTTTTTAAATATGGTAGAGTTTGGAATGACGGTTCAACAAGCCTGTGAAGCTGCTAATATTAACAGCAACCAACTTTGGCTTTCGTTGGGAGGCACAAAAATCAGCGACCGCAAACCAAGAGCAGGCAATCTTTTATTACATGATAAAACACCGCAAGCTGTTAGAGATGAATTAAAGAAAATGGGTTACAAACTATCTTTTGATGATCGTACCAGTGGACCAATCAATGCTATTTACTTTGATTGGAAGAATGGAAGTTTTTGGGGCGGCAGTAGTAATCATGGTGAAGATTATGGGATAGGCTGGTAGAATTTAATATTATTTTACTAAATTTTCTTCAACTTCCATTGTGTATTTACAAAATAAAATAAAAATCCCTCCTATACTTTTATGTTATTAAATCTCGACTCTTCCTCATGCCAAAAGTTGTAAGCTCATAAATAATTTTGAACCATATTAAAATACAAGGAACAGCTTTTAAAACATATGGTATTACATAATTTTCCCTAATACCTTTTGGAAATAGATCAGTTGGCGAAAGAACAGTGAAGATTATTGCGAGAAATAGCAGTATTGTATTTTCAATTTTTCTTTCTTGACTATAGAACCAAATTGCAACACCAGCCACGGCAATGATAAAAGTTGCCGATTCCGCCTTATGATTAAATATTACTACCCAAATCAAAATAGAAGATAAAAAGAGTGTTTTAAAGGTCTGGTCTTCATAATACTTAAATTTTAATGCCGGGATTAAGAATATAATGGCACCCAACAATAGAATAATGTTTTTATTGATTGCTACACCAAACCAACTGTAAAGCCATCCTGCAGTTGAAAGACCGTACGATACACTATGATCATAGGATAAAAGGTCAAACCAACTTCGATAAAGAAACAAAAGCTGATTCGTAGATATAAGTATTAAAGGCAGAGCCAAAAAGAGTAAAGTCCATCCAATTGTATAGGCAATAGCTTTGAGTTTTTCAGGATAAAAAAGAAAAATAGCAAAAGCTACTATGCCGAATATTTTAATAAATACACACAAAACAATGAACAATGATGCCATTGCAATTTTTTTCTTTTCCAAAAAGATGAATGCAAATATGATAAGACCGGCAATCAGCCCATTGCTTTGCGAATTTTGAATAGAAGTTATTAACTCAATCAGGATAATTGCCAGCATGAATAGCCTTGTTCTATTAGTTTGCAATGGTAATTTCCAAAGAGCCAGAAATAAAACTAAAACGTTTAATAAATTCCAAAGAAACAAACCTGCTAAATCTGGCAAATAAGCTATTGGTGCCATTAATAGTGAAAATGTTGGACTGTATTTAAAATAGTCAAAGTGTTCAGCAGGATATAACTGATAGAGATCTTTATTTTGAATTAAATGAAAATAGGATTCCTTGAAAATTTTATAGTTATTATAATGTGTAGCCCCAGCTTCTTCGTTTCTCAATACAGTTAAGAGGTATGTTTGCCCTGTTATTATTATTGTAATAATAGTAAGTATGATACCAACATACAATGGATTTTGTAATACCTCCTTAGTCTTTTTAAGCATAAAATTCAAAGATTTGGGAATGAGTGAAAACTGGGTTTTAAATTGAAGCAATTTAATTCAAATAATCATTAGAAATGTATTGCTGAGTATATTCCATTTAAGTATCCGTTGGTTTAATCTTATTATTAAAGGTTTAAAATTGGATTAGAAAGAATGAAAGCTTTTGGGGCGGCAGTAGTAATCATGGTGAGGATTATGGGATAGGGTGGTAGGATTTAAAGATTTTTATTAGAAAGAAATTTTTCAAATTGTTTTATTGAAAAACTACTTAAATTATTCTCTTTCGTCATTCCACCTTTTTGTGCAGCTAGCACTCCATATTTAATATCATCAAATCCATCTAAGGAATGGGCGTCTGGATCAATTGATAACAATACATTTTTTTCAATAGCATAATCAATCCATTTCCAGTCAATATCCAATCGGCGGGGATGTGCATTCAGTTCTATTACTACATTATTTGCGGCACAGGCTTCTATAATTTTCTTATGGTCAACGGGGTAACCATTGCGGGTTAGTAAAAGCCTTCCCGTCATATGGCCCAAAATAGTGGTGTAAGGATTTTCAATGGCTGTAATTAGCCGCTTCATCGCTTTTTCTTCCGTCATTTTAAGAATGCTATGAACAGAAGCAATCACCAAGTCGAATGTTTTCAGAATATGCTCGGGATAATCCAGCTTTCCATCATATAATATGTCGCTTTCAATGCTTTTGAAGATTTTGAAAGCTTGTCCACCGGAGTCTCGTTCCAAACGAGACGAAGGTTGGAGTGCAAATCTTGCATTCAGCTCATCTATTTGCTTTTGCTGTGCAATAATCCGATCTTCTTTCAATCCATTGGCATAAAAAGCAGATTGAGAGTGATCGGAAATAACAAGATATTCAAATCCCCGTTTGATGCATTCATCCGCCATTTCTTCCAATGTATTACTTCCATCACTCCAATTACTATGGCTGTGAATAATAGAACGGATATCTTCTGTTTGTATAAGTTCAGGTAGTTTATTATTCTTTGCTCTTTCAATAATTTTTTCCGTTTCCCTCATGCAAGGAACGATGTAAGGAATGCCTGCATCCAAAAAAATATCCTCTTCAGTTTTTGCTTTGGCGTAATCAATTGTTGGAAATGCTTTTTGAAAAGCATCAATAAATTCTGCTGAACCTGTTGTTACAAATTGCCGTTCTATAATATTTTGTTCGCCAGTATATAAACGAAGCTTTAATCCGTTCTTCAATTTATATAAGAGGTTGTCGTCAATTTCTTCCAGTAACTCAGGTGGTTGCGCTGTTTCAAATTTTGGTTTTACAGTTTCGTTTGTTTCATTTATTACAAATTCTAATTCTTCAATTGTCAAAGCATGTCTTCTGTAAGCACCAGTTTGCATCACTTTTTCTGGCGAAAATAATTTTTTCAAATAGGCTTCAATCTGCGGAAAAACATCATTTAGCTGCGCAAATAAAAAATGTCCCTGATTTTGAAAATAGAATTCGATTGCTTCTTGCACATTTTTTTGTGTCTTTTCTCCGAAGCCTTTAAACAGTGTTAACCTATTTTCATTACATGCATAAAGCAATTCACCCAACGATTCAATTTCCATTTCTTTCCAAATGGTATTGATTTTTTTTGGACCGATTCCTTTTATGTTCAGCATTTCGATTACACCAGGGGGAGTATTATTGATGTATTCACTAAGCACTTCCAGCTTACCAGTGTCAATCATTTCAGCCACTTTTTTACCCGTACTTTCTCCAATTCCTTTTATGCTAAAGAGTTTTTCCCGGGGCGTTTCTTTTAATTGCATGGGCAGCTTCTCTATGTTGAAAGCCGCTATAGCAAAGGTTTTTGACTTAAAGGAGTTTTCGCCATGTATGTCCATCAGCTTGGCGAGTAGTGCAAAATTGTCGGCAATAGCAGCATTATCCATAGGTCAAATTTAAGATTATATACAGGGCATAAAAAAAGTCCTGATGAATCAGGACTTTCAATATGTTTAATTGCTTAAACTTATTTCTTTTTAGCTGCTTTCTTCTTAGCCGCTTTCTTTTTAGGAGCTGCTTTTTTCTTAGCTGCTTTCTTTTTAGGAGCTGCTTTTTTCTTTGGAGCTGCTTTTTTCTTAGCTGCTTTTTTCTTTGTTGCCATTTTGTTTAGAATTTAATGTTAGTAAATAATGGATTAACGTAGTAAAAATAAGATTTTTTTAATACTACCCAAATTTTTTTTCCACAAAATGCTAAACAAGGTAATTATGCTGTTGCTTCAACTGCAGCAACAGAAACTGTTGTTCTGTCTTTTTTTCCTTTACGGAATTCAACAAGACCATCCGTTAATGCAAATAATGTAAAGTCTTTTCCAAGACCAACATTTTTTCCAGGATGATAAACTGTGCCACGTTGACGAACAATAATATTTCCTGATAGTGCAGGTTGGCCACCAAATATTTTTACACCAAGGCGTTTGCTTTGTGAGTCACGGTTATTCTTTACGCTACCTTCACCTTTTTTATGTGCCATATCTCGAAGTTTTTTAAATTAATACTTTGGTTATTCAAATTGCGATTAAGCAATACTGGTTACTTTAATTTTTGTGTAAGCCGTACGATGGCCTTTCTTTTTGTGAAAACCTTTTCTTCTTTTTTGCTTGTATGCAATTACGGTATCACCTTTTACATGGTCAACTATTTCAGCAGCTACCGTAGTACCAACTGATAATTTTCCATCAGCAGATGCTAATAAAACTTCAATGCCCTCTACTTTATCACCAGCATTTCCTTCCACACGGGGAATGTATAATGTTTGGTCTTTTTCTACTTTAAATTGCTGTCCAGCTACTTTTATAACGGCTATCATATTCTTAAAATTAGGACGGCAAAGGTAAGGGGAAATGTTGAAGCCGCAAACGGAAAATCAAAGATTTATGAACATTTATTGCCTTTCCAAATTGCCCCAGTATCTGTTATATTTGCAGGTCTTATTAAGGTTTCTATTGAATTGTGTATGAAAATCAAGTCCTTCTTAGCTAAACCATTCGCCTCATATATATATAAAGGTGTCCGTAAAGGGATGCTTACCGCCGTTACCGATCAGGAAAATATTCTCAAAAGTCTTATAAAAACAGGCCGAATTACAGATTTTGGTAAAGAATCTGGCTTTGCAAAGGTAAATTCTTACGAAGAGTTTAAACAGGCAGTCCCTATCAGAGATTATGAGCAAATGAAGCCTTGGGTTGAAAAAGTAAAGGAAGGCAGGCACAATGTACTTTGGAAAGGCAAGCCAATCTATTTTGCAAAAACCTCCGGTACCACAAGTGGCACAAAATATATCCCGATTACAAAGGATTCAATTCCCAATCATATTAACACAGCCCGAAATGCCCTGCTTTGCTATATGGCTGAAACGGGTAACACCAAATTTGCTGATGGGAAACTGATATTCCTATCCGGATCACCAGTTTTAGAACGGGTTGGTGGTATCCCAACTGGGAGATTGAGTGGTATTGTAAACCATCATGTCCCAAAATACCTTCGAACCAACCAGTTGCCATCATTTGAAACAAATTGTATAGATGATTGGGAAACTAAACTGAATAAGATTGTTGATGAAACAATCAGCCAGAACATGTCGCTGATTAGCGGTATTCCACCTTGGATGCAGATGTATTTCGATGAATTAATTAAGCGAAGCGGTAAGAAAGTTGGCGAACTGTTTCCCAACTTTAGTGTAATGGTGCAGGGTGGTGTAAATTTTGAACCTTATAGAGCAAAATTAATGGAAAGTATCGGCCGTAAAATTGATACGATTGAATTGTTCCCGGCTAGTGAAGGTTTTTTTGCTTTCCAGGATTCGCAGGATGCAGAAGGCTTATTATTAAACAGTAACAGCGGCATATTCTATGAATTTGTTCCTGCAGGAGAAATTGCGAATGAAAATCCGACAAGGCTTTCTTTGAAGGATGTAAAAGTAGGAGAGAATTATGCAATGATCATCAATAGCAATGCCGGACTTTGGGGATATAATTTAGGCGATACAGTTAAGTTTTTATCTGTTGATCCATATCGGTTGGTAGTTACAGGAAGAACAAAGCATTTTATTTCGGCTTTTGGGGAGCATGTAATTGGCGAAGAAGTGGAAGCCTGTATGCTAAAAGCTGCTAAGGAGGAAAATGTCTATGTAACTGAGTTCACTGTGGCTCCTTTTGTAAGCAGCGATCAGGGGAAATCTTATCATGAGTGGTATGTTGAATTTGAAAACAAACCGGATGATATGCAGCGATTTGCTTCCAGTTTAGATCAGCATCTCAGGGAAAAGAATGTTTATTATGATGATCTAATCGGAGGGAATATTTTATCTCCCTTAAAAATAAATACAGTTCGCAAAAACGGATTTATTGATTACATGAAATCAATCGGTAAATTAGGTGGGCAAAACAAAGTGCCAAGATTGAGCAACGACAGAAAAATAGCTGATGAATTAATTAAGTGGACAGAAAACCTTCAGGAAGTATAAAATGAGTTCAACACCTCCAATCAAACGAATTGCCATTTTCGGTTC
>Ga0073905_10000146_pt1 | contig 29382 bp, 26 predicted proteins | sample KloWWTupernatant_FD_65482 | JGI IMG/M metagenome (GOLD analysis project Ga0073905, IMG submission 65482) | Active sludge microbial communities from Klosterneuburg, Austria, studying microevolution and ecology of nitrifiers - Klosterneuburg... | ecosystem: Engineered > WWTP > Aerobic digester >... | reverse complement strand
AGAAAGGAGCTGATGTAGATTATTATATTAAAAAAGCAGGCGGTTATGCCCTTGCAGCTGAAGAAGACGATACAAGAGTAATTAAATTTAATACCAGAAACTGGTATGAACCCGATGAAGCGGTAATTGAATCCGGAGATTTTGTATATGTTCCAAAAGAAGTAAATCAGCCGTTCAGTTTTACTATAGGACTTATGGCACAGATTGCTTCGGTTTTATTAGCGTTTCTAACTACTTATGTATTAATCAGAGATAGTAATAAATGATATATGAATGTGATACAGAAGAATTATTTTTTCAATTTAATCTGAAATGGAAGAAAAAGAAATAAATACAAATAACGATATAAGATTTTACATAAAATTGTTTTTAGAAAAAAAGAAAATAATAATTATAAATTCTTTTATTGGTGTAATAGTATCTCTTATACTTGTATTATTTGTAATCGATCCAATATTTTATTCTGCAGGAATTGTAAGAACCTCAAATCAAAGTTCAGGACTTCAAAGCTTAATGGGACTTTCTGGTGCAGGTTCGCTGGATTTTGGTGACCTGGCAGGATTTTCAGGTGGAGGTGGTGCGACTAAGGAATTAGCATTATACACCCAGATTTTAACCAGCAGAAGAGCAGTTGAAGAAGCAATTATTAAATATAATATAATTGAAGAAGAAGAATTTAAATATATGTTTGACGCAGTAAAGTATTTCAGAAAGAATATCATGGAAATAAATCAGGATAAAATGGCAGGAACTCTGGAAATTGGCATCTACGATAAAGATCCTGTAAAAGCTAAGGATATTGCTGACTTTATGATTCAACAGCTTAATAAGATCCATTCAGAAATGAGTTCTTTAAATGCAAAGAATAATAAAGAGTTTCTTGAATCAAGATATGAATCAGTAAAACAGGACCTTAAGCAAGTTGAAGACAGTCTGACTTTTTTTCAAAATAACTTTGGTATTTCCCCGGAAATAACTGTTCAGGCAGCTATTAAAGCAGAAGTTGAATTAGAAGCTGAGATAAAAAGTGAAGAACTTAAGCTTGAACTTTTAAGGAAAATAATTTCTTCTGGCGAGCCTGAAATTTTAACTCAGGAAGATAAAATTTCAGCTTTAAAAAATCAATTAAACATAGTAAAAGAGACTCCTGCAGATATAAACTCTGTATTAGGATTAAAAGGATCACCTGAAGTAGTAATGAATTTTTTAAGACTTAGAAGAAATGTTGAGATACAAAATAAAATATTAACTACAATAATACCTATACTCGAACAATCTAAAATTGAAGAAAAAAAAGAAACACCAACTGTTCTTATCTTAGACCCTCCGAATGTACCCGATAAAAAAGCTAAGCCAAAAAGAGCTACTATCGTTTTATTAATTACTTTCCTTTCAGGTTTTTTAACCTACTTATTCTTTCTGATTAAGATCAAATGGAAAGAATTTAAGGGTAGTTATAATTTTTGATCAATGTCTAGCAAATTTCAACTAAATGAAAAACTAATATTAATTTATTTGATAATAGTTTTTTCTTTAAGTATAACTGTTCCCCAGCTTCATTTCTTAAATGATATAAGTGTTAAAGTATTCATCTTTTTAACTGTGATCATTATGGGATTTTCATTTTCCAAAATCACAGAAAAAAAATTTAACCAACCAGATCTGCTTGAATTATTATTTCTATTAGTAACTGCTTCATTTTTAATCTCCAGCTTCTATGTGAATTTTGATGATAACTTCAATTTGTTTTCTCTGATGACTTTACTTACTTATGTGATAAATTTTGTAATGTTCTTTCTTATTCTTGGTAAAAATTTCAGACTAAGTACATATAAATTTGATAAATTTATAAATCTGATATTAATATTTGCTATTTTTTTATCATTCGCATCTTTGATATTTTATTCCTTAGGGATTCATTATTTAACTCAATACAGTCATACTTCTGCAGGTTTATTTGGACATCCGAATACTACTTCAATGTTTTACACCATTTGCGTTCCAGTTTTATTTTATAAATATTTTTCAAAAAAAATTTCTTTTCCGGTTTTTATTTCTTTACTGGTTTTATTTCTTATCGTGTTATTGCTTACTTTAAGCAGAGCGGGATATATAGGTGTCGGCATAGGGATTCTATTTTATACATTTTACAAATCAAGAGCGATGTTTGTTGTAGTTAGTATCATTGTCGCTATTGTCGCATTAACTGTTGTTGCTGATTTTGCTTCTGCAAAAGTTGACAGCTCTGCCTCAAGATTCTTATTGTTGCTTGCTGCTTATAGTATCATTACTAGAACAGATACAACAATGCTATGGGGATATGGTCCTGTGAATGGAGAGCAGGTTTTTATAAATGAGAAATTTTTTTTTGGAAATGAACCTGTACCAAATCCTCATAATCTGCTGATGCAGTTATCTATACAGTTTGGAGTTTTGTTTACATTGCTTATGTCTTTGACCATAGTCACACTATTGTTAAAAGGAATATTCCTTAAGTTTAAAAATGAAAAGTTTAAGAATGATCATAGATTAAGTTTATGTTTAACAGTGATTATTTCTCTGATAGTACAGAATTTTTTTGAAGATGTATTAGTGAATCCGCTGTATTTTGTAATGCCCGTGTTTACAGTTTTTTGTGGATTTGTTTATTACTCATTAAAGTATAAAGATGAAATTGTACAGGTACCATAATGGAAATTCATGACCTATTAATGAAAATCATTTTTTTTTACTGCCAAGGTTTTTTAAGTAATCAGATTACTATTTATTAATTAAAACAATCAGAAAATTAAAGATATTTTTCGAGCCAGTTATAAAATTCTGATAATGACAGGTGTGAATTTTGTAACAGGTTTTTTAAAAAATAAAATATATTCAATTTATCTTGGACTCAGCGGTCTGGGGATAATATCTCAGTTTACCTCTTCTATTAGTTTTCTGACTTATCTGTTGCCGCTTGGTTTTCCTATGGGGATCACTCAAATGATTGCTCAAAATAGTGAAAATGGTAAATCTGTTTTAAGTGGAATTGTTTATTCTTCTATAGTAGTTCTTCTGATCCCTGTAATAGCTTCTGTTACATTCATCCTTACATATTCGGATGAAATATCTCTCTTCCTATTTAATGAAACTATTTATGGCAGTTATATAAAAATTTTAAGTATAGTCACGCCTTTCATAGTTTTATATACCATTATTGAAGCAGTTTTAAAAGGTATAGGTGATATAAGCTTATATGTAAAATTACTTATTACGTCTTCTCTTGTATCATTTTCAATATCAATACCGCTTGTAATTTTTTGTGGAATTGAAGGTGCTGTCTATGGCTTAATGATCAATTTTGTTTTCTTTGTTTTTTATTCTTTGTATAAGATCAATAAATTGAAGATACTCGAATTTAATTTTAAATTTCTGAATTTCAATAATAAGATAGTAAAAGATATTACTAAGATAGGAATTGCTTTTCTAATTGCAGGAGCATTATATCAGTTAACTTTTCTTTTACTTAAAAAAATGGTGATTGAAAAATATGGATTAGATGGAAGCGGTATATTTCAAAGTGTTTTAAATATATCACTTTTCTATTTTGGTTTTATTTTCACTTCAATGTCAAGCTATACATTTCCTAAAATTGCTAGGCTATATAATAATACTGATCTTTCAAATGAACTGAATACTACTATAAGATTCATTTCACTTGTCATGGTTCCGTTAATACTTACTTTGATAGTATTCAGATATTTGATTTTATTAGTACTTTATACATCTGACTTTGTTGTAGCAGAATCACTTTTTCAATATCAGTTTTTAGGGGATTTTTTTAAAGCACTTTCATGGGTATTAGGAATATGGCTTATACCCAGATCCAAATTATTTTATTTTATTTTGTTTGATGTGATCCTGAATGCAAATCTTATATTGATCTCAATGTATATTCTTGATTTTACTGAATTTGGTGTAAAAGGTGTTTCTTTGGCATATATGACAGCATATCTTATACATTTTTTAATGAATTTAATTTTAACAAGAAAAAAGATAGGGTTTAGATTTTCTTTAAAAAACTTTAAACTGATTTCATCCAGTATAATAGCAATAACAGGTATAACTATTGTTTCATTTTATAATGTAACATTCGGATATGTGTTATTTTTACCTCTGATTTCAGGATGGGTATTATTAAATTTATCACTTCATGAATTTAAAGAAATGAAAATTATGATAAAAAATTATATCGTTTCCAGAAATTTAAATAAAGTATCAGGTTCTGACTCTGAACCAAAATAATTATTTAGTTTTATTTCTTATACTGTTTAAAAATTTTAATAAAAAGTAATTTAAAAATTGGTTTCAATAATAGTCCTCACATATAACAGATTTGATCTACTGAGTCAGACCTTAACGTCAATTTTGAAACAGATTTATACAGATTTTGAAATTGTGATCGTAAATGACGGATCCACTGATGAAACGAAAAATTTAACTAAACATTTTTCAGATTCGCGGATCAGATTATTTAATCTGGAAAAACAAAACAATCTGGCTAAGTTAAGAAATTTCGGTGTAAAGCAATCTCGGGGTGAATTCATTTCTTTTTGTGATGACGATGATCTGTGGATAGATACTAAACTTGAAATACAAATACCAATGATGAATGAATATGATTTTATTTGTACAAATGCCAGACTTATAGATGGAGATAATAAAATAGTTTCAGAAAAATATTTAAATTTTGATTCTTCGTTTATGATTTTTACAAAGACATTACTTTTGCAGAATATTGTAATGCCTTCTTCTGTAATATTCAAAAAAGAGATATTAAAAGATGATAAGCCATTTGACGAAAAAAATTTTATTAATCTTTGTGAAGATTATAATCTCTGGATTAATTTATCCTGCATTTCAAAAAAAATGTTCTTTTTTAATGAAAATTTAATTTTACACAGAGTACATAATAGCTGGGCTAGAAGTTTTAAGCATTCTCAGCAAATCTATTTAAATCATATTGAGCTGATGAAACCTTTTCTAAATAACGATGAAAAAGAACTCAGTGAAGCTGCTTATTTAGGCATTTTGAACAACAGATATTATAAGTTGAAAAATCAGATTGATAATAAAGAATATTTAAATGCTTTTTCTGACCTCTTTAAATTTGTTAGTATGTTTTTGAATCCGAATTATATTAAAGCTTTATATTTAAGAAAAAGTAAATAATTAATTATAAATCTTTACAGATAGATTGAAATTCGTAGATATGTATGAGATAGTTAATAAGATAAAAATTTTTGTATGATCAGTATAATTATTTTAAATTATAATACTGCTGCTTTTACAAGGGAATGTTTGTATTCAATTTTTAAATACAAAGGAGATGCTGATACTGAAATAATAGTAGTTGATAATAATTCAAGTGAAAGATCAATCGAAAACTTAGCAGATGAATTTGATTCTGTCCGATTTTATTTTAGAATCACAAATGACGGATTTGCCGGAGGATGTAACTTTGGAGCTAATAAAGCAAATGGAAATTATCTGATGTTTCTTAATCCTGATGTGCAATTATCTAATTTTAAATTAAGTATTCTTACTGATTATCTGGACAATAATGAAAGTGCAGGTGTAGTTTCAGGCTTAATGCTGGATGAAAATAAAAACGTTCTTTATTTTTATAATAATTTCCCTTCTCTTTCATGGGAAATATCACAATTATATTCACCAAATCTTCAAGACAAGATAAATTTTTTGAATTCAAAAAAGGAAATTATAGAGTTAAAGAATTTTGAAGTTGACTGGTTTCACGGCGCATTCATGATGATGAGGAAAAGTGATTTTATTCAGGCAGGCAGATTTAATGAAAATTATTTTATGTATTATGAAGATGTCGAGTTGTGCTATAAATTTAAAAATATTCTGAAAAAGAAAAATATTTGTGTACCTGAATTTAAATATTTCCATTCAACAAAGTCATCATTGAATAATGAAAAAAATGACAATATTTATGTTTTCCATATAAACAGAGGTAAACTACTTTTCATTGGGAATTATAAAAAATTAAAAAGGTCACTGATCTATTTTACAGGATTATCAAATATAATTTCCAGAATCATTTTTCTTCCATTCTGGAGTAAATATAAACATCACAGAAAGGAAAAGTTTAATCAATTATTAAAAGTATTACAATTATATTTAGATAAAAACTATCTTAACAAAAGTAAATTTGAATATATAAAATAGAAACTATTTTAAAAAAAACTAAAATAATTATATGCCTTCAGAAATACAAAATCTTGAAAAATGGGATAAAGATTACGATTGGTCACAATCAGGTGACGAATGGTCAGAAGCTTGGGGGGGCACTAATAGTCTATGGTGGTGGATGCTGTACCCTAGGTTAAGAAAATTTTTAAAAGTTAACAGAATCCTTGAAATTGCACCAGGCTATGGTAGGATCACACAATTTTTAAAAGATCAATGTAATGAATTAGTGATAGTTGATATCTCAGGTAATTGTATAGAAGCCTGTAAGAACAGATTCAGAGATTCTAAAAACATTGAATTTCATGTTAATAATGGTACTTCGCTGGATTTTGTAAAAGATAATTCAATAGATTTTGTTTTTTCATTTGATTCATTGGTTCATGCTGAAAATAATATACTGCAAAAGTATATAACTGAAATAAATAAAAAACTTGTCGTTAATGGAAACGGTTTTTTACATCATTCTAATCTAGGAGGATATAAAAAGCTTGGAAAATATTTCTTTAATTTTTTACCGCCGGCAAGAATTAGAACACATTGGAGAGCTGAAACTATGACTGCAAAATTATTTAATGAATATTGCACGGCAGAAAATCTGAACTGCAATTCGCAGGAATTAATAAACTGGGGAGGAAAATATCTTATTGATTCATTTTCAGTATTTTCAAAAAATTCTCAAAATAATAAGAATCAGATAATTGAAAACTATGAATTTATGAAAGAAGCTGATTACATTAAGAAAATATCTGAGTTATATTTAAAATAATTGTTACCCGCTTAAATTTGTATGTAATTAATTTAGAAATTAAATCTATATTTTAGATGAAAATTGATAAGAATAATATTTGAATAGATATCAATTTAAAATTGAAAGTTAAAAATAATATTAAATCAATTTTTCAAAAACATTTTTGCAATATTGTAAAATCTATTTATTAAATTGATATTCATTGATCAAAAGTTATAATAATTTGAAAAAAGTTTTCCTGACAATAAATAATAGCAGGATAAGCGGAATAGAAATGTTTACGATTCTATTGGCAGAAAATCTTGATAAAAATAAATATGATGTAACAATTGGAATTCCAATTGACGGTCCGATAACAGATTATTTAACTGAGCACAGAATTAAATATTATATTTTTAATAATAAAAACACGGGAAAACATACATGGTCAGGTATGAAGGATCTTTATTCTTATATTGCAAAAAATAAATTTGATATAATTCATGCACAGGCAGGAATAGTCCCATGTGTGATTGGTAAAATTTTAAAAACTTCGTTGTTAATAGAGCATAGGCATGGTCTTGACTTTACATCAGTTGCTCTTGATAATATGAGTTTTCAGAAATTACAATATGAAAAACTAAAAAAATATTTTTCTGATTATGCAGTTACAGTATGTAATGTTGACAGAAATGTCCTCATTAAAAAGTTTGGATTTAAAGATAAAAAAGTAGTCACAGTATATAACGGAATTAAACATTCAGAAGTAATTAATAAAAAAAAAGCAAGCGGTAAAAAAATTATTGGCACAATAGGTAGATTGACATATCAGAAAGGACAGGAGTTTTTTATTGAAGCAGCAAGAAATTTATTAAAGGAAGGTTTTGATTTTGAATTTCATATTTATGGTGATGGTGAGAAAAGAATAGAATATGAAAAATTAATTATTGATTACGGATTAGAAAAATCAGTATTTTTAAAAGGGTATACTAAAGATGTATTATCAGTTTTAAGAACATTCGATCTATTTGTTCTGACTTCCAGATATGAGGGCATTCCATATGTAATATTAGAAGCTATGAGTATGAATATACCAATTGTAACTACCGATGTTGGTGGAATAAGTGAAGTAATAAAAAATAAAATCAATGGATTACTTGCAGAGAACGGCAATGTTTCTGATATTTCAGAAAAAATTATATATATAATGGAAAATGATGAATTAAGAATTCAATTTATTGATAAAGCAAGAAAAGATTTTGAAGAAAAATTTTTAATCGAAAATACTGTATCGCAGATTGAAAAGATTTACGAAATGAAATAAATTGATTTCACAATTTTGAAAGATAAAATAAAACTTGTACATATTATCTCAAATCTTAGCTTAGGAGGAGCACAGGTATTACTTTTTGATATTCTTCATTACCTTTCAAAAAAAAATGATCTGGAAATTTATGTTATCACAATAGATTCCGGCGAGTATATAGAAAAATTTAAAAAAGCAGGAATAAAAGTTTTTGATTTAATGGAAAAAGGTTTGGTCAATCCAAAAATTTATTTTAAAATGAAAAAACTTTTAAAGTATTTAAATCCTGACATAGTTCATACTCATTTAAATAAAGCTGATTTTTATGGACGAATAGCTGCTAAAAAAACAGGTGTTAAACTTATTTATTCGACATGTCACAATTATTCAACACATCACAAAGGAGCAGATGTAAATAAAATCTCAATTTTTGATTATATAGATAATTTTGTAGTCAAATATTCGGGATCATATCTGATTGCCATATCAGAAATTGTTAAAAAATATTTGATAAACAGGGATAAAAGATTTGATAGTATTACTGATGTGATATATAATGGTGTAAATATTAGTAAAAAAAATTATCAGTTGGAAGAAAATGAAATCGATTTATTGCGGATTAAATATAATGTAAGTAAAGACGATTTCTTAATTTGTCTGTCAGGTAGATTTGATAAACAGAAAGGTCATTTATTTTTACTGGATGCACTTTCCGAAAAAATTAAAGAAAGAAAAAATATAAAAATAATTATGCCTGGTGACGGTATTTTAAAAAAGGAAGTTGAAAATTATATTTCAAAAAATGATTTAAATGAATTTGTGATTTTGCCAGGGTTCCATAAAGATATTGAAAAAATTATTGAAATCAGTGATCTGACTATCGTTCCTTCACTTTGGGAAGGATTTGGTCTTGTAGTAATAGAGTCAATGGTTAAGAAAAAAGTAGTATTGGCTTCAGATACCGGGGGGATTCCTGAAATTATTGAGCATGGAGAAAATGGATATTTATTTAAAACATTGAATAAAACAGATTTCCTTGAAAAATTTAATTTCATCTATTCTGTTAATAGTAATTTACCTGAAATACAAACTAAAGCTTTAAATACTGTTGAAATGAGATTTGATATAAATAAGAATTCGGAATTTTATTATTTAAGTTATTTAAGTAAATTTCAATCAATTTCTAAATAAAATAATTCTGAAAAAAGTGACTGAAAATTTATGTCCAGCTTGCGGATCAAGTGATGTTAAAAATTGTGGTCAACCTATTTACAGTGATAAAGGATCAAAGTATTCTGTAATTGAGTGTAATATCTGTCAGTTGAACTGGTGTAATCCTATGCCAACTATAGATGAACTTGATGAACATTATTTGAAATATTATGAAGTCAGACATAATACTGTCGAAAAGAGTGCAATGAAACTTGCTATAAGAAAAAAGATCACATTCAGAGAGTATAGATTGAAAAAATTTTTCTCACTAATTAAAAAGTTTTCACCGGTAAACTACATTCTTGATTTTGGATGTGGTGAAGCAGAAATATTATATTTAGCAAAAAAGAAACAATGGCAAGTCCTTGGAGTGGATTACTCTAATGAGTTAAGTGAAAAATTTAATAAAGAGAATATAAATTTTATACAGGCAAATGATTTATTTTCTATAAATATTGAAAAAAGCAGTGTCGGATGTATCTCAGCAAAACACACTATTGAACATCTGACAAACCTTGAGTTTTTTTTTGATTCAACAAGAGATATTTTACATAAAGATGGAATACTTGCAATCAAGACACCGTCCTCAACAAGTCTAAGAGCAAAAAGAGGTCTTTCAGGATGGCATCATGTAAATCCGCCTGAGCATTGCTGGGGATTTAATCTTAACAATTTTGGTAAACTTGTAAGCAGAAATGGGTTTGAAGTTGTTTATTTAAAAGACGGTATATTGGTAAATGAATTAACATGTATTGCGAGAAAAATTTAACCGAAAAAATAAACTAATTTAGATAAGACAATTTCCATTTTTAAAACTTAAAATTAAATTTTATTTATCATGAATAAATTATTATCTAAAATCTTGTTCAAGACAGTAATTGTAATCTTACCATTGATATTAGTTGTAATTGTTTCAAATATAATACTTTCCAATAACTCTGAGGAAGTTAAAAATGACAAATTTAAATGGCAGCTTACATTTGAAGATAACTTTGATTCATTTGACAGATCAAAGTGGCAGACTATGTTTGATATGAATACCAGAACGATATGGTCAAATAAAGAACTTCAATGGTACAAAGATGAAAACGTATTTGCTGATAATGGAGTCTTAAAAATAATCACAAAAAAAGAATCAATTTTTGGTAAAGATGCAGAAAGTGAAAAGCAGTTTGAGTTCACATCCGGAATGATAAACACTGCAAGAACATTTACCCAGAGTTATGGTAAGTGGGAAATCAAAGTAAAATTTCCATACAAAAAAGGATATTGGCCTGCATTCTGGTTAGTCGCAAAGGAAAGACCCGGATTACCGGAAATTGATGTATTTGAATATTTTGGAAGAAAAGAAAATTCAATGTCATCATCTTTACATTGGGGAATTAATTATCCAAGTTCAGAGAAAGATAATTCAGCACCGTTTTATTATGTTAAGTCAAACGAAATCACAGGTGACTTTTCAGATAACTGGATGATCTGGTCATTAGAATGTTTTCCTGATAAAATACTCTGGAAATTGAATGATAAAATTGTTTTCGAATCTACACAGGGAATTCCAACAGGTCCTATGTATATAATTGCAAATGTAGCAATTAAAGCCTGGGATGAAAATAATGGTGAAGTAGATAGATCAGATGATCCTTATGTAATGGAGATTGATTATATAAAAGCGTATAAGATAATACCAGAATAGAGGACTATTATTTAATTAATTTTAAAAAATAAGATACTATAAAATTAATTTCTTTTTTCAATTTTAACAATTTCAGAAATAAATTTATTTAAGTACGTTCTCCTTTATGAATTTTAAATTTAAAGCAAAAATACAAAATCTTTTCTCAGTATTACCAAAGGGGGAGAATATAAATTATTTTTTTCAGAAGCATGTAACAAAGTCACTTCCAATATCTGATGAAGATTTTAAAATTAAACTCGAAACTGTAAAACTGCATTTTGACAACTATGTAAAATATTCCGGAAACATTGATTTTAAAAGAAGCCGATATTATGAATTTGGTTCGGGATATGATCTTGTAATTCCAATTGGAATCAGATCACTCGGATTTGATGAGTTAACTTGTATAGATATTCGTGAACTAGTTTTTCCCGAATTGATAAATGATACAATAAACAGATTTAATAAAACGGCCGGGAAAATTTCAGATGAGTTTTGTCTGTTTGAAAATGTACCTACTGTAACCGGTAGCAATTATAAAAATGTATTATCTGAGTATTTTAATATTAATTATATTGCACCATTAGATGCCAGAAATACTGGTATAGAATCGGACAGCATTGATTTTATCCTTTCAAATGCTACCCTAGAACATATTCCTGAAATTCATATTGAAGACATTTTGAAAGAATGCAACAGAATTTTAAAACCAGGCGGAATCATGTCCAATGCAATTGACTACAGAGATCATTGGTCATTTTTTGATAATAATATAAGTATATATAATTATCTGCTATATTCTGAAAATGAATGGAAAAAATTAAATCCTTCCATAATGTATCAAAACAGAATGAGACATAAGGATCATATTCAGAAGATAAAGAATGCAGGATTTGAAATAATATCGGAAAAGTTGGATCTTGCGGATGATTCAGAAATTGAAAAATTGAAAACTATTAATCTAAATGACCATTTCACGAATAATTATACTTTTGAGGAAATAGCAATCAAATCAAGTATGTTGATCCTCCGAAAAAACAATTAATTCAAAAAAATTTCTAACTTTTATCTTAAATCCCTACTTGATAACTTCCACGTTTAATAATTTATGAGTTCAAATTCCGTGCCTAGGGTTAGTATTATTATCCCTACTTATAACAGAGTGGATATGCTCGAGAAATCAATCGAAAGTGTATTCTCTCAATCTTTTACGGACTGGGAACTCATTATTATTGATGATGCATCTACTGACGGAACTGAAGAAAGAATGACTAAGCTTTCTGAAAGGGAACCGGCAATAAATTACATGAGGATCCCAAGGATTACAGGAAAAGGAATTTCTGAATATCTGAATATTGGCCTTAGAAATTCCAGAGGTGAATATATTGCAAGAATAGATGATGATGACTTTTGGTGTCATAAAGATAAGCTGAAAATGCAAGTGGAATTTTTAGATAAAAATCCGGAGTATGTTGTAGTCGGTGGCGGTGTGATCTTAGTTGATAAAGATGGTAAAGAACTTTTTAAATATCTGAAAAAGGAAACTGACGAAGAGATCAGAAGCTTTGCACTTTTTTCAAATCCATTTACACATGCTACTGTAATGTTTAGAAAAGAAACCGCCATGAAGCTGGGCGGATATAAAAATCTGGAACATGTAGAAGATATGGAACTTTGGCTGCGAATGGGGATGGAAGGGAAGCTTTATAATTTCAAAGAATATTTCATCACATATATGACAGCCGGTCAGAATAAGTCATTTACTCAACAGAGGGAAAATTCCAGAACGGTTGTAAATGTGGTAAAGATGCACGGAAAAAATTATCCGAATTATTACAAAGCATATTTGCTGAATTATACACAATATATGTATTCCTTTTTACCGGTATTTTTTAAAAAACGGCTTCAGTCATTTATGTATTATTTGAAACGAAAGAATTTTTAATATTAATTTTTATTAAGTAATATTGGGTAAAAAATATTTTATAGCAGGCGGAGCGGGATTTGTAGGCAGCCATCTATGCAGAGACATTTTAAAAAACGAACCTCATGCTGAGATCACTATCTATGATAATTTCAGCTCAGGTCAGATGTGGCATATAGATGATTTTAAAGTTAAGATAAAAATTATCAAAGCTGATATTAAAGAAAAAGATACACTGAATGATGCAATGAAAGATCAGGAAGTTGTTTATCATTTCGCATCAAACCCTGATATTGCAAAAGCTATGACTCAGCCGGATATTGATTTCTGGGAAGGGACATATCTTACAAATAATATCATCGAAGCAATGAGAATCAACAGCGTAAAGAATTTAATTTATGCTTCCGGAAGCGGTGTGTATGGAGATGTTGGTTTTACTGAAACTGCTGAGGACTTTTCACCGCAGCTTCCGATCTCTACTTACGGATCGAGTAAACTTGCATGCGAGGCAATGATCGGTTCTTATTGTTATATGTTTGATATGAATGCTGCTGCTTTCAGATTTGCAAATGTAGTCGGACCAAATCAGACTCACGGAGTTGGTTATGACTTTACGAGAAGGCTGCTTGAAGACAACAGTAAACTTTCCATACTTGGTGACGGATCTCAGAGTAAGTCTTATATTTATGTTACAGATATTATTAATGCAATCAGAAATATTCAGCTCAATCATCTGAAAGGCTATTCTTATTTTAATGTATCGACACTTGATTATATCAGTGTGAAAGAGATCGCAGATGTGACACTTGAAGTATTGGGACTGGAAAATGTGAAGTATGAATTCACAGGCGGCAACAGGGGATGGAAAGGTGATGTTCCGATAGTCAGACTTAATTCGGAAAAAATCAGAAAGACAGGCTGGTCAAATGAATTTACATCTCGGGAAGCAATTAAAAAATCAGTTCAGTCTATATATGAGGATGCAATGAAAAATAAATTCGGATGGAAAGAGGAGAGTATTAAATGATCTTATCGAGAGCACCTGTGAGAATTTCAATGGGCGGCGGCGGAACAGACCTTCCGTCATATTATGAAAAACACGGTGGATTTTTACTGGCAGCAAGCATAAATAAATTTGTGCATATAATGCTTAATAAAAGATTTGAGGATTCGATCAGACTTTCATATTCAAAGACAGAGATTGTTGATAAGGTAAAAGATATTGAGCATAGAATATTCAGAGAGTCAATGAAATTTGCAAATGTAAAAAAGCAGGTAGAGATAGTTTCTATTGCTGATGTCCCTTCAAACTGCGGACTGGGTACATCTTCTACATTTACTGTTGCGTTACTTAGTGCATTATTTTCATATAACAGAGATCATAAGACGCTTGAAGAGATTGCAGAGTGTGCATGTAATATTGAAATTAATTTGCTGAAAGAGCCGATCGGAAAGCAGGATCAGTATGCTGCTACATTCGGCGGATTCAATGCATATACTTTTAATAAGGATGGGACAGTAGAAGTCGATGCTGTTAAAATTTCCGAAGGCGCAATGATGGAGCTGCAGAGTAATATGTTCTTATTTTATCTTAATAAAAAAAGATCGGCCGGAGACATACTAAAGCATCAGAATAAAAAGACGAAACAAAAAAATACTGACGTTTTAAACAGGCTTCATAAAATTAAAGACATTGGACTTTATACAAAAAAGATATTAGAGAAAAACAAGATCGATGAATTCGGAGATTTACTTCATGACCATTGGCTTATTAAGAAAGGTTTATCTGATAAAATTTCAGATCCATTTATCGATGAAGTATATGAAACAGCCAGAAAAAATGGAGCAATAGGTGGAAAGGTGATTGGTGCAGGCGGCGGAGGATTTCTTTTATTTTATTGTCCAAAGGAAAAGACAAAGCTTGTTGCCGCTATGGAAAAAATGGGTTTGAAGGCAACATGGTTTGCATTTGAGCATGAAGGTGTGAAGAACGGATTTTATAATTAGTCATACAAAGTATTAATGGAAATTAATAATCTGGCACTTCTTGCAGGCGGGCTGGCTACGAGATTAAAACCTGTAACAGAGACGATTCCAAAGTCAATGCTTGATGTGGCAGGAATACCTTTTATTCACCATCAGCTGAATATTCTTAAAAATAAGGGGATTAAAAAAGTTGTTATTTGCGCAGGTGCTATGGGCGAGCAGATAAAATCTTATACTGATTCAAATCCGTTAGAAGGGATGGAAATTATATTTTCTTTTGACGGAGAAAAATTGCTCGGTACAGGCGGTGCTTTAAAAAAAGCTCTGAGTAAACTGAATGAAAATTTTTTTGTAATGTATGGTGATTCATATTTAGATACTGATTTTAATGATATAAATAAATACTTTTTAGACCAAAATAAAAAGGGTCTGATGACAGTTTTCCGAAACGAAGGAAAATGGGACATCAGTAATATTGAATTTGAAAACGGAAAGATTTTGAATTATGACAAGTTCAGTAAGAATGAAAATATGAGACACATTGATTACGGACTTGGGATACTTACTCAAAGTGCATTTAAAAATTTTTCCAATGAAGAAGTATTTGATCTTGCGGAAGTATATAAATTATTATTAAAGAATAATGAGCTGGCAGGTTTTGAAGTAATGGAAAGATTTTACGAAATAGGTTCATTTTCCGGGCTGGAAGAAACTAGAAAGTTATTGTCTAAAATTTAATATTACATAAAAAAATAAATGGATTATGTAAGTAAATATTTAACCGAAGTAAAAGAGATCGCCAATAATCTTGATAAAGAACAGATCGAGAAAATGGCTGAGATCATTTCGGGATTGAAAAAAAACGGAGGAAGATTGTTCTTTCTCGGAGTAGGCGGCGGAGCCGGAAATGCATCACATGCAGTGAATGATTTTAGAAAAATAGCAGGTATAGAAAGTTACTCACCGTCAGATAATGTGTCAGAGCTTACAGCAAGGATTAATGATGACGGATGGGAAACATCTTATGTAAACTGGCTGCGCGGAAGCCGTTTAAAAAAAGAAGACTGCATTTTTGTATTTTCAGTTGGTGGTGGAAATGAAGAAAAAAATATCAGCGTTAATCTGGTGAATGCATTAAAGTTTGCTGAAGAAACCGGTTCTAAAATAATCGGCATAGTCGGAAAAGACGGCGGCTATACTGCTAAAGTCGCTGATGCTGTAGTTTTAGTCCCGACAGTAAATCCGGATACAATTACACCTCACACAGAATCTTTTCAGGGGACAGTCTGGCATTTACTTGTTACACATCCTTCAGTAAAAGAGTATGAGATGAAATGGGAATCAGCAGTTAAATGAATAAAGCAGTTTTCCTTGACAGGGATGGAGTAATTAATGATCTAATCTACAATGAATTTAGAAAAGAATATGAACCTCCACACAAAGTTGAGGATATAAAAATTTTCGCCGGAGTAAAAGATTCTTTAAAAGAGTTAAAAAAAAATGGGTTCGAATTATTTTTAATTTCAAATCAACCTGATTTTGCAAAAGGAAAAACTTCACTTGAAAATCTCATTGCGGTTAAAAAAAAGTTTATGGAGATTTTAAATGATGATGATGCTTTTATAAAAAATGACTTCTATTGTTTTCATCATCCGGAAGGAATTACTGAAGGTTATTCTTATAATTGTGAATGCAGAAAGCCTAAAACGTTCTTAGTCGATAAGGCAGTCGGGAATTATAATATTGACAGAAATGCATCATGGTTTATCGGTGACAGAGAGACAGACATAGAATGTGGTATTAATGCTGGGTTAAAGACGGTTCTAATAAAAAATAAATATAATAATTATACAGATTTACCAAAGCCGGATTTTATTTCGGTTGATCTGAAATCTGCAGTAAAAATAATTTTGAATAAATAAAAAATAAATGAACAGTTCAAAAGATCTTAAAATAAAGATATTTTCTGACGGAGCAAATATAGATGAAATGAAAAGAGTTTACAGTGAAGGTATAGTTTCCGGATTTACCACTAATCCTACCTTGATGAAAAAAGATGGAGTTACTGATTATGTGGCTTTTGCAAAAAATGTATTGGCAGAGATAAAAGATATGCCAATATCATTTGAAGTGTTTACAGATGATTTTGAATCTATGGAAAGACAGGCAAATGAAATAGCAAGCTGGGGAGAGAACGTGTATATAAAAATTCCTGTAACAAATACGAAAGATAAACCATCATATGAGCTGATAAATAAATTATCATCAAAAGGTTTTAAGCTGAATGTAACTGCTATACTTACAATAGATCAGGTGAGAAAAGTATATGAGAGTCTTGATAAAAATACACCTTCTATTATTTCAGTCTTTGCAGGAAGGATTGCAGATACAGGCAGAGATCCGATCCCTTATATGAAAGAGAGTTATGAGATTGTAAAAAGTTCTGAGAAAGTTGAATTACTTTGGGCGAGTTCAAGAGAGTTACTGAATATAATACAGGCAGATGAATGTGGATGTCATATTATTACAGTTACAAATGATCTTTTGAAAAAACTGAAAATGGTTGGTAAAGATCTGAAAGAGCTTTCGCTTGATACGGTAAAAATGTTTTACAATGATGCAGTATCTGCAGGTTATGATTTTTAATCATAGAAAATAATTTAGAATATTAGTCAGAAAATTTGACCAAGAGGAAGGAAAAAATATTTTTATTTCTGTCCGATCTGATCTTTATTTCATTGGCATGGACAGTTTATTATTATATCAGGGTTGATACCGGTTGGATCAATTATACAAACCCGCCGGCATTTATCGCGCCGCTTATTGCAATTTATTTTTACTGGTTGATAATTTTTTCATTTGCTGGATTATATCAGCACTGGTTTGTAAGATCAAGATTTGATGAATTTTCTTCTGTATTTAAAACAGTTTCAGTAGGTTGTTTCATATTGTTCTTTCTTATATATCTGGATGACATGATGAATGATGCACCGATCATTTCCAGATTTCTTATTCTGATATACTGGATTCTTACGGTTGTCTTCATTAGTACAGGCAGGATCATTATCAGAAGTATTCAAAGGAATTTACTTGAAAAAGGAATTGGTCTCAGGGAGACATTAATTGTCGGCAGAGGTGAAAAAGCTTCTGAGCTGAAAAACATGATCATAAAATATCCTCAGCTTGGATACAGATTTGCCGGGTATATTAGTATAGAAGATCCAGACACAGGTAATGAAAACAGCGGTATTGCAGGACTTAATGAAATTAAAAATATAATTGCTGAAAAGGAAATATCTGAAATTCTTATTGCTCTTGAATTGAATGAAAAGGATAAACTTATTGATGTAATAAGATACTGCAGTGAAGAAAAAGTTAATTTAAAAATTTTACCTGACATGTATGAGATAGTCAGCGGAATGGCAAGAACAAATCAGATTTATGGAGTACCGCTGATTGAAGTAATGCCTGATATTATGTCTCCGGCCGGATTACTTACAAAAAGAATTATTGATGTAATAATTTCAGGTATAACTTTGATATTTCTTTCACCGTTACTTTTGATCGTAGGAATTTTAGTAAAACTAACTTCTGACGGACCGGTGTTTTATAAACAAGAAAGAGTCGGAAAAAAGGGATTGATATTTGTTATGTATAAGTTCAGGTCAATGGTTATAAACTCCGAAGAATATGGTCCTGAATGGGCAGGGGATAATGATCCGAGGATTACAAATTTTGGAAAACTGTTGAGGAAATTATATATAGATGAAATACCTCAGATGTTTAATGTTTTGAAAAACGAAATGAGTCTTATTGGTCCAAGACCTGAGAGACCTTTTTTTGTAGAGCAATTGAAAAAAGAAATACCTTATTATTATAAAAGATTATCTGTAAAACCCGGTATTACCGGCTGGGCACAGATAAAACATAAATATGACACTTCTGTGGATGATGTAAAATCGAAAATTCAATTTGATTTTTATTACATAGAAAACATGAGTTTAAAATTAGATTTCAAAATAATGATAAATACTATTATTGTAATTTTATTAATGAAAGGTCACTGAATTTGAAAAGAATATTAGTGATCATTCCTACATATAATGAAGCTGATAATATATTAAAGATCATTCCGTTGATTCTTGAAAACAGTGATCAGGATAATGAATATAATATACTTGTTGTCGATGATAATTCTCCGGACGGAACTGCAAAACTTGTTGAAGATCTTAACAACAATCATGTAAATATTTTAAAGCGTGAAAAAAAACTTGGTCTTGGAACTGCTTATGTCGCAGGATTCAGATATGCAATAAAAGAAAAGTATGACTGCGTCTTTGAAATGGATGCTGATTTTTCTCATGATCCAAAATATCTTAAAGGTTTTATTGAGAAGATCGATGAAGGTTATGATCTTGTGATCGGATCAAGATACATTGACGGAATTTCTGTTCTGAACTGGCCTCTTAGAAGACTTATCCTTAGCTATCTCGCATCAGTTTATACAAGAGCAGTTACAGGTCTGAAAGTAATGGATACAACGGCAGGATTTATGTGCTACAAAGTTGATTCGCTGAAGAAGATAGATCTTGATAATGTAAGATCAAACGGATATTCATTTCAGATCGAGATGAAATTTAAGATGTATAAAAAAGGATTCAAGATAATCGAAGTTCCTATACTATTTATTGACAGAAGGGAAGGTGAATCCAAGATGTCCCGCAAAGTAGTATATGAAGCATATTTCATGGTCTGGAAATTAAAATTCAAATCGGTATTCGGGAAGTTATAATTTTTTTATGTAAATGAATTTCAGAATTTTATGAAATTTCCTGTATATCAAAAATCATTAAATGAACTCCAAAGCATTCGACATTTCGGTTATAATTGTAAACTACAATGTAAAGGAACTTGTCGATAACTGCATAGCCTCAATTTACACCGCAAACAATAACGAATACAGTCTCGAAATTTTTTTAGTTGATAATAATTCGATAGATGAAAGTCCGGAGCATATAGAAAAAAAATATCCTGATGTTAATGTGATCAGGAATTCAAAGAACATTGGTTTTTCCAAAGCCAACAATATTGCAATAAAGAAAGCTTTGGGAAAATATATTTTAATTCTAAATCCTGATACACTCCTTGAAGAAAATACATTTAATAAGCTTATAAAATTTTGTGATGAACATAAGCATACCGGTGCTGTCACATCAAAGCTGATCCTCGGTAACGGTAAACTTGACTCAGCATGTAAAAGAAGTTTTCCGATACCATCTGTTGCAATACCAAGGATACTTGGTCTATCATCATTATTTCCTCAAAGCAAAATATTCGGAAAATATAATCTCACATATCTCGACGAAGATAAAACATGGGAAGTAGATGCTATCTGCGGTGCGTTTATGTTTATTCCAAAAGAGGTTTTGGAAAAAACAGGATACTTTGATGAAGATTATTTTATGTACGGTGAAGATATTGATCTTTGCTTCAGAATAAAGAAACACGGATTTAAAATTTATTATTTTCCTGAAGTTACGACAATACATTTTAAAGGAGAGAGTACACGCAAGACTAATTTATCTTATGTGAATAATTTCTATGGTGCCATGATAATTTTTGTAAAAAAAAATTTCACAGGATTTTCAAGATCATTGTCACCGCTTCTTCAGTTTGGAATCTTCTGGAGATCTTTGTTTTCATATCTGCAGAGGATCATCAGATTATTTATATTCCCGATCTCAGATATTCTTCTTTTATTTCTATCGCTGATAATTTCTGTAAAGATCAGATTTGATATTTTTCCGAATAAAGATTACATGTTCATCATTTCAATATACGTATTGATATGGCTTGTGACTCTTGCAATATTCGGATCATATTCCAAAAAGCATTTCCTTTCACTTCGAAATACCTTCAACGCAGTGATCGTCGGATTTTTTATAAACTCTTCAATAACATATTTCTTTAAAGAATATGCTTTTTCAAGAAGTGTGATACTTGCATCAACTGTATTGTCAATTTTTTTCCTGCTGATATTCCGGGGCGTATATAAACTGTACTTATTTTTTGTATCGAAAAACATTCTCCTAAATAAAGTAAATCTTCTGCAGGTAGGCAGCGAAAAGCTTAGTCAGAATGTAGAAGATAAATTGAATTCAAAATATAATATATTTCATTATTCAGATGTTTCCAAAAAAAATAATATTTCAGAACTGGAAGAAATTATCACTATAAATAAAATTGACGAAGTAGTATTTGCAGGTAATCTTTTTTCTAATCAGGACATGCTCAATCTTATGTGGGATATGCGGAACAGAAATGTCAGGTTCAGGATTTTCCCCTCAGGCAAAGAGCTTATGCTGTCAAAATTAAATACCAGCAGTATTGATGAGATTAACCTAATAGAAATTGAATATAATATTAATAATAAATTAAATATATTTTTAAAAAGATCTTTTGACATAATATTCTCAGTAATTCTTCTCATTTCGGTTTACCCCGTTTTGATAATCCTGATGAAGTTATTCAGATATAAACCTTCGAAACATTTCTCAAAGCTTTTATTGCTTCCGGATGTTTTTTATGGAAATACCAGTTTTGTAGGTTATCCGGTATGGCTGGACAATAACAAGAAACAATATATAGGTAAGAAAGGACTTACCGGACTTGTTCAGTTGAATTATTATAAAGGAGTTTCCTCAGATGAAATACTCAACATGAATTTATTTTATGCAAAAAATCAGTCTTTGATACTTGATATTGAGATACTACTAAAAACTTTTATATTAACATTTAAAAAATAGTTATGGCAGTTCAAAATTATTTAGAAATTGAGAAACCAATAATTACACTTGAAAATAAGATCGAGGAGATGAGAAAGATGTCAGATCAACTTGATATTTCACATGAAATCAGTAAACTGGAAGAGAGAATAAATTTATTAAGAAAAGAGATATTCAGTAATCTGACTCCATGGCAGATCGTTCAGCTTGCAAGACATCCTGAAAGACCATTTGCTTTGGATTATATTTATTTGATGACTGATAATTTTGTTGAGCTCCACGGTGACAGATATTTTGGTGATGATAAAGCTATAGTTGGTGGATTTGCGAAACTTGATGACAGAACTGTAATGATAATTGGTCAGCAAAAAGGACGTGATACAAAATCAAATCTTTACAGAAATTTTGGCATGCCCAATCCAGAAGGTTACAGAAAAGCTTTAAGATTAATGAAGCTTGCTGAAAAATTTAATAAACCTGTAATTACTTTGATCGATACTCCGGGTGCATATCCGGGTATCGAAGCTGAGGAAAGGGGACAGGCAGAAGCTATTGCAAGAAATCTTTATGAGATGTCAGGTCTGAAGGTTCCGATAATTGTTGCAATTATCGGAGAAGGTGCCTCAGGCGGAGCATTAGGAATAGGTATTGGTGACAGGATTTTAATGTTAAAATACTGCTGGTATTCCGTAATTGCTCCTGAGTCATGTTCTCAAATTTTATGGAGGAGCTGGGATTTTAAAGAACAGGCTGCTGAATCATTAAAGCTCACTGCAAAAGATATGCTCGAGCTAAAAATAATTGACAGAATAGTAGAAGAGCCTGAAGGCGGAGCTCACCGAGATCATGTGCAGGCTGCTGAATTTTTAAAAAAAGCATTGATTGAAGAATTAGATGTAGTAAGTAAGATCAAAAAAGATAAATTTCTTGATAACAGGATAAAGAAATTCGGTGAGATGGGATTTTTCAAAGACTGATCAAATTCAGCAAATTATATTCAATTGAAATAAATTTAATAGAAAAAATTGTCCGGAATAAATACAAAATTTTTAATAAAAGGCGGAAGACCATTACATGGAAAAGTGAAAGTCAGCGGAGCAAAAAATTCAGCTACAAAATTATTAGTTGCATCACTCCTTACTGAAGAAGAATGTATCCTTCACAATTCACCAAATAAAATAAGTGACCTTACCATTACAACGGAAATATGTTCTTCACTTGGAAGTAAAATAGAATTCGAAGATGATATTTTAAGATCAAAATCGGAAAAAATTGAAACTTCACATATTTCTGAAGAGCTCGGAAATAAAAACAGAATAGCAATTTTACTTGCAGGACCTTTATTGCTCAGAACAGGAAAAGCTGAGATACCTATCCCAGGTGGATGCAAGATCGGTTCACGACCTGTAAATTTCCATATAGATTCACTTGAGAAACTTGGCTGTAATGTAACTGTAAAAGATAATTATTTTATACTGCAGGCTGATTATCTCAAAGGTAACAACATCAGGCTGGATTATTCAAGTGTAGGTGCAACAGAAAATATAATAATTGCCAGCACTCTTGCAAAGGGAAGAACTGTAATTACTAATGCAGCAGTAGAGCCTGAGATTATTGATCTGATAAAATTTCTTCAAAAAATGGGAGCAATTATTGAGATTAATACTGACAGAAAAATTACTATAGAAGGTGTAGATAAATTAACCGGTGCCGAACATTATGTTATACCTGACAGAAATCAATCAGCTTCTTTTGCATGTGCAGGACTCGCTTCAAAAGGTGATATTTTTATTGAGAATGCAGTGCAGGAAAATCTGATCACTTTTCTTAATACTATAAGAAGGGTTGGCGGAAAATTTGAAGTAAAAGAAAAAGGAATCAGATTTTATTATGACGGGGAAATGAATTCAATACCTATTGAAACAAATGTGCATCCGGGATTTATGACTGACTGGCAGCAGCCGTTTGTAATTTTGATGACTCAGGCAAAAGGTATTTCAATAGTTCATGAAACTGTATATGAAGAAAGATTTGGTTATGTCAGCGAACTGCAGAAAATGGGTGCAGAAATAGAATTATACGATACTTGTCTTGGCGGACTTCAATGCAGATTTGCGAATACTCATTATTTTCACAGTGCAGTAATTAAAGGACCTACTCCGCTTCACTCGGCTGAAATTAATGTACCTGATCTTAGGGCCGGATTTTCTTATTTAATTGCCGGAGTAATTGCAAAAGGGGAATCGACAGTAAATGGTGCTGTCTATATTGACAGAGGCTATGAAGAAATTGATAAAAAACTCAGCGATCTTGGAGCAGATATTAAGAGAATTGAAGATTAACATATAATTTTTTTAAAAAAATAATTTTGATTAAATACTTTTAAACTGATTTGATTTAACCAATGAAAAATAAAATTGATATATTAAAAGAAAAAAGGAATGAGGCATTAGCAGGCGGTGGTCAATCGAGAATTGACTCACAGCATAAGAAGGGGAAGCTGACTGCAAGAGAAAGAATTGATCTCTTATTGGATGAAGGTAGTTTTGTAGAAACAGACATTTTTGTAAGACATCAGTCAAATGATTTTGATCTCGCTAAACAAAGATTTTATACTGACGGAGTCGTGACAGGAACAGGTAAAATTGAAGGCAGAACAATATGTGTCTTCTCACAGGATTTTACAATTCACGGAGGATCACTTGCCGAATATCATGCAAAAAAAATATGTAAGATCATGGATCTTGCAATGAAGATTGGCGTGCCGGTAATCGGAATTAATGACAGCGGTGGTGCGAGGATTCAGGAAGGTGTAGTTTCTCTTGGCGGCTATGCGGATATTTTTTTAAGGAATACACTTGCAAGCGGAGTAGTACCTCAGATATCTGCAATTGTCGGTCCTTGTGCAGGCGGTGCAGTTTATTCGCCTGCAATTACAGATTTTATTTTTATGGTTGACAAAGTTTCATATATGTTTGTCACAGGACCAAACGTAGTAAAAACAGTAACGCATGAAGAAGTCTCTTTTGATGATCTGGGAGGTGCTCATACTCATGCTGTGAAAAGCGGAGTCAGTCACTTTACTGCTGAAAATGAAATTGAGTGTTTTCAGAATATCAGGAAATTAGTTTCATATGTTCCTCTGAATAATATGGATCCTGTACCTTTAAGAGAATATAACGGTGGAGAGAAAAACCTGGAATTTTTGAATACCTTTATGCCCGATAATCCAAATAAACCTTATGATGTCAAAGATGTAATCAATGCTTTGATAGATGAAGAATCATTTTTTGAAGTTCATGCAGAATATGCTGAAAATATTGTAGTGGGATTTGGAAGGATAAACGGAAGATCAATAGGCATTGTAGCAAATCAGCCGCTCGTACTCGCAGGTGTACTTGATCTTAATTCATCTATTAAAGCAGCAAGGTTTGTAAGATTCTGCGATGCATTTAATATTCCTTTACTTGTACTTGAAGACGTGCCGGGATTTTTGCCGGGGACTGATCAGGAATGGCGTGGAGTGATCAGACACGGTGCAAAACTTTTATATGCATTCTGCGAAGCTACTGTTCCCAAAATTACTGTGATACTTAGAAAAGCTTACGGTGGAGCTTATGATGTTATGAATTCCAAACATATCAGAGGCGATTTTAATCTTGCTTGGCCGACTGCAGAGATAGCAGTAATGGGTGCTCAGGGTGCTGCTGAAATTATTTTCAAAAAAGAAATTGATGCTGCTGAAGATAAAGTAGCAGCATTAAAAGAAAAGGTAGACGAGTTTACAGAAAAGTTTGCCAATCCATATCTTGCTGCTGAAAGAGGTTTCGTCGATGATGTGATTGAACCTAAAGATACACGTGAAAAATTGATTTACTATTTCGAAATTCTTGAAAATAAAGTCGATTCAAATCCTAAGAAAAAGCACGGAAATATTCCTTTATAAATTATAAAAACTAAAGTTCCCCTTTGATATTAAAGCATCCGGAAGTTAAATATCGGATGCTTTTGTTTTAAGTTCATATTCATTCTGCATACTTAAACTTTGCAGTAAAATGTCTGAGGAATTCAGGCTCTTTGGTAATGACCATTCCTTTTACTGAATCCTTATTTTCAATCAGCATTTTAAAAACTTCTATAACATATTCGATATGACTTTGAGTATATACTCTTCGGGGTATTGCTAACCTTACAAGTTCATTCGGTGCAGGAATTAGTCTCCCTTTTTTATCATATTTACCAAACATAACAGAACCTATCTCCACCGACCGGATACCTCCTTTTAAATATAATTCACAAACCAAAGCCTGCCCCGGATATTGCTCAACGGGAATATGTGGATAAAAAGATTTTGCATCGATATAAACCGCATGTCCTCCAATTGGCCAGATCAAAGGCACTCCCATTTTGTAAAGCATTTCACCAAGATATTCAGTACTTCTGATCCTGTATTTCAGATAATCTTTGTCAAAAACTTCTTTAAGACCAATCGCTATCGCCTCCATGTCTCTTCCTGTCAGTCCGCCATATGTTACAAATCCTTCGGTTATAATTAACAGGTTTGTACACGCTTCATATAATTCTTTATCTTTTAATGCCAGAAACCCACCCATATTTACAAGTCCGTCTTTCTTGGCACTCATGATACTACCGTCAGAAAGTGCGAACATTTCTTTAGCTATATTTTTGTATGAAATCCTGTTATAACCGGGCTCACGGGATCTGATGAAGTAAGAATTTTCAGCTATCCTGCAGCAGTCGAGAAAAAATTTCACATTAAATTTTCTACAAAGATTACTTACTTCATTTGCATTTTTCATGCTTACCGGCTGACCGCCGCCGCTGTTGTTTGTGACAGTTAAAATTACCCCGCCTATATTTTCGCTGCCGTATTCCTTCAATAAATTTTTTAGTTTTTCTGTATCCATATTACCTTTAAAAGGGTGTGACAGCATTGGTTCATTGGATTCCGCTATCGGAATGTCAATCGCTGCAGCTCCGGAATATTCAATGTTCGCTCTTGTAGTATCGAAATGTGTATTACTTATAAATATTTTTCCTTTACCACCAAGATATCCGTAAAGAATTCTTTCACCGGCTCTGCCCTGATGTGTCGGCAGAATGTATTCAAATCCGGTCAGATCTTTAATTCTCTTTTCCATTTTTATCCAGCTTTTTGATCCGGCATAGGCTTCATCACCGTCCATTATTGCAGACCATTGTTTTGAACTCATTGCAGAAGTTCCGCTGTCAGTAAGAAGATCTATAAGCACATTTTTTGAAAGAAGCTGGAATGGATTGTAGTCTGCTTCTTCAAGTAATCTATTCCTCTCCTCCTCCGAGGTCAACTTTATTGGCTCTACAGATTTAATTTTGAATGGTTCAAATATTGTTTTAAATTTCATTTAAATATCTCCGTTAAAATATTAATAAATTTTTATTTTTCTTTTCTAATTTAAATATACTGCAAAATTTTAGTTATGATTTATGTCATATAAAATTTTATGAAAGCTCAAATTCCAAAACCTTTATCTACTATTTACATGCCTAATTATTTATATTTGAAAATTGAATTAAACCCAATAGATATCAAAAAATCAGAAAATATACTTAAGAAATTCAATTACCATAAATACAATGAAAGATTAGAAATATTTACTTCATTGAAACTTAAGAAGGGAAAAACTTTTGCTGAAGAAGTGAAGAATGGTCTTTCTGCAAAAAATAAATCTTTACCGCCAAAATATTTTTATGATAAAACAGGCTCACTTCTTTTTGAAAAAATATGTAAGACAAAAGAGTATTACCCAACAGTTACGGAAAAGAAAATTCTTATTGCAAAAGCTGAAGAGATCTCGAAAAAGAATATGAAAATAAATCTTGTTACAGAACTTGGCAGCGGAAGTTCAGAAAAATCAGCTTACTTGATAAAGGCATTTCTAAATGAAAGAAATAGTCTGCATTATATTCCTATTGATGTTTCTGAAATACTTTATGAGAGTTCTTTAAATTTGGTTAAAAAATATAAAAAACTTTCTGTATCTGGAATAATTTCGTTTTATGAAAATGGAATTAAACTTATTAAAAGTATTGATGATTCTCCAAAGTTAATTTTATTTCTTGGATCAAGCATTGGAAATTTCACCCGAAAAGAATCAGTAAAATTCTTAACTAATGTCAGCAGATTCATGAATCCTGATGACAGATTGTTGGTGGGTTTTGATCTGATAAAAGATGAAAATGTTTTGAACAATGCATACAACGATAAAGACGGTTATACAAAAAAATTCAATCTGAATATACTTAAGAGAATAAACAGAGAACTGCATGCTAATTTTCCTCTTTCAAAATTTAGTCATAAAGCATTTTATAATTCAAATAAAAAAAGAATCGAAATGCATCTCATTGCAAATGATGATCTGACTGTAGAAATCGGTGATGATAAATATAAAATTAATTTCACAAAAGGTGAGTCCATTCATACTGAGAATTCATGTAAATTTAATTTTGATATGATTCAAGATCTGGCTGACCAATCAGGAATGAAAATTTCAGATCAATATACAGACAATAAAAATTTTTTTACAATTACTTCTTTGACATTAAAAACTTAATGTAATTCTGATATCATTAATAAAAATTATGCAATAAAATTAGGAAAACTTTTATCAGTATTATTTGAAATTTGTCATTTAAAATATGAAAATGTTTTTAATCTGTTTCTTTACAATTTCTTAACATTAAGAATATTCTATTATGTCTATTTTTGTATATTAAAAATTTAAATAATATCATGTATAAAGTAATTTCGATTTTTATTCTCACCTTAGTTTTGTTTTCATGCGGTAAAAAAGATGTTTCAATGGATAAACCCGGAGATAAATCCGGTGGTCAGATTAACGGTGCAGGAGCTACTTTCCCTTATCCAATATATTCAAAATGGTTTAATGAATATGCAAAAATTGATAAAGATGCAAAGATCAATTACCAGTCAATAGGAAGCGGTGGTGGAATCAAGCAGATAACTGAAGGAACAGTTGACTTCGGTGCAACTGATAGTCCAATGAGTGACGAGGAAATTGAAAAAGCAAACATAAAAAATAACAATAAGATAATTCATATTCCTACTGTTATCGGATCTGTTGTAATAACTTATAATCTGCCTGGAGTTGAAAATAATCTTAAGCTAACAGGAGAAATCATTTCTGGCATTTACATGGGGAAGATCAAAAAATGGAATGACGCAAAGATCAAAGTGGAAAATCCGGGGGTGAATTTACCGGATAAGGAAATTATTGTCTGTTCCAGGACAGACGGAAGTGGTACTACTTTTGTATTTACAGATTATCTTGGTAAAGTAGATCCTGACTGGAAAACAAATATCGGCGTAGCAAAGGATGTTAAGTTTCCTGTCGGTCAGGGCGGAAAGGGTAATGAAGGAGTCACAGGACTTGTGAAGCAACTTGAATATTCAATAGGTTATGTTGAGCTAGTCTATGCGCTTCAGAATAA
>Ga0073905_10000140_pt1 | contig 29762 bp, 31 predicted proteins | sample KloWWTupernatant_FD_65482 | JGI IMG/M metagenome (GOLD analysis project Ga0073905, IMG submission 65482) | Active sludge microbial communities from Klosterneuburg, Austria, studying microevolution and ecology of nitrifiers - Klosterneuburg... | ecosystem: Engineered > WWTP > Aerobic digester >... | reverse complement strand
AGTCGGGTCTGGTCGGAGACCGATCAGAGGAACGCCTCACCGAGGTTGGGGCGGATCAGCACTGCGTCGAGCGCACCGTCGGGCACCCGGTGCACGTGGTGCAGCTCCGCCCCCGGGACCGGGTGCGCCTCGACGTCCAGACGGTGGTCGGCGCCACCGTCGCCCACGGGCGGGCTCGGCCACGACTCGGCGATGCCGACCAGCGCGGTGAGCGACGCCCAACCGCGGTCGAGCGCCCCCTGGTCGGTGTCCTCGGGCGGCTCATAGCCGGTCGGGGTGAGCTCCCACTGCAGCGCCTCGCCGTCGTGGGCCGTGATCGTGGCCCGCACAGCGCCGAACGGTGCGAGGTGGGTCCAACGGACGCCCTCCACGTCGGCCCGGTCACGTGCCGGCACGTTGAGGTTCAGCACGCTGCCGACCGGCGCGTCGATCACCAGTGGCAGCGTTTCGACCGCCAACTGGGCGGCGGTGTCCCATCGCCAGCGGTCGCTGTCGAGCAGCTGTCCGTCGCCGGCATCGACGCTGACGGCAAGTCCGGAGATGCCGAAGTTCTGGCCGGCGAGGGCGGCGCCGACCGTTCCCGAGTGCAGGATCGACCGACCGGTGTTCGCCCCCGCGTTGATGCCCGACACGACCAGGTCGGGCAGCTCGCCGAACGCGCCCAGACGCCCGGCGACGAGGCACAGCGCCGGCGGCCCGTCGAGCGCCCAGGCCTGCACGTCGGCCGCATCGGGGATCTCGGCGCGGTGCAGGCCGAGCGCCGCGTCCGGGCGGAGGTTGCCGAGCGCGGCGCCGGCACCGCTCCAGTCGGTCGACGGAGCGACCACCAGGATCTCGTGACCGGTCGTCGCGAGCGCCCTCGTGAGCTCGTGGATGCCCTCGCTGTCGATGCCGTCGTCGTTGGTGACCAGGATCCTCATCGGCCCCGACGGTACCCGTGGATGTCGAACGTGACCGGGCCGACCGGTGACCCGGGTCGGTCGCACTGATGGCGACTGGAGCCGGGCGATGTTTGGCGACGTCGCCGGCGGGGAAGGATGCGGACCGGCGCCAACCGGTTTCTCGCGCTCGTTCGCATCGCCGGCTCGTTCGCATCGCCGGAAGTGCCCGGCGGCTTGACGACCCCGCTCGCGCGTCCCCTACCCTGCATCGGTGGGAAAGGGAAGGACGTCGTGACGATCGCCGATGCGCTCACACATCGCGGGCAATGGCCGGACTCGAGCGAGGCTCCGGGCCGTGAGGTGCTGTCCTGGTTGGTGATCGCCGCGCTGCTCGAAGGTCACGCTGAGCTCGGCGTCGTGGAGACCCACCCGGGTCAACCGGGCACGTTCGACTGCCTCTCGGTGTTCGACCGGACCCGCCTCGATCGAGGGCCGATCCTCGACATCAACCGGAACGGCTACGCGCACATCGCTCCGCTCGACGGTGGAGCGGCGGAGTGGCGCGACTTCTGGGACGTGTGCGGCGAAGAGGGGCCCGTGACCATCGCGGGCCACCTCCGTGCTCGAGCTCGCCTGGGTCAGCCGGCGAACCACGACGGACCCGAGGCGTTCATCGTCGGTCAGATCGCCCGCCGGCTGCTGAAGCTGCACGTCGCCGGGATCGGCGGCCGTTGGGAGTGCCGAAACGGCGTCGAGGACAGCTCGCTCGGAGACCGTCGACGGATCGAGCTGTTCCAGCAGCTGCCCGCGGCGATCGAACGGCTGGCCGCCGCTCCGCCGCATCCGCTCGGCGACCAGGCGTTCGGCTTCTGGTTCCTGCTGCGTGACAGCGTGCCGGTCAGCTGCCTCGACATCTACGGCTGACTCCCCCGCGGCGCGGTAGCGCGACGACGGTCGGCAGCGCACTGCAACGGGGAGCGGAACGCCCATCGCGGCGGTGATGGGGATACCGTCGTTGGCATGCGTCGTCGCGGAGTCGGCGATACACCGGGTGCCACGTCACCGATGGTCCTCCGGGCGGCTCCGTCCAGCGCACCGCTCAACGCAGCACACAACTCCACACAGCAAGGGCGAGGACGAGGGGGTCCCATGTCCAGCACCACCACGTCGGATCGAACCGGGTCCGAACCGAAGGAGCTCGACCGCGTGGTCGTCCGCTTCGCCGGTGACTCGGGCGACGGCATGCAGCTCGTCGGCGATCGATTCACCGAGCTGTCGGCGCTGTTCGGCAACGACCTGGCGACCCTGCCGAACTACCCGGCGGAGATCCGCGCTCCCGCTGGCACGGTGGCAGGAGTGTCGTCGTTCCAGGTGCACATCTCCGATTCCGACATCGTCACTCCGGGCGACTCGCCGAACGTGCTGGTGGCCATGAACCCCGCAGCGCTCAAGGCGAACGTCGGCGACCTGTCGCCGGGCTCCACGATCATCGTGAACTCCGACACCTTCGACGAGCGGGACCTGTCCAAGGCCGGATACCTGGAGAACCCGCTCGTCGACGGCTCCCTGGAGCGCTTCACCGTGCACCAGGTGCCGATGACGTCCATCACGCTGCAGGCCACGACCGAGTTGGGGGTCAAGCGCCGCGACGCGGAGCGGTCCAAGAACTTCTTCGCGCTCGGGTTGATCTGCTGGATGTACACCCGGCCGCTCCAGCCGCTGCTCGACTGGGTCGAGCAGCGCTACGACGCCCGGCCGCTCGTCCGTGACGCCAACCTCGCGGCGTTGCGCGCCGGGCGGAACTTCGGAGAGACGGCCGAGCTGTTCGATCATCCGTACTCGGTGGCCCCTGCGCCGCTGCCCGCCGGCACCTACGCGAACGTCAACGGCAACACGGCCCTGGCGTGGGGGCTCGTCGCGGCGTCGCAGCTGTCGGGGCTCCAACTGGTGTACGCGAGCTACCCGATCACCCCCGCGTCGGACATCCTCCACGAGCTGAGCCGGCGCAAGAACTTCGGCGTCCGCACGATGCAGGCCGAGGACGAGATCGCTGCGGCGTCGATCGCGATCGGAGCGGCCTTCTCGGGGGCGTTGGCGGTGACCGGGACATCGGGTCCGGGGCTCGACCTCAAGGCAGAGGCGATCGGACTGGCGATCAGCTTGGAGCTGCCGATGATCATCGTCGACGTGCAGCGGGCGGGCCCGTCGACGGGCATGCCGACCAAGACCGAACAGACCGACCTGCTCGCCGCTCTGCACGGACGCCACGGCGAGTCACCCCTGCCGATCGTCTCTGCGAAGTCGCCGGGTCACTGCTTCGACGCCGCGATCGAGGCGGCCCGCCTGGCGCTGCGCTACCGCACGCCGGTGATCCTCCTGACCGACGGCTACCTCGCCAACGGAGCCGAGCCCTGGCTGCTGCCCGACGTGGCCGACCTGCCCGACCTGTCGGTCGAGTTCGCCACGGCGACGAACCACACCGAGCCCGATGGCCGCGAAACGTTCTGGCCGTACCTCCGCGACCCCGAGACGTTGGCCAGACCGTGGGCGCTGCCCGGGACGCCCGGTCTGCAGCACCGGATCGGCGGGATCGAGAAGCAGGACGGCTCCGGCAACATCAGCTACCAGCCCGACAACCACGAGCACATGGTGCGGCTGCGGCAGGCGCGGATCGACGGGATGGCGGCCGACATCGACGGGGTGCTCCTCGACGAGGAGGAGGGTGCCGAGCTGCTGGTGATCGGGTGGGGCTCCACGTGGGGCGCGATCACCGCCGGCGTTCGTCGGGTCCGACGGGCCGGCCGGAAGGTGTCCCAGGCTCACCTCGTGCACGTCAACCCGTTCCCCTCGGACCTGGGTGACGTGCTGGCTCGCTATCCCAAGGTCCTGTGCCCTGAGCTCAACCTGGGGCAGATGACCGGGCTGCTTCGCGACCGCTACCTGGTCGACGTCCGCGGCTTCACCAAGGTGGCCGGACTGCCGTTCGCGGCAGGGGAGATGGAGGCGCGGATGCTGGCGGAGTTGGACCGATGAGCACGACGACGAACCAGAACGGTGCGAACGGGAGCGGCATGGCCGACGACGGGAGCGAGGACGGTCGCCGCTCTGCCGGCCAAGCGGCGGCAACGCCGGTCGCGCTCAGCCGCAAGGACTTCATGTCGGACCAGGAGATGCGGTGGTGCCCCGGTTGCGGCGACTACGGCATCACCGCGGCGCTGCAGCTGACCTTGCCCGACATCGGCGTCCCGCCGCACGAGCTCGTGTTCGTCTCGGGCATCGGCTGCGCGGCCCGGCTGCCGTACTACATGGACACCTACGGAATACACAGCATCCACGGCCGTGCACCGGCGGTGGCCACAGGGGTGGCGCTGACCCGGCCGGACCTGTCGGTGTGGGTCATCGGTGGTGACGGCGACATGCTCTCGATCGGAGCGAACCACCTGCTGCAGGCGCTGCGACGCAACGTCGACCTGAAGATCCTCATGTTCAACAACCAGATCTACGGGTTGACCAAGGGGCAATACTCGCCGACCTCGGAGATCGGCAAGATCACGAAGTCGACGCCGTTTGGGTCCATCGACCAGCCGTTCAACCCGTTGTCGGTGGCGCTCGGGGCCGAGGCGACCTTCGTCGCCCGCACCCACGAGGCCGACCGGTCCCACATGCAGGAGGTCTTCCGCCGGGCGCACGCGCACCGCGGCGCCGCGTTCGTCGAGGTGTACCAGAACTGCAACGTCTTCAACGACGGCGCGTTCGACGACGTGATGGCCAAGGAGAACCGGGCGGACATGCTGATCCCGCTGCGTCACGGCGAGCCGGTCCGGTTCGGCTCCGACGGCCAGTTCGGCGTCTTCCAGAACGAGTTCGCCGAGCTCGTCATCGACCGGGTCGCCGAGCGTGGCACCGAGGACCAACTCGTGATCCACGACGAGCACCGCCCCGACCCCACGTTGGCCTTCGCCCTGTCGCGGGTGGCCTTCGGTCCGCACACGCCCACGCCGATCGGGGTGTTCCGCGACGTCGACCGTCCGATCTACGAGCACGACGTGGCGGCGCAGGTGCAGGACGCGATCGATCGTCAGGGCCCGGGTGACCTGGCTCAGCTCCTTCGTTCCGGCCCCTCCTGGACCGTCACCTGAGCGTCGTCCAGGTTTCTGGCTGTCATCTCGGTCGTCCTGGAGTCCCGAAAGGCCGCCAGAGCGGGACGTCGGTCACTCCTCGTTGGCGCCCTCGACGTGCCCCGAGTCAGGTGCGCCCTTCGGCGGCTTGCCTTCGAGGAACTCCGTCGCGCCCTCGATCACGTCGTGGAGCACCTTCTTGAGCGGCTCCGGCTTGCTGAGTGCCTCGGGGGCCACGTTCGGCTTGCCGTCGTGGGTCTCCTGCAGGTGGTGCTTCTCTTCGGACATCGGATCCTCCGGACTGGACATCGCCATCATCATGGCGCGGTTGGCGGCGACTCGTCCGGCGGCGGCGGTTGCGTACGACTTACCTACCCGATGAGGTGGTGACCGAGTCACACTCTTGGGATGGCAGGGACGGTGATCGCACTGGGCTTCGTTGCGGTCGCAATGGTCGGTACCTCGATCGGCGTCGTCGGCTTCGTGGTCGTCCAGCTCCGGGGTCACGCCGCCCCGCTGCACCCCGACGAGTCGTTGGCAGCGACCCGCTTGCAGCGGAGCGCTGATCCAGACGGACGCGACGGCCACCACAACGCGGCCTGACATCCATCTCGTCCAGGGGTTGCCATCTGAGGGTTGTTAGGTAGACTGAACACCTATGGCGATCGCTTGCTCGTGCCACGGCATCCGGGACGCGGAGCTCACCGATGTGATCCGTGACGGCGCGTGCTCGGTGGACGAGGTCATCGACGTGTGCCAGGCCGGCGGCAACTGCGGTTCCTGCGTGAGCACGATCGAGATGCTGCTGGCGATCGAAGGCGCGTTGGGCGCAGCGCCTGCGGCCTGAGCACCAGGATCACTTGGGCGCTGCGCATCCAGGGGCGATCGCTGCCCCTGTGTCGGTGGCTCCTCCTGTCTCGATTCGGGCGACTGCTCGGTCGGGATAGGGTTGCGGCACCGAGCCGAGGAGGACCGCCGTGCAGGGCAACCCTGAGATCGTCGAGCTGCTGAACGAGGTGCTCACCGCCGAGCTGACGGCGATCAACCAGTACTTCGTGCACGCCAAGATGTGCGGCCACTGGGGCTTCGAGCGCCTGGCCGAGCACATCCGCGACGAGTCGATCGACGAGATGAAGCACGCGGAGGCCCTCGTCGACCGCGTCCTCTACTTCGACGGCGTCCCCAACCTCCAGCGCCTCTGGACGCTGCGGATCGGCGAGACGGTCGAGGAGCAGTTCCGCAACGACCTCGAACTGGAGTACGGCGCGGTCGAACGGCTCAACAACGGCATCGCCGCGGCGGTCGCCGCTGGCGACAACGGCACCCGCCACCTGCTGGAGGAGATCCTGGTCTCCGAAGAGGAGCACATCGACTGGCTCGAGACCCAGCTCGAAGCCATCGGTCAGGTCGGCATCCAGCAGTACCTGGCCGAGCAGCTGAGCTGACGCGTCAGCTCACGCGCCGTTCCGACGGCGCATCATGCGGTCGACCTCGGAACGGCGTGCCGAGTACCGGCGCACCACTACGGTCCGGTGCCATGCAGATCCGTGGTTCCCGAATCCTGATCACCGGCGCAAGCGGCGGCCTGGGCGCGGCGATCGCCCGAGAGCTGGCCCGCCGAGGTGCCGAGGTGGTGCTGACGGCCCGACGCCGGGAGCTGCTCGACGCGCTGGCGGCGGAGACCGGCGGCGAGGTCATCGTCGCGGACCTGGCGGATCGTGACGACCTCGACCGCCTCATCGACGACGCCGAAGGCTGCGATGCGGTCGTCCTCAACGCCGGCGTCGGTGCCGACGTGGCGGTCGAGGACGAGTCCGCCGATCACGTCGACTCGATGATCGAGGTCAACCTGCGGGCACCGATCCAGATGGCCATCGGGTTCGCCCAGCACAAGCAGGCCGAGAACCGGAAGGGCCAGATCGTGTTCGTCGGGTCGCTCTCCGGCCTGGCCGCCACACCCAACACCCGCATGTACAACGCCACGAAGTTCGGGTTGAGAGGCTTCGCCCACGCCCTCCGTCAGGACCTCGACGGCACCGGCGTGGGCGTCACGCTCGTGTCCCCGGGGTTCATCCGAGACGCCGGCATGTTCGCCGAGGGCGACGTCGCCCTGCCGCCGGGGGTTCGGACCAAGACACCCCAGGACGTGGCTTCGGGCGTCGTGAAGGCGGTCGAGTCGAACCCGGCCGAGGTCTTCGTGTCGCCGATCGAGCTGCGTCTCGGCGCCACGCTGGCGACCGTCGCCCCAGGGCTCAGCGCCGCGATCCAGAAGCGGATCGGCGTGGCGGAACTGAAGTCGCCCGACGCCTGACTCCTCGCCCCCCTCAAACCCCCTCAAACCCCGTCAAACCCGAAATTGCGTGAGTTGGCGTCGCTCAGCGACGCCAACTCACGCAATTTCGTCAGCCCGGACGCGGACGGGCCCCGGGCGGATCGGCCCGGGGCCCGTCAGGGTCGCAACCGGTTCGGTTCGGCTCAGGCCGGGCCGAAGGTCGAGCTGTAGGTGTGCTGGCCGGAGACGCCCCCGTTGGTCATCGTTTGGCCGTTGAAGGTATGTGCGCCCGCACCCAACGAGAAGATGGCACCGCCGTTGATGTCCGGCGGGACCGTGATCGCCGGGATGGACAGCGACGGGAACGTCGTTCCGGCGACCGACGACTGGATGATGTCCGACAGGGCGCCTCGGGCGCCGACGCCGATGTACATGCGGCTACCGATGGCATCATCGCCGAAGAAGATACTGCCCAGGTTCGCCCCGAGGAAGCTGAACGCTCCCCCGACGCCGATCGTGCTGAGGATCATGCCGACAATGCCGGCCGTGTCGCTCGGCAGCGTGGCACCCGCGAACGCCGTGTTGAGGGCGTCACGCAGGACGTTGGCCGCGCTGTTGATCCCACCGGGGGAGTACAGATCGGCTTCCATGGCCCAGGACCACACCCCGGCGATCACCAGGCCGTTGCTGCCGAGGTCAGCGATGTCGAGCAGCGGCACGTCGGGGATCGTGACGGTGCCCTGTTCGTCGCCGTGATTGTCGACCTGGTAGGTGTAGGAACTGCCTTCCTGCGGGCCCTGAGCGGTGAGACCGGGCCAATGGTTGGCGCCCTCTGTGACGTAGGTCTGGGCGTCGGCCTGGCCGATCGTCACCTTGAAGGCGATGTTCACCACGTAAGGCTCGTCCTTGTCGGGCGGAACGCACACGCCGAACGCACAGACGCCCTTGTCGTTCGAGCTGTTGATGAAGACCGAGTTGGCCTTGAACGAGAAGCTCTGCACCGGCGGGGGTGCGGGCGGCGTGCACGACGCCGCGATCGTGACGAATGCCGCCACCATTCCGAGCAGCGCGAAACGCGCACCACGAGTCTTCATGATCGCTCCCTCCGGATCATCCGGGTCCCAGCAGAGCGTCCGCCCTGCGTCAGTTGTGCTGTCTCACCTTCGCTCTCGCCACAGTCATCCCCGTTTCCGGGGAATCACCTGAATCGCCCGTGGCGGTCCTTCAACGGTAACACCGGTGGTGTCCGAGGTCACGGCTGAAGTGAAGTCCGTTCACGAGCACGGACCGGTCAGCGCATGGAGCGGAACGCGGCTCTGACCTGTCGGACGAACGCCTCGGGCTGCTCGAACGCGGCGAAGTGCCCGCCCCTGTCGAGCTCGTTGAAGTGGCGCAGGTCGCTGAACCGGCTCTCCGCCCAGCGCTGCGAGGTTCGGAAGATCTCCTTGGGGAACACCGAGATGGCGCTCGGGACAGCGATGGGGGAGAAGTCGACGTCCTTGAACGACTCCCAGTACAGCCGCGCCGACGACGCGGCCGAGTTCGTCAGCCAGTACAGCGTCACGTTGTCGAGCAGCTCGTCTGCGGAGAACGAGTTGAGGGGATCGCCGTCGCAGTCGCTCCAGGACCAGAACTTCTCCACGATCCACGCCATCTGGCCGACCGGCGAGTCCGCCAGCCCGTAGCCCAGGGTCTGGGGCCGGGTGGACTGCTGGGCCGAGTAGCCGCCGTCCCACTTCATGTAGTGGGTGAGGCCCTCGCTGGCCGAGCGCTCGGCGTCGGTCATGTCGTCGCCCGAGGTGGTGGGCACGACGATCGGCATGTTGACGTGGATGCCGGCGACGTGCGCGGTGTGGTGGACGCCGATGGCCATCGTGACCATCGACCCCCAGTCGCCGCCCTGCGCGCCGAAGCGGTCATATCCCAGCCGCAGCATGAGCTGCTCCCACGCGGAGGCGATCCTCGGCACGCCCCAGCCGGTGTGGTCGGGCTTGTCGGACCAGCCGTAGCCGGGCAGCGACGGGACGACCACGTGGAACGCGTCCGCCGGATCTCCGCCGTGGGATGCCGGGTCGGTGAGGGGGCCGATCACCTTCAGGAACTCGATGACCGAGCCGGGCCAGCCGTGGGTGAGCACCAGCGGCAGAGCGTCCGGCTCGGGGGATCGGACGTGCAGGAAGTGGATCGCCAGGTCGTCGATCACGGTCCGGTACTGCGGCAACGAGTTCAGGCGCGCCTCGACCCTGCGCCAGTCGTAGCCCGAGGACCAGTGCAGCGCGAGCTGCTGGGCGAACCGCAGCGGCAGACCCTGGCTCCACGGCTCGTCGGCACCGGCGACCGTCTCCTGCTCGGGCCAGCGGGCGTGGCGGATCCGGGCGGCCAGATCGTCGAGCTGGTCCTGCGGCACGTCGATGGTGAAGGGCACGATCTCCTCGGTCACCCCGGCAACGGTAGGCCGGTTGGCATGCACCGTGCGGCGTCGCCCGCACCTGCAAAGCTGCCTCCGTGGTCGAACCGGGTTCCGTCGCGGCGCGCCTCGCCGAGATCCTCGTCCCCAGGGGTTCCGCTGCGGAGTCCGGGCTGCCGGCGGAGCTGCGATCGGATCTCGAGTCCGCAGCGGAGCGCGCGGTCGCGCTGCTCGACGGCCACGGTCTGGACCTCGACGCCGACGGATCCGTCCTGCCGTTGCGCCTCCCCAAGGCCAGGGTGGTGGCGCTCGGCGCCTGCGAGCGCCATGCCGTCGCCGTCGCCCGGGAGTCGACGACGCCCGATGCGGGGCTCGACGAGCTGCCGCTGCGCATGCTCGCCGGGCGGGCGCTCGACGTCTACGTCGAGCACGAGATCGCCGAAGGTCCCGTCGCGGACCCGTTCGAGGACCTCCTGTCGTGGCTCGGAGCGAACGGCGAGGTCGCCGTGCGCGACCAGGTGATCGCAGCGGAGGGCCAGCTGCAGCTCGATCCGCTGGCATCGGCGGCTCGGGCGTGGGCCGGGCTCGACCCGGCGTGGTGGCCGCGCACCCAGGCAGCCGCGGCGGTCCACCTGGCGGGCGGTGCGGTCCGCTGCGACGGACGGACCGACGTCGAGCTCGGTGGCGGCCGCAGCGGGCGCCCGTCCCTCGTCGTCGAGGTGAAGCTCGGTCGCCCTCACCAGGTCCACCTCGACGAGGTCACCCACTACGCACTGCTGGTAGCGTTGCGCGACGGCGTCGCTCCGGCGGCCGTGGCCCGCTGGTACCCCGACGGTTCGCTGGCGGAGATGTCGGTCACCGCAGACGTGCTGCACGCCGCAGCGCGCCGGTTGGCCGACGCGATCGGCGCGTGGGCAGAGCTGCAGGTGGGACGGCCGCCCGACGAGCGGCCGGGTGCGCCGTGCTCGTGGTGCCCCGACGCCGGGGAGTGCCCGAGCTTCCTGCCGGCTCGCGACCCGTTCGACCCCTTCGGCGAATCGGAGCACCGATGAGTGCGGATCCGCAGCGGCCGGGTCCCGCCCGGTCAGATGAGGCATCGACAGATGCGGTGCTGGCGCGCCAGGAGCTCGCAGCGCATGCCGGCGTGGTCCTGTCGGCACGACTCGACGCGGCCATCGGCGAGCGGCTGCGTCGCAAGGACAAGCGTCCTCGCGATGGCGCGGGCTGGGTCGACGTGTCGGCGCACGACCTGGCGGTGCCCTGCCCGTCGCGGTGGTCGGTGCCCTTCGACGACTTCGTCGTGTCGGTGCCGACGGCCGCCGGCGCGCTCGCACGCCTGGCCCTCCGCGATCGCCACGACGGTGAGCCCCCGGGCGTCGCCGTCGCCCGTGTCGCGGCTCACCTGGGAGACATGGACCGTCAGGCCGCGTGGTTCGCCGAGTGGTACGACCAGGAGCTCGACCGTGCCGGTCGGGCCGCGCTGCGCACGGCGGCGACCACGTGGGCGGTCGGAGCGCTCGGCGTCGCCGGCCGGGCGTCGCTCAACTGGTCGACCGCTCGGATGCGCCACGACGTCGATGGGCGGATGATCCAGCTCCGCACCACCTGGGATGCCGCGACCGCTGGGGCACGCCCCGACGCGCTGCTCGTCATGTCGGGTCGCGCGTCGAGCGATCCGATCCTCGAGCTGCAGGCCGGATTCAACGCGCTCGTCGACGCGCTGATCCGCAAGCAGGCCCCGGCGCGCGTGCGCGTCGGTTCGGCGTCGACCGCGTCGAACCGGGCGTTCGCGGTGACCGACGGGTTGTTGGAGCGCACCATCGACCGGGTCGTGCAGCTGGTGAACTGGCGCGTCGAGCGCGACCTGGCACCGACCGTCCCGGGTCGATGGTGCGCCGAGTGCCACCTGCTCGACGTCTGCGCCGATGGTGCGCAGAGCTCCTCGTGACATCCGGTGTCGGACGTGGTGCTCACGTCGATCGAGGTGAGGGGCGGTCAGGGTTCCGCGGCGACCTTCGGGCTGCAGGTGGTGGGCGTGGTGTTCACCGGGTTGCAGCGGGCCTGGACCGGCGTGGGGAACGACACCACGTAGCCGGTTCCCGCCTGCGCCTCGCCGACCGGGAAGTCCGTGTGCACCATCTGCGCTCCCGACGCGAGCGCCACGTCCTTGTCGGCGCCGGGTGCCGCCACATCGGCGTCGGCTCGGGTCCGCACCAGGAATCCCTCTTGCACCAGCGACTCGATCTCGGTGCCGTCGCCGGGGTCGTTGACCTTCAGGACAGCGGCGTCGTCACGGTCGAACCCGTCGCTGGTGAACAGCACGCGCTCCTGCAGGGACGGGTGCCCAGCGAGGTACCGCTCGGCGAGCTCGCCGCCGTTGTCCATGAACAGCAGGAAGCGCCCTCGGCTGTCCTCCACTGACGGCCAACCGCCTCCCGCGGCCGGATCTGTGACCGCCGAGCGGAGGTCAGGCGCAGATCCCCGCACCTCGTCGGGGGTGATCAGGCGGTCACCGAGCGTGGTGCGCAGGTCCGCGTCCAGTGCGTCGAGGGTCGCCGCGTCGAACGGCTGGATCGGCGTGACGTCGAACGGCGACGGCAGCGGGTCCGACTTCAGCTCGAGGTTGACGGTGATGGGCAGGTGGTCGGGGTGGGCATCGGACCAGGCCACCATCTCCTGCAGGCAGCCGACGAGGGTGGGGCACGTCGAGAGGTAGTCGATCTCCTGGATGTGCAGCACCTTGAAGCCGGGCTCGTCCGTCCCCGTCGGTGAGGGTTGTGCGAGGACCTTGACCGCGAGCGGATCGGAGAAGCGGCCGCCGGTCGGGTCGGCCCACACGTCGAGCTCGAAGCTGCGGATCCCGCTGTCGAGCTGCTGGGTCAGCGGTCGGTGTCCGTAGGCGAGCTGCGCGGGGTCGAGCTCGGATCCGGCGGCATCGGGGCCGACCACCCCCTTCAGGAAGTCCACCAGCTCGGCGCTGGGTGCCGACTTGTAGGAGTTGTGCGTCCCGATGAACTGCAGCTCGTTCATGGTGACGCTCTCGTCGGTCGGCCGCGGCGCGGTGGTGGTCGTCGACGCGCTGTCGTCGGAGCTGCACGCACCGACCAGGAACGCGGCCGCAGCGGCGACCGCCGTCACCCGGATCCACGCTGGGGTCCACTCGCGGGCTGTCGTGCGTGCCATCAGGCTCCTCGACGGATCAGTCCTCGGCGACAGGGGCCGAGCCGACGAGGTAGATCAGGTCGCCGGTGGCCACCGTGACCCCGGACGCGGTGCGCACCTCGACCTCGCAGAACACCACGCGCTTGCCTCGGCGGGTCACCCAACCCTCCGCCACCAGGTCCTCCTGGCGGACCGGTTGGATGTAGCGGACCGAGATCTCGATGGTGGAGAACGGTCGGTCGTCCTGGTACGCGGTGCCGATGGCCGGGACGACGGTGGTGTCGATGAGGGTGGCGATCGCACCGCCGTGCATCATGCCGGAGGCCTGGTTCAGGTCTTCGCGCCACGGCATCCGCAATCGCGCGTAGTCGCGACGCAGCTCCTCCACGTGGATCCCGAGCAGGTTCGGGAACCACCTCCGGTCGCCCTCCTCCTCGAGGAACGGGGACCAGCGCTTGGCCACCGAGGGCGAGAGCAGGTCGAAGTCCTCGGCGCGCCAGGTCCGTCGCATCATGGGCGGAGAGTCTGCCACCCGGATGGGCATCCACACCGGGTGAGGTCGTACCTTGTTGCCCGCGAGCGACCGCAGCAAGCGCCGGACGCCGGCGCACCGTCGCACCACATCCCGAGGAGATCCCATGGCCGAGGCCTACATCATCGACACCGTCCGCACGCCGGTGGGCAAGCGTGGCGGATCGCTGTCCCAGATCCATCCGGCCGACCTGGGCGCCCACACCCTCAAGGAGCTGGTGAAGAGGACCGACCTCGACGCGGGTGCGGTCGACGACGTCGTCATGGGCTGTCTCGACACCATCGGCTCGCAGGCCGGCGACGTCGGCCGCACCGCGTGGCTCGCCGCGGGCCTGCCGGAGCACGTCCCTGGCACCACGATCGATCGCCAGTGCGGATCGTCGCAGCAGGCGGTGCACTTCGCTGCGCAGGGCGTGATGTCCGGCACCCAGGATCTGGTGGTCGCTGCCGGGCTGCAGAACATGTCGCGCATCCCGATCAGCTCCGCCATGTTGGTGGCCGAGCAGTTCGGCGACGTCGACCCGTTCTCGGGTTCCACAGGATGGGTGGAGCGCTACGGCGATCAGGAGGTCAGCCAGTTCCGCGGTGCCGACATGATCGCCGAGAAGTGGGGCATCTCACGGGAGGACATGGAGAACTTCGCCATGGAGTCCCACCGTCGGGCGATCACCGCTCGCGCCGAGGGCCGCTTCGATGCCGAGATCGTCGAGCTCAGCGGCCTCACCTTCGACGAGGGTCCCCGGGAGCCGAACCCGGAGAAGATCGCCTCGCTCAAGACGCTGCGCGAAGGCGGGCGCATCACCGCTGCGGTCGCGTCGCAGATCTCCGACGCGTCGGCAGCGATGCTCGTCGCCTCGGAGCAGGCAGTGAAGGACCACGGCCTCACGCCGCGGGCCCGCATCCACCACCTGTCGGTCCTCGCCGATGATCCGGTGTACATGTTGTCGGCTCCGATCCCCGCCACCAAGCGTGCGCTGGAGAAGGCTGGCATGACGCTCGATGACATCGATCTGGTCGAGATCAACGAGGCGTTCGCATCGGTCGTGCTGGCGTGGGCCAAGGAGCTCGACGCGGATCTGTCCAAGGTGAACGTCAACGGTGGTGCCATCGCCCTGGGTCACCCGCTCGGCGCCACCGGCGTGCGGCTGATGACCACGATGCTGAACGAGCTCGAGCGCACCGGTGGCCGCTACGGCCTGCAGACCATGTGCGAGGGCGGCGGCCAAGCAAACGTGACGATCATCGAACGCCTCTGAGCGAAGCGAGGAGGTGGATGGTGATCGTTCCGCTTCTGGGGTGGTTGGGCGGGGTCGGTGGACGTGTGACGATCATCGAACGCCTCTGAGCGGAGCGAGGGGGCGGGAGGTGGTCGTTCCGCTTCTGGGGTGGTTGGGCGGGGTCGGTGGACGTGTGACGCACACCCACTCGGCGTTTCGTTCACGACCGGAGTCGCAGCGCCGATAGGGCAGCGACGGGACGTGTCGTCCCGAGCAGGCACGATCAACAGCTGGGGCGTATGCAGGAACGTGATGTGGACGTCGACCTTCGGGTCGGCACGAGCGACGATGGACGGGACGGGCTGCATCGCGTGGTCGATCCGTCGGTGCTGCGAGGCTCGGAGTCGGTCACACGCCGACGTCACGGGCTGCCGACCGGCCTGTCGGTGGTCATCGCCGGTGGGCCGTCGGGTGCAGAACTGGTCGACGCGGTGCTGCAGTGGGCGCCCCGAGAGTTCCGCGTCGAGCTGGTGCTCGGTGACCCGTCTCCGACGCTGACCGATCGACTCGATGTCCTTGCGTGGCCGTGGACCGCGGTCGAATCCGCTGCCGGACGCGCCTCGTTGCTCGATGCCGCCACGGTCGTGAGCACCGGGGAGTTCGTGGTCGTCGCCGGTCCCGCCGCCGGTTCGCTCGGCGACCTGGAAGAAGGCCTCGGACTCATGTGGGTCAACGGAGCGGATGCACTCGTGCTCGCCGCGGGTGACGCCGATGCGGCGGGCCACGCCGTGACGACCGACGACTGCGGCGCAGCCGGCCAGGATGATGACGGGGTCGATCGGCGGGCCGGCCGTCTGAGCAGCGCGCTGGGACTCAGCCGCGGCGGCGCACGGGGGTCCGTCGTGCTGCGCCGCTGGGTGGCCAGGTTCCTCTTCGATGGGATCGGTCGAGCGATCGACCCGGTGAGCGAGCTGGGCGACCGGATTCGGCTGCTCGAGCTCCGGCTGCTCGAGGTCGCACCGGGCGGCTGACCCGCGGAACTGGAACACGTTCCAGTTGCGCGGCCTACCATCGGCGCCCGTGGACTTCGAGGACTCCCCGTCACTGGCCGAGTTCCGCGCCGAGGTGCGGGACTTCCTGGATGCCCATGCGGCGCTCCGTCACGGCGACGACCGGGACTGGTCGCGCAACGGAGCGACCACCGACGAGGCCGTCGCGGAGGACTACCGGCGTCGCTGCAAGGAATGGCAGGCGACCCTCGCCGACAACGGCTGGGCCGGCCTGACGTGGCCGACGGCGTTCGGCGGTCGGGGCGCCACACCGGCTGAGCAGATCGTGTTCAACCAGGAGTTGGCCCGCTACGACGCCACCTCGGGCTTCATCACCGCGGCACAGGCGCTGGTCGGCCCGACGCTCATGCAGCACGGCACCCCCGAGCAGCAGGCCCGCTACATCGAGCCGCTGCTTCGAGGGGATGAGTGGTGGTGCCAGCTGTTCAGCGAGCCGGGCGCCGGCTCGGACCTGTCGTCGCTCGCCACCCGGGCCGTCCTCGACGAGGCGACCGACGAGTGGGTCGTCAACGGCCAGAAGGTGTGGACGTCGAACGCTCAGTACGCGGACTTCGGCATCCTCATCGCCCGCACGGATCCCGACGTCCCCAAGCACGCCGGTCTCACGTACTTCGTCGTCGACATGGCGAGTCCTGGCATCGAGATCCGGCCGCTCGTGCAGGCGCAGGGCGTCGCGCACTTCAACGAGGTGTTCTTGTCCGACGTGCGCATCCCGGCCGCCAACGTGGTCGGCGACGTGGGCGGTGGTTGGAAGGTCACCCGCACCACGTTGCGCTCCGAGTCGTCGATGATCTCCGGCGCCGGACTGGCGACGCCGTTCGCCGCGGTGCTCGCCCTGGCCAGGGAGCGTGGGAGGGCTGAGGACCCGGTGGTCCGCCAGCGCCTCGCCGAGGTGTACTCGAACGAGCAGATCCAGAAGTGGATGGGCTGGCGCACGCAGTCGGCGGTCATGACCGGTCGCTACGAGCTCGCACTGCACGGATCGCTGCTCAAGAACTTCTTCACGCGATCCTTCGCCGTGAAGGTGGACCTGGCGATCGACATCGAAGGGGCAGAGGGCATGCTCTCCGACGACGCTGAGGGCGATGGGTTCTGGCAGTACCAGTTCCTCAACCAGTTCGCGTCGAAGATCGGGGGTGGGACCGAGGAGGTCCATCGCAACAACCTGGGGGAGCAGGCGCTCGGATTGCCGCGCGAGCCGTCGGTCGACAAGGACCTGCCGTGGAACCAGACCCGCCGTTCCTGATCGCGGTCACGGCATTCGCAGCACCGATCGCACCAGCACCCCGCTGGCGGTCGGAACAGACCACGACGACCAGAGGGGGCTGAACGTGATGCTCGAGGGGACCACAGCCGTGGTGACAGGCATCGGTCCGGGCATGGGCCGTGACATCGCGCTCGGCCTGGCCCGAGAGGGCGCCGACGTCGCGCTCGTGGCGCGCTCGGACACGACGGTGCCGTCGGTCGCTGCGGAGATCGAGGCACTCGGACGTCGGGCCGTGCCTGTGTACGGCAACATCGCGGATGGCGATGAGTGCTCCCGCATCGCGGCCGAGGTCGAGGCAGCGTTCGGTGGACAGCTCGACATCCTCGTGAACTCAGCGTTCCACGGCGGGCTCGACGGGCGGTTCGAGGACGCGGACCTCGACAAGTGGCAACGCCCCATCAAGGTCAACTACCTGGGGACGCTGCGCCTCACCCAGGCGGTCCTGCCCCTGCTGAAGGCGGCGGGCGTCGAGAAGGGCGACGCCCGGATCGTGATGGTGAACACCATGTCGGTGCAGCACCTGGAGGCCGGCGCCGGCGCGTACGCCGGTTCGAAGGCGGCGCTCGGCGCTGTCTCCAAGACGCTGGCCCGGGAGCTCGGCGGCTACGGGATCCGGGTCAACTCGGTGCACCCCGGCTACATCTGGGGTGACAGCGTCAAGATCTACCTGGAGTGGCAGGCGCAGGAACGAGGCGGCGACACCACCTGGGAGACCGTGTACGAGGAGCTCGCCGCAGAGACGGCACTCGGGTACCTGCCCCACAGCTCCGAGATCGCCGGCGCCGTCGTGTTCTTCGCCTCGCCGCTCGCCAAGTGCGTCACCGGCACGGCGTTGCCGGTCAACGCAGGGCATTGGATGCCGCCGTCGGCCTGAGCGCGTCGACCTCAGGCGTCCTTGTACTTGCGCTTGGTCCGTCGAGCCCCGAGTCCCATTCCGACGAGCACGCCCAGGATGGCGGTGCCGGCCAAGGCGAGCCACAGCGGCATCGTCACCGTCTTGAAGATCAACGTGACCTCGGCGTCGTCGGTGTTGGTCACGATGAAGACCACGAGCACGATGGCGATGACCGCGCCCAGCACCTGTCGTCCGGACGGACGGAACGGCTCACGACCTGGTGCTCGCCCGCCGCTGGTCGCCGTCATCGTCGCTCCTCGCCACGTGGCAACTCATCGGAGGCCACCGGTCATCTCGGACCTCCTCAGGGTAGGTGAGCGCGCCGCGGTGGGCAGCGATCCGTCGGGTCGGGATCTCAGCGGCGCAACGCGGCGACCAACGCGGCCTGCTCGTCGAGGACGGGGAGCACGTCGTCGACGGGTGCCGATGGGATCCGGAACACGCACTCGGTCACGCCGATCGACTCGAAGTGCTCCAGCTTCGCCGCGGTGGGCAACGAGCCGAACGGGATGATCTGCATCGCTTCGGGGTCGCGACCCGCTGCGGCGACTGCGTCCTTGTACCTCGGTATCGCCTCGGCCAGGCCGGCGCCCCCGATCGGTATCCAGCCGTCCGCGTACTCGGCGAGGTGGGCGAACATCTTCGGTCCCGCCCCACCGCCGATGAGCACGGGGACCGACGCCTCGGGCTTGGGCCACGACCACGTGGGCGGAAACGACACGAACTCTCCTTCGTAGCTCGCCACCTCGTTGCTCCACAGGACCTGCATCGCCCGCATGTGATCGCGGGTGTGCTCGCGTCGGGTGGCGTAGCTGACGCCGTGATCCTCCATCTCGTCGACGTTCCAGCCGAAGCCGATGCCGAGCTCGAACCGGCCGTTCGACAGGTTGGCCAACGTGGCGATCGCCTTCGCCGTCACGATCGGCTCACGTTGGGCGGGCAGCAGGATTCCCGTGCCCAGTCGGATCGTCGACGTCAGCGCCGCCGCGGCAGCCAGCGCGACGAGTGGATCGACCGATCGCTTGTACTCCTCGGCGAGCTCGGTGCCACCGGTGGGCGGAGGTGTGAGACGTGAGGTGGGGATGTGGGTGTGCTCGGGGATCCAGACCGAGTCGAACCCGCGCTCCTCTGCAGCCACGGCCAGGTCGGTGACCGGCATGGACACGTCGGTCGAGAAGATCGTCACGCCGAAGCGCACCGCGGGAACCCCCTTCGGATCAGGCCGGTGGCCGGTCCGGCGCACCACGGTCCGCCGGTCGCGGAGCGTACCTGGTTTGTGTCGGATGTGACGGGGTGTCAGATTCATTGCCCTATGGGAATCTGTGACGGACGTGTGGTGATCGTGACCGGCGCTGGTCGGGGGCTCGGACGCGCCCACGCACTGGCCTTCGCCCAGGAGGGCGCCAAGGTGGTCGTGAACGACCTCGGCGTCGCCCAGGACGGCACCGACCCGTCCGACACACCGGCGCAGCAGGTGGTCGACGAGATCGTCGCCGCCGGCGGTGAGGCGATCACGTCCAGCCACGACGTCGCCGACTGGGACGCTGCGGGCGCGATGGTGCAGTCCGCCATCGATGGGTTCGGCGGTCTCGACGTGCTGGTCTGCAACGCAGGCATCGTGCGTGACCGCATGTTCGTCAACTCCGAGCGGGACGAGTGGGAGGCGGTGCTGCGGGTGCACGTGCTCGGTCACGCGGCGCCCGCCCGTCACGCAGCGAGCTACTGGCGCGGCCTGTCCAAGGCCGGTGAGCCGGTCGACGCTCGCATCATCAACACGTCCTCGGGCGCGGGCCTGATGGGCTCGATCGCGCAGGCGGCCTACTCGGCGGCCAAGGGCGCGATCGCCAGCCTGACGTTGGTCCAGGCCGCCGAGCTCGGCCGCATCGGCGTCACCGCGAACGCGCTGGCGCCCGCGGCGCGCACCCGGATGACCGAGGAGGCCTTCGCCGACATGATGGCGGAAGTCGATGCCGGAGCGTTCGACGCGATGGCACCGGAGAACGTCTCACCGCTCGTCGTCTGGCTCGGTTCGTCGGAGTCGGCCGACGTCACGGGCCGGGTGTTCGAGGTCGAGGGCGGCATCATCGGCATCGCCGAGGGGTTCAGCCACGGACCCCGCTTCGACAAGGGTGCCCGCTGGGAGCCGGCGGAGGTGGGTCCGGTCGTGACCGACCTCATCAAGGAGGCGCGGACTCCCACGCCGGTCTACGGCGCCGGTTGACCCGCCGAGCGGCTCGGGGCCTGGACGCCGTGCTGTTCAACCCAGGCCCTGGCCCAGCACCTTGGCGCCGATGACGGCGAGCAGCACCGTCATGATCACCGCGTTGTGGGCGGCCATGAACGACTTCACGCCCGCCAACGAGGACGCGGAGCGTTCTCGGGCGACCGACGAGTAGAGCACGGCTCCGACGACGGTGACCGAGCCGATCGCGACGAACGTCGCCAGAGCGACGACGTCCTCGCCATCCGACAGCCCGGCCTGACCGACGATCGCTCCGGCCGACATGGCCAGCACCAGGTTCTTGGGGTTCGCGGCGGACAGGGCGAGCCCGGTGACGAGCGAGGCCCCCGGGGAAGGAGCGATCCGACGGTATGGGCAAGTGACGACGCGACCACCCGCCGACGCTACCTTGGGCCATGGATCGCCGTTCCCGAGTCGGGTACCGTCGGATCAGCGTGCACCCGTCAGGGGCGCGACCGAACAGGGAGCCAGCGATGACCCCACCGCCTGAACGCGGACCCGTCCGACGGATGTTCGCATCCAAGATCCACCGCGCCACCGTCACCGGCGCGGACGTCGACTACGAGGGCTCGGTCACCATCGATCGCGACCTGCTCGATGCGGCCGGGATCCTCGAGTGGGAGGAGGTCCACGTCTGGGACGTCACGAACGGCTCGCGGCTGGCGACCTATGCGATCGCAGGGGAGCGCGGCAGCGGCGACATCTGCATCAACGGCGCCGCCGCGCACCTGGTGCGTCCCGGCGACCTCGTGATCCTCGCCACCTTCGTCGAACTCCACCACGCGGAGGCCGTCGACCACACACCCACCGTCGTGTTCGTCGACGAGCGCAACCGCGTTAGCGAGCAGCGCGCCGAGGTCCCAGGTCCCGCTCGGGTCGCCTGACCGCGGACGCGCAACCGGCTGTCGTCCTCCGGGGCGGGCCGGGAGGACGACAGCCGGACGGAAACGTGATCAGCGGTCGGTCAGCTCAGGCGCTCGATGACCATGGCCATGCCCTGACCGCCACCGACGCACATCGTCTCCACGCCGAAGGTCGCGTCGGACTCCTGGAGGTTGTGGATCAGCGTGGTCATGATCCGAGCGCCGGTCATCCCGAACGGGTGGCCCAGAGCGATCGAGCCGCCGCGGGTGTTCAGCTTCTCCATCGGGATGCCGAGCTCCCACGCCGAGGGCAGGACCTGGGCGGCGAACGCCTCGTTGATCTCGAACAGGTCGATGTCGCCGACCGACATGCCGGCACGCCCGAGCGCCTTCTTGACCGCTTCGACCGGCCCGAGGCCCATGATCTCGGGGTTGAGGCCGGTGGCGGCCGATGCGACGATGCGGGCCAGCGGGGCGAGGCCCAGCGCCTTGGCCTTGTCCGCGCTCATGACGACGACGGCTGCTGCGCCGTCGTTGAGCGGGCACGCGTTGGCCGCAGTCACGGTGCCGTCCGGACGGAACGCCGGGGAGAGCCCGGCGACCTTCTCGAGGGTGGTGCCGGGACGGATGCCGTCGTCCTTGGTCACCAGGCCGTCGGGCGTCTCGATCGGGGTGATCTCGGCCTCCCAGAACCCGCTGTTCAGGCTCTCCTCGGCCAGGTTCTGGCTGCGCACAGCGAACTCGTCCTGGGCCTCGCGGCTGACGTCCTTGTACTGCGCGACGTTCTCGGCGGTCTGGCCCATCGCCAGGTAGATGTCGGGCAGCCCCTCGGCGGGTGCCCACTTCGGGGCACCGCCCTCGGCGCGCTCGGCGCTGCGGGCCTCGGCATCCGCGAAGATCGGGTTCTTCGGCCCGTCGGCGAGCTGAAGGTGCAGCTGGTTGCGGCTGATCGCCTCGACGCCGCCGGCGACGAAGACGTCGCCGTCGCCGGCCTTGATCGCGTGCTCGGCCATGCGGATGGTCATGAGCGACGACGAGCAGTATCGGTTGACGGTCACGCCGGGGACGTCGTCCAGTCCGGCGAGCACCGCGGCGACGCGGCCGACGTTGTGGCCGGCCTCGACTGCCGGCTGCCCGCAGCCCCACAGGACGTCTTCGATCTGGGTGCGATCGAGTGCGGGAACCTTGTCGAGCACGGCTTCGATGGCGCGGGCAGACAGGTCGTCGGGTCGCATGTCCTTGAGCGAACCCTTGCCGGCGCGGCCGATCGGCGTGCGGGCGGTGGCGACGATCACGGCCTCGGTCATGTCAGATGTCCCCTTGTCTGCGACCCGGGTCCCCCCGGCAGTCGACGTCGAGTTGGCGGTCCGGTCAGGTTACTGACGGGTAACTGTGCGGCCCAATTGCTGCACGGGCAGCTCCGCTCGACGACGGTTCGTCAGAGGCGCCCGTCAGGGGAAGAACCGACTGACGGTGTCGGCGACGCACGTCGGGGTGGAGTCGGCCGTGCCGTCGCCGGTCAGGTCGCGGTCGATCGTGACGCGCACTGTGACCTGGACGCCGCCCTTGACCTCGTCGGCAGCCACGACGGCGCCGCGTGCCCGGACGCGTGAGCCGACCGGGACGGGTGCGGCGAACCGGACCTCGTCGAGACCGACGTTGACGCCCATCGAGAAGCTCTCGACCGTCAGCAGGTCCGGCAGGAACAGGTTGACGATCGCCAACGTGAGGTAGCTCTGGGCGACCGAGTCGTCGGACGTGGAACCCGTGTGGTCCCCGGTGGCCTCGGCGAACTGATCGGTCTGCAGCTGGGTGACCTCGACCCAGTCCGTGGTGCCCAGGTCGGTACCGACCATGTCGAGCAGGGCGGCGGGATCGGCGACAGTCGTCATCGTCAGGGTCCTTCCGATGCTGGCCCCGGGGCGTGCCCTCTGGCCGGCCGGGGGTGGGATGGTCAGGGGTGCTGGCTGGAGACGGCGAGCACCTCGCCGGTCATGTAGCTCGACAGGTCGCTCGCCAGGAACACCATGACGTTCGCGATCTCCCACGGTTCGGCCGCTCGCCCGAACGCCTCGCGTGATGTCAGCTCCTCCAGCAGGCCGGGGGGTGTCACCTTGGCCAGGTTGGCGTGCATGGCCAGGCTGGGGCTGACGGCGTTGATCCGAACGCCGTGTTCGGCGGCCTCGACAGCCGAGCACCGGGTGAGCGCCATCACGCCGGCCTTGGCCGCGGCGTAGTGGGCCTGGCGCTCCTGTGCCCGCCATCCGAGCACCGACGCGTTGTTCACGATCGCTCCGGACCCCTGCTCGTACATCACCGGCAGCACGGCGCGCAGGCACTTGAACGTCCCGGTGAGCGTGACGTCGATGACGCGGTCCCACTCGGCGTCGGTGAGCTCGGTGACCAGGCCGTTGCCACCGAGCCCGGCGTTGTTCATCCAGACGTCGATGCCGCCCATCTCCTCGGTCGCGGTCGCGACGAGCCCGCGGACATCCGCGTCGTCGGTGACGTTGCACACCACGGCGGTCGGTCGGGTGCCGAACTCCTCGGCGAGTGCGTCGGCGGTCTCGCCGATCCGACGCTCGTGTGCGTCGGAGATCACGATCGTGGCGCCTTCGAGCAGGCAACGGCGGGCCAGTGCGCCTCCGATGCCAGTGCCCGCAGCGGCGGTGATGACCACGCGCTTGGCCTCGAGCAGGCCTCGCCCGGGCGGTTCGATGGGAGTCGGTTGCGCAGCCATTTTGGTTCCTTCGTGGACGAGCCGGGGTGGTGCGGGTGTGGCGGACGCGGGGTCAGCGGGGTTCGCGGGGAAGCCCGAGAGCCCGTTCTCCGATGACGTTGCGCTGGATCTCGTTCGATCCGCCGTAGATCGTGTCGGAGCGGCTGAAGAAGAAGAGCTTGTGCAACCCCGACATCTCGAGGTCGCCGGCATCGCCCTCGTCGGCTTCGGAGTACCGGGTGGCGAGCGCTTCCGCGCCGAGGACGTCCATGGCCGCCTCGCCCATGTCACGGTGCAACGTGGCCCAGTAGAGCTTGTTGATCATCGCCTCGCGGGGGAGGGCGACGTCCTCGTCGACACGGAGGGCGCGCACCGCGTTCCAACGCATGATCCGCACCCGGATCCACAGGTCGGTCAGGCGTTGGCGGGTGACGGGGTCGTCGATGGCTCCGGTCCGACGGGCCGCGTCGACGATCTCCGCCAGCTCGCGATCGAACGCCATCTGCTGGCCGAGCGTGAGCACGCCGCGTTCGAAGGCGAGCGTCCCCATCGCGACCTTCCAGCCGTCGCCCGGCTCCCCGACGACCAGGTCGGCCGAGGTGCGGGCGCCGTCGAAGAACACCTCGTTGAACTCGGCCGTGCCCGTGATCTGGCGGATCGGACGCACCTCGATCCCGGGCTGGTCCATCGGCACCAGCAGGTACGACAGGCCCTTGTGGCGCGAGGACCCCTCTTCGGTGCGGGCGACCACGAAGCACCACTGGGACCACTGCGCGAGCGACGTCCACACCTTCTGGCCGTCGATCACCCACTCGTCGCCATCGCGGCGGGCCCTGGTCGACACGTTGGCGAGGTCGGATCCGGCGTTGGGCTCCGAGTAGCCCTGGCACCAGTACTCGGTACCGGCGGTGATGCCGGGCAGGAACCGCTGCTGGATCTCGGGTGACGCGAAGTGGATGAGCGTCGGGCCGAGCAGGCCCTCGCCGATCAATCCGGCGCGGCCAGGTCCCCCGGCCCGCGCGTACTCCTCGTGGAACGCGACCTCGAGGTGCAGCGGCAGGCCTCGTCCGCCGTGCTCGATCGGCCAGCCGACACAGGTCCACCCGCCTGAGGCGAGCTCCCGCTCCCATTGCATGCGTTCGGCGACGAACGCATGCTCGTCACCCGGGCCGCCGCGGTGACGGAGGATCTCGAAGTCACCCCGGAGGTGGTCGGCCATCCAGTCCGCAACCTCCTGTCGGAAGTCGGCCTCGCTGGGGTGCTCGGCGATCGTGGGTTGGGCCCCGGTCGTGCTCACGGTCCACGACCCTAGATGGAACTGACGACCCGTCAGAAGACGAGCCCGTCCTGGCGTGGCCGCTCACGTGATCGGCACCACCGCGGCAAGCGCGTGGCGGACCGAGGGGTGGGCCGGAGAGCGTCCACCGCCGTAGTCGGAGATGGCTCGGCGGAGCGCGGCGACCGGGTCGGAGCCGCGTGCGATCAACCGGTGCGCGGAAAGGAACCGGAGATAGGTGTCGAGCGTGACGGCGACCCGGTCGCCGTCGGGCGTCTCCTTCTCGCAGTCCTGGCACCACCCGGCCAGGTCGACCCAGAGGAGCCGGCCGATCTCCTCCGCTGTCCAACGCTGCGCGCCGTCGGTCCAGCCAGGGCCGAAGGCGTTGCGCACCGCGACGATCGCAGCCAGAGCGTCGCGGTCGCAGGGCCGTCGGTTGGCGAGTGCCCAGCGGGCGACGTCGCGGCGGTGGGCGCGGATCGCCGGATGGGATCTGATGGTGTGGGCTCGCTGGAGTCCGTCTGGTTCGGCGTGCGTCGAGGACATGGGCCCATCATGGCGACGGGGTGTGACAGCGCCGCACCGCTCGGCCCGGACGCGCATCGGGACGGGGCGTGAGCCCCGTCCCGATGCGACGACCTGGTGTCGTCGGTGACGTGCGTCGTTGGCTGACTCAGCCGGCGAACGACATGCCCGCTCCGGCGACTTCGGCGCCCGTGTTGACCGCCGTGGTGCCGGCCACCGTCGCTGTCGTCGGTGCCGGGACGTCGACGTCGATGACGCCCTGGGAGCAGATGCCGATCGGCGGCTCACCGGCGACGAGCGTGGCCGTCGCTGGTGGCGTGCTGAAGATCGCGGTGATCCAGGCGATGATGGCGTTCACGTCGAGCCCGGCAAGGACGGCGTCGGCGTAGAACGGCAGCGTCTGCATCGTGAGGTCGAGCCACAGCGGGAAGTTGAAGCTGAAGAACGCGAGGGCGGCCTGGCCGTTCAGGTACTCGATGGCCTCCTGCGGGGTGGTCGCCCCGCCGGGCAGCACCTCGGGCTCGCCTTCCTCGCCGTTCATCAGTCCCGTGGCGGCGTCGATGATCGCCGCCAGGTACTCCTGCGGCAGGATCGAGTAGTAGCTGCCGATCGACAGCGACGGCACGTCCTTCTCGCCGTTGGATCCGGTGAACTCGATCAGGTAGGGCTTCATGTGGTCGGCCGGGTCGCCGTCCTCACCCTCGGTCACCTTGACGCCACCCTCGCCGATCGAGGGCAGGGCCTCGAGCGCGGCCTGGATGGTGGCCGGCGTCGGCATCGCGAACGGGGCGAAGAGGTAGTTGAAGTACTGCTCGGACCAGTTCGTCGGCTTGGTGAACTGATCGGGGTTCGCCTGCTGGTACGCCTCGTTGACGAGCCAGATCGGAGCGGTCTCCTCCTCGCCGTTCTTGATCGTGAGGCCGACGCCCCGACGCAGGAGGTCCTGCTGCTCGTCGATCATCAACGTCTGCACCTCGTTGGTGCCGGGCAGCGTGCCGGCGCACACCTCGAAGGTGACCGAGGCGGTGGTGCCTGCCTCGCCGGTGTTGACCACGACCTGACCGTCGACGACCTGACCGGGACCCTCGACCACCTTCAGCGAGGTGGGGTCGACCGGGTGCTGCTTGCCGTCATCGTCGGTTCCGGGGGTGACGTACTTGCCGAGCACGTCGACCGACACCGATGAGTTCGCCGTGCCCTCGATCGAGATGGGCTGCACGATGTCGGGCGAGCCCGGGATCTTGATCGAGGTGATGGCCACGGTGCCCGGTGCCGAGCAGTTGACCTTGACGTCGGTCGCCCCCGTGGGCATGTCGATCGAGATCGTCAGGGCGATCGACTTGGCGGAGTACTTGATGATGCCGCCCTTGCCGATCTCGGTCAGGGAGCCGCTGAACGGACCCATGGCCACCGTCGCCGGCTGGCCGGCGGTCACGGCGATGTCGACCGGGGCGGGACGACCCTGCACCTCTTTGGTGGCGGTCGGACCGCTGACGCCGATGTCGAGCACCATGTCCTTGATCCTCAGCAGGGGATCGATCGCCGCGACCTTGCTGGTCATGTCCGGCGAGATCGTGACGCTCCAGGTGAAGGCGATCGGCTGGTCGGGCGCCTCGGGGTCGAGCTGGGCCGGGACGTCGGAGGTGACGTCGAAGGGGATCGTCAACGCGCCGCCGAGCACTCCGAGGATGCCCTTGGAGGCCTCGTCGGCCCCGACGCAGGATCCGGTCAACGTCTTCGTCTGCGGCGCCGCCGAGGTCGGCGTGCCCGAGGCGATCGCGAACACCGTCGCGATCAGTGCGGTTGCGACGGCTACCCGCGTGCCCTTCGCAGTGAACAACCTCGACATGACGGCCCTCCAGACCCTGGTGCGTGTCGCCGGCAGCCCCAGCCGGTGACGCATCGGCTTCGCGCCGATCCGCCTCCCGCAGCCCATCGTCGCCGTTGGTGGCGAGACGGACGACACATCTTGTGCGGTCGAATGAATACGCTGCATCCGGGTCGTGGCGCAAGGGGGTCGTGGCCTGGCGGGAACGTTTCCTCAGGTCTTCTCGACGCATCGTGGTCGGATGCTCACGTAGGGCAGTCATGAGGTGGGGAATCGACCTCTCACGAGGCGCCAGGGTCGCTGTGTACCCTGTGCCCACGGCGTCGCTGATCGGTGCATCGGCACGTCGCTGGGGAAGTGCTGGGAGATCTGTGGCGGACGGTGCGAGCAACCCGGGGGACGACCCCGACGAGCGTGTCGGGTCGGCCGCGTCCGACCCGCTGGAGCCAGAGCGCCGAGTGCAGGCTCCAGCTGTCCCGACCGCCGCTGCGACCGCGCCGGCCGACGGTGACGACGCCGACCGCCTGTCGACGACCGGTGTCGTGCGAGTCCGCGACGAGTTGATCGACCTGAGCGACCTTCCGACCGGAGCGGCGCCGTCGGCCCACGTGGTCGACCCGCCGGTACCCCGGGCAGGAGCACCCGCCGAGGTCGAGCGACGCATGGAGGTGCTGGCCCGGCGTCCGGTCTCGCGGACCGTCCGCATGATGACGGCGGCCATCGCCGGCGTGTTCGTCGCCGGCGCTGTGTTGTCGGTGCTGCTCGGCGCGCTCGTGGTGCAGTCCGACGACGTCGCCCTGCTCGTCGCGGTCCAGGCCGCAGTGATCGTGCCGACGACCGTCGTGGCGTTGGTGCTCGTGGCGCGCCAGCGCGATCGACTCCGGCGACAGCTCGCAGAGCCGGTCGGTCAACTGCGAGAGGTCGCCGCCGCGATGCGCGACGGGGACCTCGGAGCGCGCAGCGGTCGCAGCGGGCCCAGCGACGTGGACGCGCTCGCCGAGGAGCTCGACGGGGCGATCGCCGCGATCCAGGGGCACCTCCGTCGTCTCCGCCAACACGCCGAGTGGGGTGCGCAGAGTCGGATGATCTTCGAGGCGCTCGACCTGGCCGAGGACGAGTCGGCTGCGCACGAGGTGGCCGACCAGGCGCTGGCGATCGTCGATCCGGACCGACCGGTGGAGCTCCTGCTCGCGCCGCACGGCTCCACGGAGCTCACCGTGGTCGCCGCCAACCGCCGCCAGCCGCTTCCCGGTTGCCCCGTCGAAGAGGTGTCGGGCTGCGTCGCGATCCGACGTGCCCAGTCGGTCGTCTTCGACAGCTCCGAGTCGATCAACGCCTGCCCGCGCCTGCGCGGCCGTCCCTACGGCCCGTGCTCGGCCGCGTGCGTGCCGGTGAGCATCGCCGGCCGGCCGGTCGGTGTCCTGCACACCGTCGCTGCCGATCGCCACCCTCCGGGCGATCGCATGGTCGGTCAGCTCGCCACGCTCTCGACGCAGCTCGGCAATCGACTCGGCGCGCTGCGCGCGCTCGAGACGTCGCGGCTCGAGGCCGCGACCGACAAGCTGACCGGACTGCCGAACCGTCGCCTCCTCGAGTCGCAGCTCGCGTCGCTCATCGAACGTTCGACGCCCTTCGTGCTGGTGCTCGCGGATCTCGACAACTTCAAGCGGTTGAACGACTCGTTCGGCCACGAGATCGGCGACCGCGCCCTGCAGCTGTTCGCCCAGGTGCTGCGCGACAAGGTCCGGGGCAACGACGTGATCGCCCGATTGGGCGGCGAGGAGTTCGTGCTCGTCTACCCGAACATGTCGGTGACCACCTCGATCGAGGCCGTCGAGCGCGTGCGCGACGGCCTGACCCAGGCGTTGGCCGTGTCGACGGTGCCCGAGTTCACGTGCTCGTTCGGCATCACGCACTCGTCGGTGGGTCGTGACGCCGCGTCGATCCTGCGCGTGGCGGATGCGGGTCTGCTGCGAGCCAAGGAGCTCGGACGGGACCAGGTCGTGTACGCGGACGAGACGCTGGCGGCTCGGGTCTTCGGCGACGGCAACGACGACCGGCGCTGAGCCTCGAGGGTCGGCGTTGCCGGATCGGTCGTCCCGGTTCAGACCGGCACCGGTCGCGGCGGCGTCGTGGTCGGGCCGGCCGGGAGGTTCTCGTCTTCCGGTGTCGCGGCCGTGATCGCTGCTGGCGCGTCGGCGGCATCGAGCAGCGTCGACATGGTGACGAACTGGAGCCCGGCGGCCATGCCCTGCTCCAGGATCTGCGGCACGGCGGCCACGTCGACGTCACGCTTGGCCTTCAACGTGACCACGATCTGGTCGTCCTGGGGCAGGAACAGCCCCCGCCCGATCGAGTCGTGCATGTCGATGATGGACCCCGGTCGGAGTCGCTCGACGATGTGCTCCGCGACCAGCTCGGGTGTGCCGACCCCTGGGACGTTGCGAGAGACCGACCAGAGGAACGTGTCGTAGTTCTCCTCGGCGAGG
>Ga0073905_10000134_pt1 | contig 30218 bp, 24 predicted proteins | sample KloWWTupernatant_FD_65482 | JGI IMG/M metagenome (GOLD analysis project Ga0073905, IMG submission 65482) | Active sludge microbial communities from Klosterneuburg, Austria, studying microevolution and ecology of nitrifiers - Klosterneuburg... | ecosystem: Engineered > WWTP > Aerobic digester >... | reverse complement strand
GTCCTCATCCTTCGCCGACGTGACGCGCTGGAACACGTCCTGCTGCGCGATCGAGCCGATCGCCATCGTCGCCCAGGCGGCGACGAACGCGATCCAGTCCTTCAGCGTCGCCTGCGGCCAGAACTCCAGCTTGCCCTCGGTGAACGCCGCTCCGACGACCGTCCCGAAGCCGCCGGCCATGCCGCCGAGCAGCCACGCGATGTACAGAAGCCCCAGCACGATGATCACGGTCTGGAACAGGTCGGTGAAGGCGACCGACCACATGCCGCCGAACAGCGTGTAGACCAGCACGACGCCGGCCCCGAGCACGATGCCCTGCGGCAGCGTGATCGCGCCGCCCGACAGCGTGTTGAAGACGATGCCCAGCGCGACCAGTTGCGCCGACGTCCAGCCGAGGTACGACAGCGTGATCGCGACGCCGGTGCCGATCTCGACCGTGCGATTGAATCGCTTGCGGTAGAAGTCGCCGATCGTCAGCAACTCCATCCGGTAGAACGGGCGGGCAAAGAGCAGCGCGACGATGATCAGGCAGAACGCCGCGCCGAAAGGGTCGGCGACGACGCCGTGCAGCCCGTCGCGCAGGAAGGTCGACGACACCGCCAGCACCGTCTCGGCGCCGAACCAGGTCGCGAACACGGTGGCCATGTTCATGTACAGCGGCAGGCTGCGGCCGGCGACCAGATAGTCCTTGGCGTTCCTGACGCGCTGGGCGGCGTACAGGCCGATGCCGACCGTCACGGCCAGATAGATCAGCACGAGCAAGGTCAGCATGGTCGGGGGCGTCCGCAAAAGGCGGCCGAAACAAGGCGGCCGAAACAGTAACCGAACTCGACAGGCCGGTAAAGGCGAACCGGCTGCGGCGCGGGCGGCGGGCGCCGACCGGCCAGCGCGGCCCGCTCACCAGCCGAGGAAGCGGCCCGCTTCGAGCGCCAGCAGGGCGACCAGCACCGCCACGAACAGGCCGATCCAGCGCCGCGTGCGTCGCTGCTCGGCGACCAGCCTTTCGAGCAGCGCGCCGAACTGCGGGCCGGACTGCGGCCGGCCCGCGCGCACCAGCGCCGCGTGCGCCAGCCGCGGCAGTTCCGGCAGCAGCCGACTCCAGCGCGTCGACTCCTGGCGCACTCGCTCGTTGAAGCCGGCCGGGCCGATCTGTTCCTGCATCCAGCGTTCGAGGATCGGCTTGGCGGTGACCCACAGGTCCAGGTCGGGGTCGAGCTGGCGCCCCAGCCCTTCGATGTTGAGCAGCGTCTTCTGCAGCAGGACCAGTTGCGGCTGGATCTCGACGTTGAAGCGCCGCGAAGCCTGGAACAGCCGAAGCAGCACGAGACCGAGCGAGATCTCCTTCAGCGGCCGGTCGAAGAATGGTTCGCAGCACGCACGCACGGCGCCTTCGAGTTCCTCGACCCGGGTCGTCGGCGGCACCCAGCCCGACTCGACGTGCAGCTCGGCCACGCGCCGGTAGTCGCGCCGGAAGAACGCGAGGAAATTCTGCGCCAGGTAGTCCTTGTCGAAGTCCGACAGCGTGCCGACGATGCCGAAGTCCAGCGCGATGTAGCGGTTGAAGTCCGGTCCCGAATCGCCGACCAGGATGTTGCCGGGGTGCATGTCGGCGTGGAAGAAGCCGTGCCGGAACACCTGCGTGAAGAAGATCTCGACGCCGTCGCGCGACAGCCGCTTCAGGTCGATGCCGGCTTCGCGCATCCGTTCGATCTGGCTCACCGGGAACCCGTGCATGCGCTCCATCGTCAGCACGTTGGTCGCGCACCAGTCCCAGTACATCTCGGGGATGCGAAGCAGGCGGGAGCCCTCGAAGTTGCGCCGCAGCTGGTTGGCATTGGCGGCTTCGCGGATCAGGTCCAGCTCGTCGTGCAGGTACTTGTCGAACTCGTCGATCACGTCGAGCGGGCGCAGGCGGCGTGCGTCGGCCGACACGCGCATCAGCAGGCTGCCCGCGGTGCGCAGCAGCTCGAGGTCGCGCTCGATGACCGGCGCCATGTTCGGGCGCAGCACCTTGACTGCCACGTCGCGGCCGTCCTTCAGCCGGGCGAAATGCACCTGCGCGATCGACGCCGACGCCTGCGGCGTGCGCTCGAAGTCGTCGAACAGTTCGTCGATCGGGTGGCCCAGCCCGCGCTCGATCTCGCGCACCGCGAGCTCGCCCGGGAACGGCGGCACGCGGTCCTGAAGCTTTGCCAATTCGTCGGCAACGTCCGCCGGCAGCAGGTCGCGCCTCGTCGAGAGCACCTGGCCGAACTTGACGAAGATCGGGCCGAGACTCTCGAGGGCGTGGCGCAGCCGCTCGCCGCGCGGCGCGTCGAGGCGCCGGCCGAAGCGCAGCACGCGCGCGGCCGCCAGCGCCCAGCGCGAACCGGTGGTCGCCGCGGCGCCCGAGGCGGCGAGCTCGTCCAGGCCGTGGCGCCAGGCGACGAAGACGATGCGGATCAGGCGGGTGGTGCGCAAGGCGTGGTGCGGGAAGGGGCGTGGAGGGGTGTAGGGAGCGTAGGGGCTGGAGGGGCGCGGAGCGGCCCGGAACGGACGCGCCATTCTAGCCGTCGGCAGGGATATGATCCCGAACCATGATCCGACGGAGTTCGCGCATGACGCACCCGCTACGCAGGCCCGCCGTGGCCCTGGCCACCGGCATCGTCGCCTTCGCCGCGCCGGCCGCGGCCCAGCAGGTGGTCAGGCCGCCGATCGCGCAGTACTGGATCGACGTCGCCACGCACGGCATGGCCGGCATGCCCGAGATTCCCGGGATGCCGGGCCTGCCGTCGTTCATGGGCGGCGGGCAGGGCGGAGCCGGCAACCATTACGGCAACGCGCGCGGCATGGCGCCGGGACGCTGGCTCGACCTCGCGCTGCACACCCGCAACAAGCCGTCCGGCAGCGACGCGACGCACGCGATTCCCGCCGGAATGCAACTCGGTGCGAGCCTGCCGCTGGTGCCGGTGACCGCGCCGCCGCGCTCCGAGCGCGAGCCGGGCGAGGTGACCGAGGAGCCGCGCGAGCGCCCGAGCGGGCGCCTGCTGATCTACTGGGGTTGCGGCGAGACCGTACGCGCCGGGCAGCCGCGCGTGATCGACCTGGCGGGTGGCGATACGCAGGCCTTCGGCCGCGCCTTCGCCGGGCGCTACGCGCCGGACCGCGGCGCGCGCGTGGCGCCCGGCCATGCGCTGTGGCCCAACGACCGGCACCGGGAACTGGTGCCGCGCGGCGCGTCGCTGGCCGGTGAGCATGCGATTCGCGGCGATGGCGTGCCGGCCAGCATGAAGTTCGCCATCGGCCAGGCGCAGGACTTCATGCCGGCGATCGAGCTGGCGACCAGCGGCGCGCTCGCCGACAGCATCCGGCTTCAATGGCCGGCGGTGCCGCACGCGCGTGCCTACTACCTGCACGCGATGGCCAGTGCCGGCACGGACATGGTGCTGTGGAGTTCCGCCGAGACGCCGGACACCGGCATGGGTTTGTTCGACTACTTGTCGAACGCGACCATCGACCGCTGGGTCAACGAGAAGGCGCTGCTGGCGGCGTCGGCCACCCGCTGCGCGGTGCCGAAGGGCATCTTCGCATCCGGCCGCAACGATGGCGCGATGCTTCGCATGATCGCCTGGGGCAGCGAGCTCAACCTCGCGCATCCGCCGCGCCCGAGCGACCCGCGCACGCCGTGGGAGCCCGAGTGGGCGGTGCGCGTTCGGGTCAAGGCGACCACGATGGCGATGCTCGGCGTCGACGTGGGCGGCGCGGGTTCGGCGGCCGAGGCAGCGGCACCGTCGCCGTCCGGGCAGCCGGCATCGGCCGGGCAGCCCTCCACGCCGCCCGCGGCGCCGTCGATCCCGGGGCTGCCCGAGGCGGGCCGCGCGCTCGATGCGATAAAGGGCCTCTTCGGGCGTTGAGCTTGCAGGCCGCGGGTCCGGCGCTCGGCATCGCGGCGCTCGCGCTCTGGTGCGCGAGCTTCGTGCTGATGTTGCGGCTGCCGTCGTTCGAGCGAGCCGCCGGCGGGCTCGACCGGTTGTACTGGCTCCACCACGTCTGCGGCACGCTGGCCTACCTGGTGATGCTCGCGCATCCGCTGGCGCTGGCGGCGCAGGCCTTCGCGGCCGGCGACTGGCCCGCCGCGGCGGCGATTGCCACGCCACCCGGACAAGGTGCGGCGATGCGGGCCGGCTGGGTCGCACTCGCGCTGCTGATGGCGATGATGGTCGCGACCTTCTGGCTGCCGCTCGGCTACTCGCGCTGGCGCGCCATCCACGTGGTCACCGCGCCGGCGTTCGCGTTCGGCGTCGGCCATGCGTGGTCGTTCGCCGGCCCCGGCACACGCGTCGCTCTGGCGGCGATGACCGCGATCGCGCTGGCCGCGCTCGCGTGGCGCTACGCGCTGGGACGCGGATGGGTGCTCGCGCACCCGTATCGCGTGGCGCGCGTCGCGCATCCCGGGCCGGGGCTGCTGGACCTCGATCTGGAATCGGCGGGCGCGCCGTTGCGCTGGCGCCCGGGCCAGTTCGTGTTCGTGGCGTTCCACGACGGGCCGGGCTGGCGCGGCTGCGGCGAGTACCACCCGTACACGATCGCCGGGCCGGCCCCGCGCGGCGGCATGCGCATGCTGATCCGCTCGCTCGGCGACTGCACCGATCACCTGCAGACGGTTCGGGTCGGCGTCGAAGCGACCGTTCAGGGGCCGTACGGCGCGTTTCTCGAGCGCTGCGACCCGCGGCGCGCGCAGCTGTGGGTGGCAGGCGGCATCGGCATCACGCCCTTCCTCGCCGCGCTGGCGGACCACGCCGGCACTCTTGCGCAGCCGATCGACCTGGTCCACGTGTACCGGCCCGGCGACCTGCCGGCGCCGGCCTGCCTGCCGCAGCCGCCGCGGCCCCTGCCGGACGGCGCGCGCCTGCACGCGATCGAGAGCGCCGGCGACGCCGAGGTTCTCTGGTCGACGCTGGCGCGGCGGGTCGGTACGCTCGCGGGCAGGCAGGCGTTCCTGTGCGGGCCGCCATCGCTGGTCGACGCGCTGCGCAGGCGGCTCGTCGCGGCTGGCGTGCCGCCGCGCGACATCCACAGCGAGAGGTTCGATTTCCGATGAAGGCGACAGTGACCATTGCCACGCTCGCATTCTGGGCGGCGGTGGCCGGGCTGAACCTGATCGCGGCGGGCGAGCCGGTGGCTGCGCCGCCGGCCCGGCCACCGGCGTCCGCGCCACAGCCGGGCGGTGCGATCGAAGTGCCCGCGGATGCGCAGGCGCGCTACACGCTCGCCGACGTGGCGCGCCACGCCGACTCGAAGCGATGCTGGATGGCGATCGACGGCGTCGTCTACGACTTCACCGGGTACCTCCCGCAGCATCCGGCCGATCCGGCGGCGATGCTCAGGCACTGCGGCAAGGACGCCAGCGAGGCGTTCAGGACGAAGGACGTCGGACGGCCGCATTCGCCGTACGCGGCGCAGTTGCTGCCGAAGTATCGCGTCGGGGTGCTGGCGCGCTGAGCCGAACGTGCAGGCGGGGCACCTAGTCGCCGCGGTCCTGCCCCGAAATGTGGCCCCCGAGTTGCCGCAACTCCTGGCTGCGTGCGAACAGGCGGCTGAGCGTTCCGTCGAGGGCCGCGCGCTCGCGGGCGTCGAGCACCGACAGGAACCACGCTTCCATGCGGCGCGCCTCCGGGATGATGCTTCGGCAGAGGCTGGCGCCCTTGCGCGTCAGGAACAGCACCTGGCGGCGACGGTCGCGAGGGTCCTCGCTCACCGCCACGAGATCGAGTTCGACCAGCCGGCGCTGGGCGCGGCTCACGCGCGCCTTGTCCATGCTGGTGCGCTCGACCACTTCGTTCGGCGCGGTCGGGCCGTGCGCGTGCAGCGCCATCAGGATGCGCCACTCGGGAATCTGGATCCCGAAGCGTTCCTCGAACAGCGCGCCGATCGACTGACTCAAGCGGTTCGCGACGACCGCGAGCTTGTACGGAATGAACTCGTTCAGCCAGAGGGCACCGCCGCCGTCGGTCTCGCGCTGTCGGGTCCTGGGGGTATTGCGTTCCGGCATCGGTGGGTCGCAGCGGGTCAGTCGCCGAATCGTTCGACCGCCGCAACGGGGAGCGGCTCTGCCTTGAACGGGTTGCGGCGGATCACGAAGAGGGTCCAGATCAGGGCGAAGGCGCAGGTGATGCCGAGCATGATGGCCACGTTGCGGTAGATCGGGCCGGCCAGTTCCGGCGTCGGCGAGATGTTAGCGAAAACGTAGCCCATGCCGACGATGCCGAGCGCCTGCGGCAGCGGGAACCACGGCGACCGGAACGGGCGCGGCGCCGCCGGCATCCGGTAGCGCAGCACGATCAGGTCGAGGTGCGCGATCACGTAGGCGATCAGCCAGCAGCCTGCGGCGGCAACCGTGAGCGCCAGGATCGAGCCGGCGTCCATGCCGAGCGGGACGCGCACCGCCGCGATGGCCAGCGCCAGGGCCACCAGCGCGGGCGCTGGCGCGCCGCGGCGGTTCTCGCGAGCCAGGATTGCCGGCAGCTGGCCGCTCTGCGCCATGCCCTGGATCATCCGCGACACGCTGGCGAGCACGGTGTTGAGCAGCGTCGCGCTGCCCAGGATCGCGAGCAGGCCGAAGCCGGCCCGCGCCGCCGGCCCGAACACCGCGATCGCGAGGTCCATGTGCGGCGTGGCAGACGTGAGCCTCTCCGCCGGCAGCATGGCGATCCCGGCCACGCAGTACAGGCCATAGGCGACGACGATCATGACCAGGCCGATGAGCATCGCACGCGGCACGTCGCGTGCCGGGGCGCGCGCGTCGCCGATCATCGGGCAGACGAACTCGAGCCCGACCAGGCCCCAGATGGCGAGCGCCACCAGCGACAGTGCCGCGGCCGGTTCGAACGGCTGCGCGGCGGCGATGGCCGAAGCGCTTCCGCCCGCGATGCCGGCTCCGCCGATGACCAGGATGCCGGCGAACATCGTCGCGACCAGCACGCTCTGGATGCGCGCGAACATGTCGACGCCCAGCAGGTTCAAGGCGCAGAACAGCGCGAGCAGCAGCAGGCTCGGCTGACCGACCAGGCCCGACAATCCCGGCGCCAGTTGCTCGAGCAGGGCGTCGACGAGGATCAGCTCGGCCGGGATGCCGAGCAGCGCGACGGCGACGTAGCCGGACAGCGCGGCGACGATCGCCAGGCCCGGCCCCAGCGCCACCTGCGTGTAGGCACTGACCGAACCGGCCCGCGGAAGCATCAGTGCGAGTTCGGCGAAGGACAGCACGTAGCTGAGCGCGAGCAGCGCCGCAAGGCCGATCGCGGCGAGGTAGTTGAGCGCGCCGAGGCCGGCGCCGTTGAGCATGCTGATCATCGTGCTCTGCACGACGACGACGCCGACCGCGGTAGCGACCAGCGCCCTGAGCCCGAGGCCTCGGCGCGAACCCGCCGGCGCTTCGTTCGTTTGCTGCATGAAGACTCCCCCTGTCTGTCGCGTTCCCGGCCCTACGGGACCTTCAACCGGCGCCGATCGTGATCAGCTTGGTGTCCAGGTACGCCGCGAGCCCCTCGCTTCCGCTCTCCGACCCGAGCCCGCTCTCCTTCACGCCGCCGAAGGGCGTCTCCGGCTGCGAGATGCCGAACTGGTTGACGCCGACCATGCCCGCTTCGAGTCGCGCCGCCACGCGGTGAGCGAGCCCGAGGTCCCGCGTGAAGAGGTAGGCCGCCAGCCCGTACGGAAGGCCGTTCGCCGCGTCGACGGCGTCGTCGAGCCGGCTCCAGCGGTTGACGATCGCCACCGGGCCGAAGGGCTCCTCGCGCATGATGCGGGCCTCGGTGGGCACGTCGACCAGCAACGTGGGTGCGTGGAAGTGTCCCGCGCGCTCCAGCCGGCGGCCGCCGCACACCAGGCGGGCGCCTCGTTCGACGGCATCGTTCACGAGCGCTTCGACCTCGGCGAGTCGCCGCGCGTTCGACAGCGGGCCCATTGCAGTGCCGGGCTCGAGCCCGTTGCCGACCTCCAGCGCCGACGCGCCGGCAGCGAAGGCGTCGATGAACGACGTCGCGATGGACTCGTGCACGAAGAAGCGCGTCGGCGACGTGCAGATCTGGCCGGCATTGCGGAACTTCGCGGCGACCGAGAGCGCCGCCGCCGTCGGCACGTCGGTCTGCGGCAGCACGAGCACCGGTGCGTGGCCGCCCAATTCGGCGGTGAAGCGCTTGACGCGTCGTGCGCACTGCACGGCGAGCAGCTTGCCGACCGGTACCGAGCCGGTGAACGAGGCCTTGCGGATCTCCGGCGCGCCGATCAGCAACTCCGAGACCCGCGCCGGGTTTCCGCACACGAGATTGAGGACTCCGCGCGGCAGGCCGGCATCGTGGAACGCACGCACCAGCTCGATGGCGCTGCCCGGTGTCTCCTCGGAGGGCTTGATCACCGCAGCGCAGCCGGCCGCGAGCGCGGCGCCGACCTTGCGCGCCGGCAGGTTCAGCGGGAAGTTCCACGGCGTGAACAGCGCCGCCGGCCCCACCGGCACCGGCATAACGATCTGCGCGACGATCCCCGCCGTGCGCGGCGGCACCAGGCGTCCGTAGGCGCGCTTGCCTTCCTCGGCCAGGAAGTCGACGATGTCGGCGGACAGCAGCACCTCGCGACGCGACTCGGCGAGCGGTTTGCCTTGCTCCATCGTCATCACCCGGGCGATCGCGTCGGCACGCTCGCGCAGCAACTGCGTCGCGCGGTGCATCACGTCGAAGCGCGCGAGCGGCGTGCTCGCGGCCCATTCCGATTGGGCACGCTGCGCGGCGGCGGCGGCGGCGAGCACTTCGGCGTCACCGGCCAGGGGCAGGCTGGCGATGACCTCGCCGGTCGCGGGATTCTCGACCGGGGCCGTGCCCGCCGCCGTCGAACCGAGCCAGCTGCCGTCGATGTACAACTCGGGAGCCGGGTAGTCGGACGAAGCCCCGGTGAGGCCGGGAACGGGCGCGGATCGGGACGGCATGCTCGAGGTTCGGGCGTTGCGCTGAGCCGTCTTTCTATCACCTAAACGTTGTGCGTGCAACAAATTTGCGGCGCGCGATACATTGTTGGCGACCGGGCAATGCGTTGAGGAGATCGCCCGTCGCCAGGCCGTTCGGCGCGGGGTCGTCGCGGCAGCCAAATCGCTTGATTGGTTTCGTTGACAACCAATCGCCTCTGCTGCACACTGCCCGCCGCGACCCGACCCCGAAGCGACCGATGCCACCTGAGCTGCTGCAGCAGATCCTCGACGATCCGGGCTACCCGGGCGCCGAGCAGGCGCACCGGCCCGAGAGGGTTCGGCACGAGCGGGTCGCGCCGTTTCGGCCTGCCGATCTCGAGCGTTTCTGGCTGCTCGAATATCGATTTCCCGACGGCGTCACGCCGCTCGGCATGTGCTACCTCGACGACTGTTTTGCGTGGGCGACACAGGAGGCTGCCGGCCGCGTGCCGCTGCCGACGTCGAACGGATTGACCGTACGTTGCGCGGGCACGCACGTCTACTTCACCGAGATCGAGCAGCCGTCGGCGGACGAGGCGCGGGAACGCGCCGCGGCGCTGAGCCGCAGCCTTCCGGAATTCCTCGGACGCTTTCCGCTGCTGTGGGAGGAGGCTGCACGCGAGCTCGACGCGGCCGCCCGGCAGCTCGAGCGGCACGATCCGCGTGGCGATGCGCCCGCCGCGCTGGCCGCTTACCTCGAGCGTGCACGTGCCTTCCAGCGCAGTGCGTGGCAGGTGCACTGGGCGCTGATGTATCCGCTGCTCCTGAACCAGGCGGGCTTCTACGGGCTGTGCGCCGAGCTCGGCATCGCTCGCGCGCAGGTGCCGCGCTTCCTGCAGGGGTACGAGACGCTGATGACGCGCAGCGACCGCGCGCTGTGGGCCTTCGCACGCGAGTTGCGCGATTCGCCGCTGGCAGCGACCTTCCGGGACCACCCGCCCGAAGCGATCGCGCCCGCGTTGTCGCGGGCGGGAGCGGCGGGCGCCGCCTGGCTTGCGCGCTTCGACGCATTCCTGGACGAATGGGGATGGCGCACCGACGGCATGGCGGATCCGCGGCTGCCCTGTTGGCGCGAAGACCCCACCACGCCCCTGGGGAACCTGCGCACCTTCGTGCTCGATGCGTCCGGCGGCCATGACTTCGACGCTGGCCTTGCCGCGGCGCGCGCCGAACGTGCGGCAGCGATCGACGACGCGCGCGCGCGGCTCACCCGCGCCGAGCGCGCCGCTTTCGACGCCGGCCTGGCCAGCTGCGAAAGCGCCAACTTCGTCTGGTGGAACGAGGACCACAACCACTACATCGACCTGCGGGCCACGATTCCCCTGAGGCGCGGCGCGCTCGCGGCCGGCGCCGCGACTCGCGCGCGCACGCCGGACGACGTGTTCTTCCTGTTCTACCCGGAACTCGTCCAGGTGGCGCGCGGCGAGCTTCCGATCGCGGAGTTCGAGCCGCTGATCGACGCGCGGCGGGACTATCACGCGCGCTGGCGCGATCGGCGAAAGGACATGCCGAAATACCTGGGCGCTGCGCCCGAGACGATCAACGATCCGATCCTGATCGAGATCGACGGCGTGACCGACGACTTCCTCGCGGCGGTCCGCCTGGGTGCGGCGCCGGGCGAGTGCCTGCGCGGACTCGGCGCGGCTCCGGGTCGGGCGCAGGGGCGCGCGCGGGTGCTGCACGGTCCGCAGGAGTTGCATCGTGTCGAGGCCGGCGAAGTGCTCGTCTGCGAGGGGACGTCGCCGAGCTGGACGCCGGCGTTCACGAAGATCGCGGCCTGCGTCTGCGACCAGGGCGGAACGCTCGCTCACGCGTCGATCATCAGTCGCGAGTACCGGGTGCCGTGCGTGGTCGGTACCGCGGTCGCCACCCGCGTGATCTCGGACGGCGACCTGGTCGACGTCGACGGCAGCAACGGCACCGTCACCGTGCTCAAGGGCGCCTGAACGATGACCGTGGCCGATGCCGATCCGTGGATCGTCGCGCTGGCCGGACCGTGCGCGCAGGACGTGGCGCGCGTCGGACCGAAGCTGGCGCGACTGGCCGATCTCGGGCGCGCCGGTTTCCAGGTGCCCACCGGGTACGCCGTCACGGTCGAGGCCTACCGGGACTTCGTGCGCGAGACCGGCCTCGAGCGCGCAATCGCGGCCGAGCTCGCCGGCATCGACGACGATGCCGATCCCGAGGCGTTCGACGCCGTGGCTTCGCGGATTCGCGCGCGCTTTGCGTCGCAGCCGCTGCCCGCCGCGATGCGTGCGCGATTCGAGCAGGCCTACGACGCGCTGTGCTTCGAGGTCCGCGAGGTCGACAAGCCGGTCGCGGTGCGCAGTTCGGCGGTCGGCGAGGATGCGGCCGACCACAGCTTTGCCGGCCAGTACGAGACCTATCTCGGCGTGTCGGGGGTCGACGCGGTGAACGATTGCATCCGGCTGGCATGGTCGAGCCTGTTCTCGGCGCGCGCGATCGGCTACCGGGTGCGGTCGGGTCTCGGTCACGACGGCATGCCGATGGCGGTGGGCGTGCTCGAACTGGTCCGGGCGCGCGCGGCCGGCGTGGCGTTCTCGGTGCACCCGCTCACCGGCCGTCGCGACCGCGTCGTTGTCGAGGGTTCGTGGGGCTACGGCGAAGCAGTGGTCGGCGGAGTCGTCGTTCCGGACCACGCCGAGCTCGACAAGGATGGATTGGACCTGCTCGAGTACCGGATTGCCGAAAAGACCGTGGTGTCGGTGATGGACTATCGGGGCGGCGCGGTCGTCGAGCGTCCGATGCCTGCGGCGTTTGCGCGTGCACGCGTGCTCGACGACGACGAGTTGGCGGCCATCGCGCGCAGCACCGTCGCGGTCGAAGCGCACTACGGCCATCCGGTCGACGTCGAGTGGGTGCTGCAGCGCGGCCGCCGCGAAGGCGACACGATCGTCCTGGTTCAGGCGCGACCGGTCACTGCCGCCGGACAAGGTTTCACCGACCCGCCGCGCTGGGACCCGGTTCGATACGCGCTGCGCTATGGAGCGAGGTTGCCATGAATGCCCAGGGGGTCCCTGATGCCGCCGATGCCCCGACCCGACGCGCCGGCCAGCGCCTGTTCGACGCGCTGCTGCTCGATTTCGGCAGCGTGATCACCATCTCGGCGTTCGAGCGACAGCGCGAGATCGAGACGCTGCTGGGACTTCCCGGCGGTTCGCTCGACTGGTCCGGCCCGGTCGATCCGACGACGGATCCGCTCTGGCAGAGCATGCTGCAGGGGAAGATCAGCGAACGTGACTACTGGGCGATGCGCGCCGCCGAAGTCGGACGGATGCTCGGCCACGAAGACTGGACCCCGCTGGACTACTTCAAGGCGATCCGGGGTTCGGATCCGGATCACGCAGTGCGCGACTCGGCGCGCCGCACCGTCGCGGCGGCCCGTGCCGCGGGCCTGCTCGTCGGGATCGTGTCCAACGAGCTCGAGCTGTTCTGGGGCCGCCCCTTCATGGACCGGCTCGACCTGCTTCGCGAGGTCGACGTGCTCGTCGATGCGACGCACACCGGCGTGCTGAAGCCGGATCCGCGCGCGTATCGCGCGGCGCTCGATGCGCTCGGGGTGCACGCCGGGCGCGCGCTGTTCGTCGACGACCAGCAACGCAACGTCGACGGTGCACGCGCCGCCGGAATGGCCGCGATGTTCTTCGACGTGGCCGACCCGGACGGAAGCTTCGCGCGCGTGCGGGAGACGCTCGGCATCGAGGATGAGGTTACCGGGAGACCCGTATGAGCGACGCGGAGACGCTGCGCGGGCAGAACGCGCGATACATGCTGCATCCGATGGCGCACCCGCGCCAGATGCAGGAGCAACCACCGATCATCGTCGCGAAGGGCGACGGCGTCTGGGTCACCGACGTCGACGGTCACCGGGTCGTCGACGGCGTCGGCGGGCTGTGGAACATCAACCTCGGCTACGGGCGCCCGGAGATCAAGCGCGCCATCACCGAGCAGCTCGACGAACTCGCCTTCTATTCGTGCTTCCGCGGCACGACGCACCCGCGCGCGATCGAGCTCTCGGCGCGCCTGGTCGACATGATGAAGGCGGAGAAGATGGCCCGCGTCGCGTTCGGCAGCGGCGGCTCCGACGCCGTCGAGACGGCGCTGAAGATCGCGCGCCAGTACTGGAAGCTCGCGGGGCAGGCCGACCGGCACAAGTTCATCGCGCTCAAGCAGGGGTACCACGGCGTGCATTTCGGCGGCATGTCCGTCAACGGCAACACGTCGTTTCGCCGGCCCTACGAGCCGCTGCTTCCCGGCTGCTTCCACGTCGACACGCCGTGGACCTACCGCAACCCGTATACGGACGATCCGCTGCGGCTCGGCGAGATCTGCGCAGAGCTGCTCGACCGGGAGATCCGCTTCCAGGGTCCGGACACGGTTGCGGCGTTCATCGCCGAGCCGGTGCAGGGCGCAGGCGGGGTGATCGTGCCGCCGCCCAACTTCTGGCCGCTGGTGCGCGAGGTCTGCGATGCGCACGGCGTACTGCTGATCGCCGACGAAGTGGTGACCGGCTTCGGGCGCACCGGCGCGATGTTCGGCACGCGTCTGTGGGGCGTGCGGCCCGACATCGTGTGCCTGGCGAAGGGCATCAACTCGGGCTACGTGCCGCTGGGTGCGACTGCGGTGGGCGATCGGGTCGCCGCCGCGTTCCTCGACGACGAGACCGGCGGCGGCGCGATCATGCACGGCTACACGTACAGCGGCCACCCGGTCGCGTGCGCCTCGGCACTCGCGGCGCTCGACATCGTCGAGCGCGAGAACGTGCCGGAGAACGCGCGGGTGCAGGGCGAGTACCTGATGTCGCGGCTGGCGCCCTTCGAGTCCAGGTTCCGCGCCGTCGGCAACGTGCGCGGCATCGGCCTGATGGCCTGCGTCGAACTGGTTGCCGACAAGGCGCGCCGCACGCCGCTCGACCGCAAGGCGAGGCTGCCCGCTGCGGTCGCCGAACAGGCTTTCCGCAACGGCGCGATGGTTCGCGTGTCCGGCGGCAACATCATCCTGTCGCCGCCGCTGGTCATCCAGCGGCCCGAAATCGACATCATCGTCGACGCGCTGGAGGCCGCGTTGCAGACCTGCGGCGCCTAGCCGCGACGTATCGTGGAGTGAACACGCGTCAGGCGTGCCGCACGCCGGTCGGTCCTGGCGCCGCTGCCGGCGTCTCGATCGGATCCGGCCTCGGCGCCTTCAGTGCAGCGGCGCGCGTCACCACGAACCAGGCCAGCGGCAGCACCCCGCCCAGCACGAACAGCGCGCCGCCGAAGATCCGCGCCCAGGTCAGCGCCTGGAAAAGCCCGCCCTGCACGAAGGCCTGCGAGCGCGCATGCCAGAAGCCGTTCTCCAGCACGTCGAGCAACTGCGCGATGCCGACCGGGAACAGGTCGGCCGCCACCATCAGGGCCAGCCCGACGTTCAGCGACCAGAACACCCGGCGCAGCAGCGCCGCGTTCCAGCGTTCAGGCCTGACCAGGCAGCGCGCGCAGAACACGATCATCGCGATTGCCAGGTTGCCGTAGACGCCCATCAGCGCGGCGTGGCCGTGGTTCACGGTCAGGTAGGTGCCGTGCTCGTAGTAGTTGACGATCGGCAAGTTGATCAGGAAGCCGAACATGCCGGCGCCGACGAAGTTCCAGAAGTTCACGCCGAGCAGGAACAGGAAGGCCTCGGTCTGGCCGAAGCCACGCGACGGTTCGTCCGGGCGCAGCAGGCGCGCCGGCGCGTTGCGGAACTGCCACGCTTCGAGCGTCAGCAGGATCAGTGGCACGACCTGGAGCGTGGAGAAGACGCTGCCGATCGCCAGCGTTTCGACCGGCTTGGCGTTCCAGTAGAAGTTGTGCGAGATGCCCAGCAGGCCCGAGCCGAGGAACAGCAGCGTCGCCAGGTAGACGATGCGCGAGGCGGCGGCGTGGCTGACCAGCCCCATCAGCACCATGAAGTATGCGAGGACGGCGGTCGTGAAGACTTCGAAGAACGCCTCGACCCACATGTGGATGACCGCCCAGCGCCAGAAATCGGCGACCACGAAGTTGGTCTCGGGGGTCGCGACGAACCCGGACACGAACAGCGCCAGCACGCAGCCGACGCAGTACAGCAGCCACCTCGGCAAGGTCCACGCGTCGCCCGCGCTCCGCAGGTGGCCGACCGCGCGCGCGATCACCCAGCACCACAGGGCGAAGACTGCGAACAGCAGCGCCTGCCAGAGCTTGCCCTGCTCGACGAACTCCCAGCCCTGGCTGCCCAGCAGGTACCACCATTCGCCGAGCACGCCGTGCGGTCCCAGCGCCACGCCCGCGAGGCCGCCGACCGCCGTCACGACGAACAGCGCGAACAGGCCGTTGACCAGACGAAGTTGTCCCGCCGGGATCGACGGTGCGGCGGTCGACAGCGCGAAGATCGACGCACCCACCCAGCAGGCGCTGATCCACAGCAGCGCGAGCTGCAGGTGCCAGCCTCGCACGACGGGGATCGGCAACGCTTGCGCGAGCTCGACGCCCAGCACGCGCGTGATGCCCAGGAAGTCGTGCACCGTCAGGATGCCCGCGGCGATCTGCAGCACGAACAGGATCGCCGCGGCGGCGAAGTACTTGTAGGTGGCGTGCTGCAACGCCCCCGGTTGAAGCCGTTCGACCTGCTCCAGGGTCGCGGCCGAACCGGCACCGGGCAGGGCTGCATCGGCGGCTGGCGCCGCGCGGGCAGCGTGGTCGGCGTCGCGGGCAGGGCGCCAGCCCGCGATCGACGAATAGCGCCCGTAGAGGAACAGAACCGCGCCGAGCGCAGCGACCAGCGCCAGCACCGCGATCGCGCTCCAAAGCATGACCTGCGCACTCGGCCGGTTCCCGGCGAATTCGTCGTACGGCCAGTTGTGGGTGTAGGTGTACGGCTTGCCGGGGCGCTCGGCGCCGCACACCCAGGCGCCCCAGAAGAAGAACGCCGCGAGGTCGCGCAACTCGGCCTCGTCGCCGATGTAGCCGGCGGGGTGGAACGCTTCGCTGCCTTCGCCCCGGAACATCGCCGCGACGCGGCGCTCCAGGTCGCGCGCGCCGTAGGCCTGCGCGGCGCCGACGGTCACCGTGTCGGCGGCCGGGTCGTGACGGTTGCGCTTGATCTCGCGCTGCGTGATCGCGAGCGCCGAGTCGGCGTCGACCCCGTCGACCGACGCATGGTGGTCGCGCATCGCGCGGGCGACGTGATGCAGCGCGTCGGCGGTGAAATCCGGGCCGCGGCCGGCGCCGTCGCCGAACATGCTGCCGTAGTTCATCAGCCCGTATTTCAGGAACACCGCCTGGCCGCGCGTGATCGCCGCCGCGGCGACGACGGTCTGGCCGCGTTCGTCGACGAAGTCGGGGATCGGCGGCGCGTCGACGTAGGTGCGGGCGCCCATGTAGACCATGCTGCCGACGCCGATCGCCAGCACCGCCGCGATCGGCAGCCACCAGCTGCGCCGGTTCATCACGTAGCGGTTCCAGATCCGGCCTGCGCTGGTCATCGCGGCGATCCTCGTTGGCGGCCCTGCATCCCTGCCGACGCGGCCTTGGCGAACGGCCCAGGCGCCGGTGCGTCGGCCGTGCATTCGCCGGCCTGCCCGTCCGCCAGCGGAAGCATCGGCGGCAGTTCCGGCGCTTCCACGACCAACGGCTCGTCCATGCTCATCGACTCGAGGAACGCGACCAGGTCGCGCTTCTCGTCGCCGCTGAGACCGAGCGGACTGAGCAGCGGCGACTTGTTGGGCGCGTCGCCGCCGCCGCGGTCGAAGAACTCGACCACCTCCTGCAGCGTGGCGAACACGCCGTTGTGCATGTACGGCGCGGTGTAGCGCAGCTCGCGCAGCGACGGCGTGCGGAACTTGCCGATGTCGCCGGGGTCGCGCGTGCGGTAGTAGCGTCCGAGGTCTTCCTCGGCGTCGCGGTACAACGCGCGGGGCGCGTCGCGCTGCGCGTTCTGCCAGCGCACGGCGATCTGGACCAGCGGGCTCGAGTCCAGCAGCGACTGGCGCGGAACGCCCAGCGAGTGGTAGCCCTCGTCGCTGGCGAGCGGGCCGTGATGGCAGGCGATGCAGCCCGCCTTGCCGGCGAACAGCGTGTACCCGCGCTTCGCCGAGGCCGACAGCGAGAGATCGTCGCCGGCGAGGAATCGGTCGAACGGCACCCGGCGCGGATCGGACACCACGGTGCGCTCGAACGCCGCGATCGCGTGCCACGCGTGCTCGAGCTGCGGCCAGTCGGTGCCGAAGACGTCGCGGAAGCGCTCGACGTAGTCCGGCACCAGGCGCAGCCGCATCTCGACTACGGTGGCCTTGCCGTTGCCCTCGACGGGCGCCTGCATCGCCGAGCGTGCCTGTACCTCGAGGCGGTCGAGGCTGCCGTCCCACATCAGGCGCCTGAAGTGCGCCGCGTTGAGTACGGTCGGATTGTTTCGCCACAGGCGGTGGCCGGGATAACCGGGCGCCAGCGGATCGTGGTGGGTCCATCCCATTTGCGCGACGTGGCACGACGCACAGGAGGTCGACCCGTTTCCGGACAGCCTCGGATCGAAGAACAGCAGGCGGCCCAGTTCGACCTTGGCCGCGCTCATCGGGTTGTCGGCCGGCACGGGCACCGGCGGCAGCGACGCGAGCGCGGGCACCGGCGGCACGCCGCTGCGCGCCGCCCACCAGGCGCCTGCCGCGGCAGCGGCCACGGCAGTGGCCACGGCAGCCAGCGCGATCGACGCCCGCAGCAGGCGGCCGGTCATCGACCGGCTCCCGCCTGCGTGGCGTAGTCGAACGCCGCCGGCCGGCCCGCGACGGTACGCGCCGGAGACAGCGCTTCGAGGAACGCCACCAGCGCGTCGCGCTCCCGGCGGCTCAGGCCCAGCGGCGTGAGCGCGGACCCCCGCCCGCCGCCGCGATCGTAGAAGTCGATCACTGCCGGCAGGTCGGCGAGCACGCCGTTGTGCATGTAGGGGGCGGTCCGGGCGACGCCGCGCAGCGAAGGCGTCGCGAAACGACCGCGATCCGTAGCGCGCCGGGTCAGCGCATGCACGCCGGAGTCGGCACGCTCGGACATCGGATCCGGCGAACCGTTGATCGCGTGATGCCGCAACAGGCTCACCGTGCGCTCCGGGTCGCGCAGCACTTCGGGATTCTCCGGCACGCCGAGCCGGTGCAGGGCGCCGTCGGACAACGCGGGTCCGTGGTGGCAGCGCACGCACCCGGCCTTGCCGGCGAACAGGCGCAAACCCTCGGTGGCCAGCGGCGACAGCGACGACGGGTCGCCGCGCAAGGCCGCATCGACCGCGGTTTCGCCGCCGTCGTGCAGCGCAGTCCACGCCGCGATCGCCTGCACGATGCCGTCGAAGCTCGGCGGCGCGCGTTCGCCGAAGGCGCGGCGCCACAGCTGCAGCAGGCCCGGGATCTGGCGCACGCGCTCGGCGGCGATGCCGGGGTCGGCGTTCATCGTGACGGGCGAGGTCAGCATCTCGGCAACCAGTTCCGGCAACTGGTCGCCGCGATAGCGGCCGTCCCAGGTCAGCCTCGCCTTCAGGCGCATGCCGGCAAAGCCGGGCGTATTGCGGAAGTGGCCGGTGTGGTTGTAGCCGCGTGCCAGCGGTTCGCCGTCGGCATAGCTCCGCTCCGGGACGTGGCAGGTCGCGCAGCTGCGGCTGCCGTCGCCGGACAGGCGCGACTCGAAGAACAGGTGGCGCCCCAGTTCGGCCATCGGCACATCGGTCGCCGGCGCGGGTGGCAGCGGCCGGAGATCGGCGGCGTCCAGCGGCGTCGAGGCCAGCAGCAGGGCTGCCACGGCGCTGCGCAGGATCGGCATCGCGGTCACTTGACGAACCGCTCGCCGCGGTAGTTCACGTCGGGCGCCTCCTGCAGGATCGCCGCGCAACTGCGCTTCCAGGTCAGGATCTCGTCGAGCAGCCTGGCATCCTCCTCGGCGCCGAGCACGCGCTTGCCGTCCTGCGGAACGCGGATGAAGAAGTTGCGGCCTCGCGCCGAATGGAAGAACTCGCCGCGCAACGGGCCGGCGTCCTGGCCCCGTGACGGCGGCGGATGGCAGCCCATGCAGTTCAGCGCGTAGAGCGTCGCCGCCGACTGCGCGAACGGCACGGACCCGCGCGGCGACGCCGAAGCGGGCCTGCGCGGATCCGCGACGCCGCTGCGCGCTTCGCGCGCGAACGCGCCGTCGCCGGGCGCCGCCGCTGCCAGCAGCGACAGCGCCAGGACGGCGAACCGCGTCGTCCGCGCCCGGCGGCGCGCCGGCTTGCTCAGTAGGCCACGCACACCGACTTGGTCTCGGTATAGACGTCGATCATCGCGCGACCGTGCTCGCGACCCACGCCCGAGTCCTTGTACCCGCCGAACGGCAGGTTCGGGTCGACCATGTTGTGGCAGTTGATCCAGACGGTGCCGGCCTGCACCTTCGGGATCAGCCGGTAGGCCTGCGTCAGGTCGTTGGTCCAGATGCTGGCGCCCAGGCCGTAGCGCGAATCGTTCGCCTTGTGCGCGACCTCGTCGAGGTCGTCGAAGGGCATCGCGACGACCACCGGCCCGAAGATCTCCTCGCGCGAGATCGTCAGGTCCTTGCCACTGGTGTTCGAGAACACCGTCGGGCGCACGAAGTAGCCGGCGCCCGGCGCGGCGGCGCCGCCGGCGAGCAGCTCGGCGCCCTCGGCCTTGCCCGACTCGATGTAGCGCACGACGCGATCGCGGTGCGTCGCCGACACCATCGGCCCCATCTGCGCGGTCTCGTCGAAACCGTCGCCCAGCTTCGTCGACTCGGCGGCCGCTGCGAGGCCGGACAACACCTGCTCGTATCGGCTCTTGTGGACCAGCAGTCGCGAGCCGGCCGTGCAGACCTGTCCGTGGTTGAAGAAGATCGCTCCCGCGGCGCCTGCGACCGCCATGGCGGGATCGCAATCGTCGAGAACGATCACCGGGCTCTTGCCGCCGAGTTCGAGCGAGACGCGCTTCATGTCGTCCATGCAGTTGCGCCCGATGATCCGGCCGACCTCGGTGGAGCCTGTGAAGGCGATCTTGTTGACGCCGGGGTGCTTGACCAGCGCCGCGCCGGCGCTTTCGCCGTAGCCCGTGACGACGTTGACCGCGCCGGCCGGGAAGCCCGCCTCCATCACGAGTTCGGCAAGCCGCAGCGCGGTGAGCGGGGTCTCCTCCGCAGGTTTCAGCACGACCGTGCAGCCGCAGGCCAGCGCGGGCGCGATCTTCCACATCGCCATCAGCAGCGGGAAGTTCCACGGCACGATCGCGCCCACCACGCCGACCGGCTCGCGGCGGGTCATCGCCGTGTACTTGACGCCTGGCGGGAACGGGATCGAGACGTCGAGTGTGGAGCCCTCGATCTTCGTCGCCCAGCCTGCCATGTAGCGCGTCCACTGCGCGTTGGCGCCGACCTCGAGCATTCGCGAGAACATCAGCAGCTTGCCGTTGTTCAGCGTCTCCAGGCGGGCGAGTTCCTCGCCGTCGCGTTCGATCAGGTCCGCCAGGCGCAGCAGCAGGCGCTCGCGCCCGGCCGGCAGCATCCCCCGCCAGGCTTCGGATTCGAAAGTGGCCCGCGCCGAGCGCACTGCCGCGTCGACGTCCTCGGCCTGGGCGTCGGGAACGCGGGCGATCTCGGCGCCGGTCGCCGGGTTGTAGACCGGCAGCGTCCTGCCGGACTTCGCATCGACGAATTTCCCGTCGATGAACATCTGCTGGCGGATCGCTGCGAGTTCGGGCAGCTGGCTCTGGACGGACTGGCTCATCGTTCTCCTCCTTGGTGGACGGGTGCCGCGCCGCGGACCCGGGGTTGATCAGTGCCGCGACGCCGCGACCCCCGACAGGCTCAGCAGCAGCGGGCTGCCGCCGGCTTCGAGCAGCGCGGTGTACGCGAGCCGGTCGGGGCGGACCTCGGTGCGGAAGCTGCGGCCGCGATCGTCGCTGACGAGCACCGACCCGCCGAGTCCCGCGAGCACGATCCGCCCGTCCGCGAGCGCGAGGCCCGCAGTCAGCGGGTTGTCGGTGCCGGTGTCGATCTCCTGCCACGACGCGCCTGAATCCGCGCTGCGCAGCACGTGTCCGCCCATGCCCCAGACCAGGATCGCGTCGTCGGGCAGCGCCATGCCGCCCCAGAGCGATCCCTGGTAGGGCAGGTCGATCGCGGTGAACGCGCGCCCGTCGTCCGAGCGATAGACCACGCCGCTCTCTGCGGCGATCCAGATCCTTCCGCCGGCATCGTCGAACAGCTGATAGAGATGGCGGTCCGAGAACTCGCCGGCACCGACGGCGAACGTCTTCCACGTCCGCCCGCCGTCGTCGGTGGCCAGCGCTGCGCCGAACGCGCCGACCGCGAGGCCGCGCATCCGGTCGGCGAAGCGCACCGAGAACAGCACCGTGTCGGGATCGGCGCGATGCGCGACGCGCCACCGCTCGCCGCCGTCCTCGGTGGCGAGGACGATCCCGCCGTGGCCGACGGCCCAGCCGTGGCTCGCATCCGGGAAGTGCAGCGCGGTGAGCGTCACCCGCGTGGGCACCTCGGCGGCCTGGCGCCAGCTTCGCCCGTCGTCGTCCGAGAGCAGGACCGTGCCGAAGTCGCCGGCGGCGACCAGGCGGGCACCGGCACGCGCCGCCGCCAGCAGCGGCGCCCGCTCGGGATGGCGGACCTTCGGCGACAGCTGTTGCCGGGGCGTTGCGTCGGCGCCGCGTGCCGGCTCGGAGGCAGCCATCGAAGACGCGGCCAGCACGGCGGCGCTCCAGGCCGCGATGGCGAGCAGCAGCCTCGGGGTCATGCGTCGGTCTCCGTATCGGGGTCGCGCAGGCCGGTTCGCGCGAACGCGCGGGCGCGAGCGGCCTCGGCCGAAGTCGGATCGACGTCCAGCGCCTCGGACAGCCGCTGCAGCAGGTTCATCTCGAACGCGGCGAGGCGGCCGTCGCTGTAGACCACGTCCCAGACCATGGCGAGGATGTCGACACGCTCGTCGTGAGCAAAGCCGCGGCGCACGGCGTTGGCGAAGATCCAGTCGTCGAGTGCCGCGGCGAAGCGACCCTCGGCGAGCTCGACCAGGTGCTCGGCCTCGTCGGCCGGCAGGTCGAAGTGGTCGCGCAGCCGCGACACGACCGCCTCGCGCTCGCCGGCGTCGGCGTGACGGTCGGCGTGCACGGCCTCGACGAGCAAGGCCGCCACCGCCAGTTGCCGAAGCTGCGCGCGGTCGGCCGACGGCGGCGCATCCGGTTCGCGTGACAGCCGGGCGATCAGGCGTTCGAACATGTTGGCACCCGTTCGGTCGGACGGCGTCAGTGGACGAGGAACGGCGCGTGCACCGGGCGCCGGCGCGGCAGCAGCACGTCGATCATCACGGCCAGCGCCGGCAGCAGCGTGATCGCCATCACCATGTTGACCATGAACATGAACGTGAGGAGCATGCCCATGTCGGCCTGGAACTTCAGGTCCGAGAATGACCAAGTCGCCACGCCCACCGACAGCGTGATGGCCGTGAAGATCGTCGCGATGCCGGTTTCCATCAGCGCCTGCTTGAACGCGACGACGATGTTGACGCCCTGCGCCAGGTGCAGCTGCAGCCGGTTGTAGATGTAGAACGCGTAGTCGACGCCGATGCCCACGGCCAGCACCATCACCGGGAGCGTGGCGACGGTGAGCCCGATGTCGAGCTCCTTCATGAACCAGTAGCCGAGGAAGGTCGCCAGCGTCAGCGGCAGGCAGCAGGCGATCATCGCGCGCCAATCCCGGTACGTGAAGAAGACCAGCGCCAGGATCGTCGCGTAGACCCACAGCATCATCGGCAGCTCGGTGGCCTCGAGCACCTCGTTGGTCGCCGCCTGGACGCCGACGTTGCCGCTGGCCAGCCGCAGCGTCACGCCGTCCATGCGCTCGGCGTCGCGCAGCTCGCGCACGGCGGCGATCGCCTGCTTGACGGTGCTCGCCTTGTGGTCGGCCAGGTAGATGTTGACCGGGAGCACGGTGCAGCCCGGGTTGAACAGGCCGGTTCCCTCGGGGATCAGGCCGACCGAGTTGGCCAGCGAGCGCTCGTCGGCGGCGAGCGCAGTCCACTTCGGGTGGCCCTCGTTGGTGCCGGAATAGGCCTGCTTGGCGAGCTGCGCGACCGAGGCGACCGAGATCACGCCCGGCACGTTCTGCATCTGCCACGCGAACTGGTCGACGTGCGCCATGACCGCGTTGTCGTAGCAGCCGTCCTTCGGCGTTTCGAAGACCACGGTCAGAACGTCGAGGCCGAGGTCGAAGCTGCGCACGATCGACGCCGCGTCGAGGTTGTAGCGCGAGTCGGCCCGCAACTCCGGCGCGCCGGACTCGAGGTGCCCGACGTGGCGGCCCTGGCTCTGCACGACGGCGATCGCGAACAGCGCGGCGCAGACCAGCGTTCCCACGGCGGCGTTGCGGGTCTCGGCAACGCGCCCGAGCAGCGCCATCGCGCGCTCGCGGCGCTCGCGAAGCCGCGTCATCCGCGCCACGTAGCCGTCGTCGAACCGAAGGTAGGACGCGCACACCGGGAGCATCACGAGGTTGGTGACGATCTTGTACGCCACGCCGATCGAGGCGGTGATGCCGAGCTCCCGGATCATCGGAATCGGAATCAGCGTCAGCGTCGCGAAACCCACGAAGGCGGTTACGAGCGCCATCGACCCCGGGATCAGCAGGCCGGAGAACGCGCGGCGCGCGGCGGTCATGCTGTCGGCGCCCGCGCACACGCCCTTGGCGATGAAGTTGATCTGCTGCACGCCGTGCGAGACGCCGATCGCGAAGACGAGAAAGGGAACGAGTACCGCGAGCGGGTCCAGCCCGTAGCCGAGCAGCCACAGCGTGCCGAACTGCCAGACGACCGACACCAGCGACGACATCAGCGTGATCGCGGTCAGTGCTGCGGAGCGGCAGTACAGCCAGACCGACAGCGCGGTGAGGGCGAAGGCGAGCGTGAAGAACGCGAGCACGCTGCGCGCGCCGTCGGCGATGTCGCCGATCTGCTTGGCGAAGCCGATCACCTGCACCTCGAAGTCCGCGTCCTCGTGCCGGGCGCGCACCTCGGCCTCGATGCGTCGCGCGAAGTCAAGGTAGTCGAGCCGCTTGCCGGTGGCCGGGTCGCTCTCGAGCAGGTCGCCGACGACCATCGCGCCGCCGTTGTCGGTGGCGACCAGCGTTCCGATGTAGCCGCCCGCCAGCGCGTTGCCGCGGATGCGCTCGATGCGCCCGGCATCGAGCCGGTCGGGCGTGATGTCGCCGCCGATCACGTCCTCCGCCTTGAACCCCTCCTCGGTCACGCCGAGCACGCGGGTGTTGGGCGTCCACAGCGACGTGACGGTGCGCCGGTCGATGCCCGGCAGGAACATCACCGACTGCGTCACGTCGTGCAGCCGGCGCAGGCCTGCCGCGGACCAGATCTCGCCTTCGCGCGCGCGCACCACGACGATGATGCGATTGGCGCCGAAGACCTGCTCGCGGTACTGGAAGAACGTGCCGACGTACTCGTGGTCCTGCGGGAGCTGCTTGTCGAACCCGGCGTCCATGCGCAGCTGGGCGGCGAACACGCCCATCACGACGGTGAGCAGCGCGAGCGCGGCCAGCACGGCGCCGCGGTGGCCGAAGACGAGCCGTTCGATCCGGCCTACGAGTCGGGCGATCATGGACGCTGCGCCGGATCGGTGTTGCGAGGGACTGCTGACGGGGCCGAGGAGCGCTGCGGCGGGGCGCCGCACGGCGCCCCGCCGGCCTGCGCGCGGGTCAGAACGAGACCGACGTGATCACCGACAGGAAGTCGCGATCCTTCATGAGGTTGTTGCCGCCTCCGCCCGAGTAGCGCGTGTAGCCGATCCCCGCTTTCCACTTGTCGGAGCGGTTGAAGTTCAGCGACATGGTCACTGCGGTGCGCCCCTCGACGAACGGCACCGCGTTCGGCGACGTGCCGCTGAAGTCGTGCGCGACGTCGAGTTGCGGTGTCACGTTCCAGCCGGTGTCGCCGACGTTGGCGTAGGTCAGGCCGGTCGAGAAGACGAAACCGGCCGACGTCTTGTCCGGCAGCGAGTAGTCCGTCAGCAGATAGGGGATGCGCCCCGACCGGTCCAGGCTCGGATAGTGCGCGACCGCGATCTCGCCGAGGAAATAGCCCTCCGCGGCGCCGAGCTTGCCGATGAGACCGCCGAGATCCGCCGGCGCCAGCAGGTTGAAGCCGGTCAGGTGGGCCTGCCACTTGCGCTCCTCGACGAACCCGCGCACCGTCTTGCCGGGGAACTCGAACACCGAGTAGTTGCCGACCAGCGGGACGGTCGGATCGATGCCGACGCTGTCTTTCGGCCGGTACGACAATTCGGCGCCGACCGCCCAGCTGCCGATGCGGGTGTTCGCCGAGACGCCGAAGACGTTGCGGTCCTCGCCGTAGTCGATGAAGTGGGCGAGGCCGGCCAGGTTCGCGTTCGTGGCCGGGTCGAAGTTGAAGCTCAGGAACGGGAGCTTGTCGTGGTAGCGCAGCCAGTACAGCCCCCACTCGACTTCGGAGCCCTGGGGAAACCAGCGCGCGGCCAGGCCGAACTGCCCCGAATTCTTGGGCTCGTTGGTCGGGCGCGGCGCGACGGCGGTGCCGCCGGCGGTCAGTTCGGCGAGCGTGAAGCGCTGTCCGGTGGCCGGATTGAGCGTTCCGAGGTCGCCGATCGTGCCCGGGGGCAGCCCGAGCAAGGTCGAATTGATGAACGCGTAGTTGCCGCCCTTGCCGATCACGTCGACCGGCGAGAAGAAGGTGCCGACCGGATCGAAGGTGAACCCGTTCCAGCGGAACTGGTAGTAGCCCTCGATGCTCAACCCCTCGGCGATGCTGGCGTTCAACGAGATCATCGGCGCCGGTTTGAAGATCTCCTTCAGCTGCGTGCCGGGCACGTGGAAGTTCTGGAGATTGATCGCGTTGGTGACGTTGACGCCCCCGTAGATGAAGATGTCCTCGCCCCAGCTGATCACCTGGTTGCCCAGCTTGACCTTCGCGGGCCGGCCGGCGATCTCGAATTCCTTCGCGATCCACGCGTCGAGCCAGGTCAGCTTGTCCACGGCCGCCGATTCGGCAGCCGGATCGAGCGGAGTGCGCCGCGTCTCGTCGATCCTGAAGTCCTTGAACCAGGTGGCGCGCAGCATGCCGCTCCACTGGCTCGGGAAGTGCAGCACCAGTTCGTGCGTGCCCTTGAGCGCCGCGGAGACGGTGTCGCCCTTCTTGTAGTTCAGGTTGCCGTCGTCGGACTGCAGGTAGTTGAAGTCGGGGTTCGCGAACGCGGTGCCCGGCCCGTAGTAGGCATTCATCAGACCTTCGAGCGGGCCGACCGTCGGCACGTTGCCGCCATTGTCGTTGCTGACGATGCCCGGGTCGGTGCCCTGCATGCGCCGGATGAACCCGAACGACACAGTGGAGTCGAAGCTCCCGGAAACCGATTCGCCCTTGAACTTCAGGGCGTGCGCCTGCGGCGCGAAGGCGCCTGCGGCGATCAGGGCGAGCGCCCCGGCAACCGCCCGCGCCACCGCCGTGCTGCTCATGCTGCTCGTCATGGACCCGTTCCTCCTGGTTGTCGTTGTGGCGCCGGGCGCGGCCCGGCGCGAGTCGAGTCGAATCGCTGCCGCGGCCCGCTCAGCGTTCGCCGCGGCGGCGCAGTTCGTCGGGGCTGAACATGTTCGGGTTGATCCGGCCTTCGCGGCCGGCGAGCCAGTCGGTGGGCGGGTGCTCCTGCGTGGCGGTCTCGGCGATGTAGCGGCCGACGTTGAGGTCGTAGCCGACGAACTCCTGGCTCACGCAGGCCGGGATCTCGGTGGCGACCCAGACGCTCGCCTCCTGGACCCGCCAGATCTTGCCCTGCGCGTCGTACAGGTCGGTGAGGATCAGCGTCCAGCTGTCCTCGTCGATGTACATCACGCGGCGCGGGAAGATGTGCCGCATGCCGTCCTTCAGCGTCGCTTCGACGACCCAGACGCGGTGAAGCTCGTAGCGCATCAGGTCGCGGTTGACGTAGTCGGGCAGGTAGACGTCCTTGTACTTGCGGCTCTTGTCGATCAGCTTCCAGCTGTTGTACGGGACGTAGAGCTCCTTCTTGCCGACCAGCTTCCAGTCGTAGCGATCCATCGCGCCCGCGTACATCGGGTACTGGTCGACGGTCTCGAGGTTCTCGTAGCCGGGTACCGGGTTGTCGTAGGCGAAGGACGGTGCGCGGCGTACGCGGCGCTGCCCCGGGAAGTAGAGCCAGGCGTCCGAGCCGCGGTCCATGTACCAGTGCACCAGGATCATCTCGCCGGCGCGGGCGGCCGGCGAGACCACCTCGTTCAGGATCTTCGCCTCGGCCTTCTTGACGTCGTCGAAGGCCTTCGTCGCCGCCGCGTGCAGCGGATAGATCATCCACTGGTTCTGCGCGAGCTGCGAAAAGTCGCCGCTCTTGCTCGAGAACAGCGTCGAGTAGTGCTCGATCCGCCCCTCTCCCTGGTAGCGAAGCTTGTGGTTCCAGACCGCCTCGGCGCCGTTCTTCGGAATCGGGAACAGCACGCCGCCGCCGACCGCGTTCTCGAGCTGCCAGCCGCCCTCGGCCAGCCGCGCGACGCGGGCGTTCTGCGCGCTGCGCTGGTAGACGGCATCCGAGTAACCGCACGAGCGGCGCGTCGGATAGACGTCCATCCGGTAGCCCTTGAGCGTGCGGATCAGCGTCTGCTGCCCCTCGGAGAGCTTGTCCTTGTACTTGTCGACGTTCGAGGCGTCGATCGAGAACAGCGGCTTGTCGTCCTTGAACGGGTCGACTCGCGGGTCGCCGGGCTTCCATCCCGCCGGGGACTGCGTGATCCCGCCGGTCCAGGCCGGTATCGTGCCGTCCTTGTTTCCGGCCTTCTCGGCGCCCACCGGTGTCAGGTCCTTGCCCAGCCGGGCGGCCTCCTGCTCGCCGACCGCGGACCAGCCCGCGCCCGAAGCCACGGCGAGCGCTACCGCCGCCGACAGTCTCTTCCAGCCGCTCATGTCGTCTCCTCTGTCGTTACTTCCGGTCCGCGACGCCGACCACCAGCGATGCGGTGCAATGGAACATCGTGCTGGTGCTGCCCATGCACCAGTTGATGTCGTTGTGCAGCGTGATGCGATAGGCCGGCCGCTCGCCGAGGTTGGTGTTGCACAGGCAGCGGCCGCACGAGTTCTTTCCGCAGCAGTCGAAATAGCTGATCAGGTAGTCCTTGCCGTCGGCGGGATTGCGGCAGGTGCCGATCCACGACACCTTCGACGGTTCGGTGCCGGGGGGGCAGGTGTTGACGGTGCCGCCGCAGCACGAGCACAGGAAGCCGTCGATCGCGCAATAGCGCCAGTAGTCGCACTGCTGGTCGTCGGGCGCCTTCGATTTGCCGCCGCCACCGTGACCGGCCGCCGCGTGCGAACTGCGGTCGAACGGGAGTACCGGCAGCGCAACGGCGGCGCCGACCAGGAGCCGGCCGACACGCGCCAGCGCGCTGCGCCGCGAGGTGCGCTGTGCGGCCGCCCGCGTCGACCGCTCGAATGCATCGTCCAGCCATCTCATGCTTGCCGGCCCTCCATGTCGGGTTCCAGGTCCATCGGCTTGCCGAGGAACTCCTGCACCGACGCGACGCCGAGCTCGCGCGCAGTGAAGAGGCTCTCGAGTTGCTCGCGCGAGTTGACGAGGCCCTTTGCGCGGACGTGGCCGTCCTCGTCGAGCAGCACCGCGTAGGGCAGCTTTCCGATCCGGTAGGCCATGCCGAGATCGGGCGACAGCAGGTAGGGGAACTGCTGCAGTTCCGCGCGGATCCGGAACGCCTCGTGTTCGTCGCGATCGCCGTCGCTCGCGAAGGCGAGGTCGAGCCAGCGCTTCTCGTCGACGGCGATGCGCCTGAGGATCGGCAACAGCTTCTTGCACACCGGGCAAGTCGGCGACAGGAAGAAGAGCAGCAGGCTTTTCGTCCGCGGGCCCCCGGTGGCGAAGTGCTCGCCGTCGAGCGTGACCAGGTCGAATGCCGGTGCGGCGTCGCCGACCTTCGGCCCGCTGTCGAGCATCAGCGCGCCCATCGGCGCGATCCGCTCGTAGAGGATGCCGATCTGCCGCGCCAGCGCGAACACCGTGCCGAGCAATGCCAGCACCGCCACCCACAGAACGAGGTTCGAGACGACGAGGGCTTCGATCATGGTTGCATCCGTGACGAGGAGAGTCGTTGCGAATCGGCGAGCAGTTCGTTGGCCGCGGCGTAGAGGGTCCACAGCGCCAGCGCGGCGAACACGGCGGTGAAGGCGTCGAGCCACACCAGTTCGCGCGCCTGTTCCGGGGCGGCGGCGACCGCGCAGGCCGCCAGCAGAACGGCGTTGCGACCGACCAGCGCCCACGACAGACGCTGGCCCGTGCCCGGCGTGCCGCAGCCGCAGTCGATGTCGCGATGCCCGCGCAGAAGGTTGACCGCGACGGCGGTGCTCGCCAGCACCAGCACGGCCGCGGCGAGCGCGGCGCCGGCGGTGCGCGACGCGGGGAGCAGCAGCATCAGCCCTGCGAGTGCCTCGGCCATCGGCAGCGCGAGTGCGGCGCCCCCGGCCGCCGGCGCAGCGAGCAGCCGGTAGCGCTCGACCGCGAGGCGAAACGCGTCGAGATCGGCGAACTTGTGCCAGGCGCCCACGATGAACACCAGCGCCAGCGCGGCGGCGCTGGCGTGGCCGAGGACCGGGTCGACCGCGAAGACCGGCATCAGTGCAATTCCAGTTGCGTGGCCGATTCGGCGACGCCGTCCATGCGGTTGATCACGCGAGGCTTCGCGCCGGCATCGATCAGGACCAGGCCCATGTTCATCGCGTCGAGCGCGACCAGGCGCGGCGCGGTGCCCTGGACCGCGGTCAGCGCGATCGCGTTGTGCCCGGGGAGCCTGGCCAGGCGCTTGCGCGAGGCGACGTCGAACGCCCAGATCTCCGCAGCCGGGTTCTTGTGCGTGCCTTCGGCGCCGCCCGGGTGCATCGCGACAAAGAGCCGCCCGCTGGCGGCGTGCACCGCGAACAACTGGTAGCCGCCCGGCCGCCAGCCCTTCTTCGTGTCGGCGCCTCCGGCCAGCGCCCAGCGCGCCAGCGCCTTCGGCTTGTCCGGCGCCAGGTCGATTTCGTGGACCTGCCCTCGATACGACACGAAGAAGTGCCGGTCTCCGATCGTCTCGGAATGCACGAACACCGGATCGACGTCGGGGTCGAAGAAGGGCTCGCTGCGGCTCTGCCCCTTCAGCGTCCCCGCATCGTC
>Ga0073905_10000131_pt1 | contig 30433 bp, 28 predicted proteins | sample KloWWTupernatant_FD_65482 | JGI IMG/M metagenome (GOLD analysis project Ga0073905, IMG submission 65482) | Active sludge microbial communities from Klosterneuburg, Austria, studying microevolution and ecology of nitrifiers - Klosterneuburg... | ecosystem: Engineered > WWTP > Aerobic digester >... | reverse complement strand
GATGCTCTGGCTCTCCTCCAGTGGTGCTGCACCGCCGACATCGATCGGCCCGTCGGCTCGGCGATCTACACAGCAATGCTCAACAGCCGCGGGGGCTACGAGGCCGACGTCACCGTCACCCGCACGGGCGAGAGTGACTTCCTCCTCGTCACGAGTTCGGCCTCGCCGATCCGTGATGCCGACTGGCTCCGGCGCCGGCTGCGCGACTTGCCCACGACGGGGCGGGAGGTGGCCATCGAGGACGTCACCACGGCATACGCGATCTTTGGTCTGATGGGGCCACGGTCGCGCGACGTCCTCTCCCAGCTCACGGGAGCCGACCTGTCGGAGGATTTGTTCCCCTTCGCCACCAGTCAACAGATCGATGTCGGTCCCGCGCGGATCCGGGCCACCCGCATGACCTACGTGGGGGAGTTGGGCTGGGAACTCTGTGTCCCAACAGAATTCGCGCTCGGCGTCTGGGACGACCTGGTGGCGGCGGGCGAGCCGCACGGACTCGCGCTGGCCGGCTACTACGCGATCAATGCCCTTCGGCTGGACATGGGCTATCGCGCGTGGGGCGCCGAGTTGACCCCCGACCGCAACCCCGTCGAAGTCGGGCTGCTCTTCGCCTGCAAACTGCGGACCGACATCCCCTTCATGGGTCGGGAGGCGGTCGAGGCGGTGCGTGCCGAGGGGCCGCGGCGGCGTCTCGTCTCGCTCGTCGCCACCGACCCCGCCGTGCAGCTCTGGGGAGGCGAGTTGCTCACCCGCGCCGGGGATCCCGTCGGTCAGGTGACGTCGGCGGCGTGGTCGGTCACCCAAGGGGCAGCTGTGGGCTTGGCCTGGCTGTGGTCACCCGATGGCGGGGTCGTCGACCGATCGGTCGCCGATCACACGGGGTATGCCGTGGTGGTGGCGGGCGTCCCGGTGCCAGTTTCCGTGTCCCTCAAGGCCCCTCGCGCCTGATGCTCACAGCCACGGGTTGATCACGTCGAGTCCGATCCCCTCGAAGTCCTTGGTGTTGCGTGTGGCGAGAGTGCCGCGGGCCTCAAGGGTGATGGCAGCGATCAGGGCGTCGAGGCTCCCGATCGGGCGCCCCATCCCACGCCGAGTGGCGATGACCTCGGCGTAGCGATCCGTGGCTTCCACCGTCAGCGGGAGGCAGGACCCGAGTTGGCGAAAGGCAGTCGCGGCAGCGCTGGACAGTCGCTCCCGCCTGAGGCCAGCCGGGAGAAGGGCGATTCCGGCCAAGATCTCGGCCCGAGTGATGACCGTTGTGGCGGGTCGCGACGGAAGGTGGCTCAACCATCCGCGGATGTGCTCATTGGCCGGCGCCGTGAGCATGGCTTCTGAGACGACATTGAAGTCGAGGACGATGAGGCTCATGGATGGTCGGAGAAGTCCCACGCTCTCGCGGGCTCGTCTCGCACGATCTCCAACTCAACACCGCCAACTTCGTCGGCGACTGCGATGAGTTGTTCGATCCAGGTGAGGTCCACGCGAGAGGGCTGGTCCAGCGCCTCGAGCAGGATCGAACGCGCTTCAGCCTCCATGGACCGGCCATTGGCCGCAGCCCGCATGCGAAGCCTTTGCTTGGCATCCTCGGGCAGTTTGCGGACGGTGATGGCCGTCATGATTCACCTCCGTTCAGCGTGCAACAACGATATCACTGTTGCATTTCTTCGGTGGATCAGTCGCCGTTGTGGTCGGCGCGGTAGGCGGCGAAGAGGCGGTCGAGGAGGGCCTTGAGGTCGGCGGTCAACTCAGGGTCGAGCCGCGGGAAACTGAACGTCGCCTTGCCGGTCCGTCGCTTGGTCAGGGCTTCCGAGGCGCCCTCGAGGGCCTCGGGATGGGCGTCGACGATGATGAGGAACAGGCTCACGTGCTTGGCCGCGCGCTTGATCGCCGCGAAGTAGGCGTGGCCCTTGGCACCCGGCCAGATCAGGCTCGGCATCCCGTAGATGGTGCCGTCGACCAGGGGTGGCTGATAGGCGCGCAGCAGTCGCCACAGTTCCGCCTCAATGTCGTCCAGGGAGGTTGTCGGCGCCGTGATCTTCGAGGTCATGACCACAGCCTGCCGCAGTCGCCGCATTGAGGACACCGCCTGCGAACCCGGCCACCCGGGAGGGAATGCGTTTGGGGGTGTCGGTGGTTCACGGCATACTGCAATCACAACTCAACAGCGTGGGACCACCCCCTCAGGGGGGCGATCGGTTTCGACATTGGTCGGCTGATCAGGGGAAGCGGGTCGAGGACGTACGGTCATCTCGTCAACGCTCCGTACAAACCAATAGGTGCCAACTCCAAGCGCACCGACTTCGCCCTCGCCGCCTGAGCGAGCCCGAAGTCCGTTGGCCTATGCATGATCTCGGCATAGTCACCAGCGTCATCTAGAGGTCTGGCTGCCGATCCCTTGTCGGGGGGTGAGGTGGGACTCCAATCCGACTGGGCCTGTCGGGGAACGTGTGCGCGCGAGCCCCGGGGCCGAGAAACTCCTTAGCGCACTGCACCCGGAGAAGCCCTGGTTTCCCGTCAGTGGACGCGGGTTCGATTCCCGCCGCCTCCACCAATCGGATGTGTCCCACGCACAGCGGCCCCTGTCCTGCACGCGCAGGCCAGGGGCCGCTGCCATCCGGGTGTGATCCAATTCCGTATGCCGTCTGCCCCCGACCCGCTCGACAGCTCACCTCCCGTGGGTGGTGCGGAGTCGCTCGTCCAAGCCGAAACGGGCCCGATGCGATCCGATCCGGCGGCGACGCCTCCGAGTCCGCCCCGCCGTGACGAGACCATCGGACACCGCGATCTGCGGGTCTGGCGCACAGTGATCGGCCGCCAATTGGTGCGCGCGGCGGCCTGGTTGGTCGGCTTGGTCGAGCGGGTGTGGCGCAGGTCGAGCCTGCAGGCAACGGTGATCCTCACCTTCCTCGTGGGTGGGGCCCTCGCGACCTATGCGACCGAGGCAGCGACGGACGTCTATGAGGACGTCAGCCACAGCGATGGCATCGCGGCCCTCGACCAGCCGGTGCTCGATTGGGCGATCTCGACACGCACTCCCACCCGCGACCAGTGGATCACCACGTTCACTGACATTGGTGGGCCGGTGTGGGGCTCCGTTCTCGCGGTCGTGATCCTCGGAGTCCTCGTGGCAGTCTGGCGGCGCTGGACGCCGGTCCTGGTCCTCCTGCCTGGATTGCTTGGTGCGTTGGCCATCACGGTCGTTGGGAAAGACCTCACCGGGCGTGGTCGGCCACCGTTCAGCGAGGCCGTGCCGCCCTACGAGGTGAGCACCTCCTTCCCCTCGGGGCACACCCTGAACGCGACCGTCCTCGCCGGCCTCACGGCATACCTGCTTCTCATCCTCACCAGACGGATGTGGCTGGGCGTGCTGGGAGTCATTGCCGCGGCGACCTATGCGGTCACGATGGGCCTGTCACGGGTGTGGCTGGGGCACCACTGGCTGACCGATGTCCTCGCCGGCTGGCTGCTCGGGGCGGCATGGGTCATCGGGGTGATCACCGTCCACCGCATCGTCCTGACGCTCCGCGACCGAGAGCCCGAGCCCCCCACTGCTTGAGTGCGTGGAAATTCCAGCCCAGGGCAGAAATCTCCACGCACTCAAGCGAAGGGGTCAGCTGCCGATGGCGGCGCGGCCAGCCTCCAGTCGAGCCACGGGGACCCGGAAGGGGGAGCAGGACACGTAGTCGAGCCCGGACTCATGGAAGAAGTGGATCGACTCCGGGTCGCCGCCGTGTTCACCACAGATCCCGAGTTTGAGGTCGGGCTTGGTCTCCCGGCCCTCCCACGCCGCGATCCGTACCAACCGGCCCACGCCGTCGCGGTCGATCGTCTCGAAGGGGGACACCGGGAAGATGCCCTTCTCGAGGTACTCCGAGAAGAAGGACGACTCGACGTCGTCGCGGCTGAAGCCCCAGACCATCTGGGTCAGGTCGTTGGTGCCGAACGAGAAGAAGTCCGCCACGGTCGCGATCTCGCGAGCGGTGACCGCGGCCCTGGGGAGTTCGATCATCGTGCCGACCTTGTGGTCGAAGTGCACCGATCGGGCCACCCGGGCCTCATGGACGGCGAGGTCGATCTCCTGACGGATCAGCGCCAACTCGTTCACCGAACCCACGAGCGGCACCATGATCTCGGCGGTGACCGCTGCGCCGTTCGTGGCGACGATGGCTGCCGCCTCCATGATGGCCTGGGTCTGCATCTGGAACAGGTGCTTGATGACCAGGCCGAGGCGCACACCGCGCAGGCCGAGCATCGGGTTCTGCTCGTGCAGGCGGAGCACGGCCGCGAGCAGGACGTCGTCGTGCTCGTTGACCACGCCCTTGGCCTCGTTGAGTGCCACCTTGACCGACAGGTCGGTCAGGCTCGGCAGGAACTCGTGCAGCGGCGGGTCGAGCAGGCGCACCGTCACGGGCAGGCCATCCATGGCCTCGAAGATCTTGACGAAATCGCCCCGCTGCAGCGGAAGGAGCTCGTCGAGCACGGCCTGGACCTCGTCAGGACCCTCGGCGAGGATCAGCCGCTCGACGAGTTCGCGACGCTCGCCGAGGAACATGTGCTCGGTCCGGCACAGACCGATGCCCTCCGCGCCGAAACGGCGGGCGCGGGCAGCGTCCTCGGCGGTGTCGGCGTTGGTCCGAACGCGCAGATGGCGCACCCGGTCGGCGATCTGCATGAGGCGATGCACCGATCGCACGATCGGATCGGCGTCCTCGGCGTCGGGATCGATCTCGCCCTCGAAGTACTGCACGACGGGGGAGGACTCGACCGGGACCTCGCCGAGGAAGACCTCACCCGTTGCGCCGTCGATCGAGATGGTGTCGCCCTCGTTGACGACGATGCCACCCGGCGCGGTGAACTTCTTTCCCTTTACGTCGACCTCGAGTTGTTCGGCGCCGCACACGCAGGTGCGGCCCATGCCGCGAGCAACCACTGCGGCGTGTGATGTCTTGCCCCCGCGTGAGGTCAGGATCCCTTGTGCCGCAACCATTCCGTGCAGGTCATCGGGGTTGGTCTCGCGGCGCACGAGGATGACTGGTGTGCCGTCCTCGGCTGCTGCCACGGCGGCATCCGAAGTGAAGTAGGCCTTGCCGACGGCGGCGCCGGGCGAGGCGCTCATGCCCTTGGTGAGCAAGGCTTGTGCGCCGTCGTGGGCGAAGTGGGGGAACATCAGCTGCGCCAACTGGTCCCCGGTCACCCGTTGCAGCGCCTCGTCCTCACTGATGAGGCCGGAGTCGAGCATGTCGACGGCGATCCGGAAGGCCGCTCCCGCAGTGCGCTTGCCGACGCGGGTCTGGAGCATGAAGAGCTTGCCGTCCTCGACGGTGAACTCGATGTCGCACATGTCGCGGTAGTGCGCCTCGAGTTGCTTCATGATCGCGATCAGGTCGTCGTAGCTCTTCTTGTCGATGCGCTCCATGTCGGCCAGCGTCAGCGTGTTGCGGATGCCGGCGACGACGTCCTCGCCCTGGGCGTTCTGGAGGTAGTCGCCGTAGACCCCAACCGCTCCGGTCGAGGGGTCACGGGTGAAGGCGACACCGGAGCCGGAGTCCATGCCGCGGTTGCCGAAGACCATGACCTGCACGTTGACCGCCGTGCCGAGGTCGGAGGGGATGCGCTCGCGACGGCGATAGAGCACGGCGCGATCGGAGTTCCACGAGTTGAAGACGGCCTCGACCGCACCCATGAGTTGGGCCTTGGGGTCCTGGGGGAACTCGCTGCCGTGGTCCTCGAGGACGATCGCCTTGTAGGCCTCGACGAGTTGCCGCAGGTCGTCGGTGTCCAACTCGAGGTCTCCGGTGACGCCCTTGGCCTTCTTGATCGCGTCCATCGCGTCCTCGAAGCGCTCACCCTCGAGGTCGAGCACGGTCTTGCCATACATCTGGAGCAGTCGGCGGTAGGAGTCCCACGCGAAGCGCTCGTTGCCCGTCTTCGCGGCCAGACCCTCCACAGAGGCGTCGTTGAGACCGACGTTGAGGACGGTCTCCATCATCCCGGGCATCGAGAACTTTGCGCCCGAGCGCACCGACACCAGCAGCGGGTCACCGGCATCGCCGAGTCGCCGGCCGGCCTTGCCCTCCAGGGACGCCAGATGCTCGTCGACCTCCGCGGCGAGGGACTCAGGCATGGCCCCCTCGGCGAGGTAGGCCCGGCACGCATCGGTGTCGATCGTGAAGCCGGGTGGGACGGGGATGCCAAGGTTGGTCATCTCGGCGAGGTTGGCTCCCTTGCCGCCGAGCAGGTCCTTGGCGTCCTTGCTGCCGTGCTCGAAATCGTGGACATAAGGCGCCATTGCCGACCTCCCGGGTCATTGAATTTGTTACTACCGACTGTAGTACCCACGTGCGGGAGGTCCAGACGCGGTCACGCCTGCGGAACGTCCTGCTCCCAGTGATCTCCCACACGCCTGAAGCCGAGTCTGTCGTAATACGCCCCCACCATGCCCGGTGGGGTCTGCACAGTGTGGAATCCGCGACTCCGGAAGAGCCCGGATTGCCGGTGTACGAACTCTCCGGGGGTGAAGTCGCGATACTTCGGCGTCACGTAGTCGAGTTCCACACGAGCCACACCGTCGCCGAGGTCGCGAACGACCACCGCACCTGCCGTTTCGTGCCCGTTGAGGACGAGGTATGCCGTGCGCCCGGCCGAGTTGGCCACCCCCTGGAAGTTGGGGAAGAGGGTGGTGATCTCGCGCCCTTCGACGTCGAGGAAGTGCTTGAGGAAGGCGTCGTCGTCGGCTACCTCCACCACGGCATACGCCTTGTCGTCTCGTCTCTCCCTCAGCAACTTGGCGATGAACCACACGTTGATCGCGCAGAGCACGACGTTCATGGCGACCATCGGCCAGATCTCGAGGATCCCGTTGAAGACGATGAGGATCACGCAGGCGATCGAGTTGAGGATGCGGAAGCGCAGCACCCGCGCCTGCATCAGCGAGAAGACGAGCAGGGCGGAGCCGAACCACCCGAGGGCATCGAGCCAAGTCATGACCGAAGAGTAGGGGAGCGTGGGGGAGTGATTGGCCGCCGACCGGGAGGGTCGGCTTCAATGACTCGTATGCCGTCTCCCACTTGGTCCCGCGTGGCCGTCCCCGACGTGGCCCGGCGCATGGCCCTCCTGGGCCTCGGGGTGACCGTGGCCGCTCAGTTCTTCGTGCTCTACGTGCCGCAACCGCCCACGACGCCGATGTTTCCCTACGCGGACAAGGTGATCCACGCCTCGATCTTCGCCGCGCCGGTCGTGCTCGCGCTGCTCGCCGGGCTCCCGGCGCGTGCCGCCGTGACCGTGATCGCAGCGCACGCACCCGTGAGCGAGATGATCCAGCACATCTTCCTGCCGGATCGTTCGGGCGACTTCTTCGATGTGATCGCCGACCTCGTAGGTGTCGTGCTGGGCGTCGTCGCCTTCCGTGGACTCGGGCTGCTCGTGGCCCGACGGCAGGCGTCACGGTTGACCTCGCCGCGCTGATAGACTTGATCCCTGCCGAAATCCGTCGGCAGCCGTGACGGCGCGCATCGTTGTTCGCGCCTCCTTGAAGGCCGGTCTCTCCCGGGTCCCCGATCAATCGACTGCACTGCGCTATCCGACGCAGCATGCAGCGTGGGTGGCTCTCGACTGGTCTTGAGTTCAGACCACATCGAGAGTGAGTCATTGCCATGCCCAAGAATTCCGATCCGAGCAAGAAGCAGCGCTGGTCTGCGGCCAAGAAGGCCGAGAAGAAGGCGAAGCCGGCCAAGGCCGGTCGCGGCGCCGACAGCGCCCCGAAGAAGCCCCACCACCGCGGCCAGCCTGACGGCCCCAAGCGTCGCGTCGACGCGCGTGATGGTGAGGCCGGTGGCAAGCGCCCCCGCGCCGAGCGTTCCCCGCGCTGGGACGACCAAGACCCCCGCCGTGCGGCGCGCCCAGGTGGGCGTCCGTCCGGTCGCGGCGGCCCCCGTGTCGCGGGAGAGGGACGCGAGCGCCCGTCGGCTGGTGCGAAGCGTTGGGAGCGCGACGACCGCCCGGCACGCTCGTTCGATCGGGATGACCGCCCGAAGCGGTTCGAGCGTGATGACCGTCCGGCTCGCTCGTTCGATCGTGACGACCGGCCCAAGCGCTTCGACCGTGACGACCGCCCCCAGCGGTCGTTCAACCGTGATGACCGGCCTGCGCGCTCGTTTGACCTGGATGACCGACCCAAGCGCTTTGAGCGTGACGAGCGTCCGAAGCGGTTTGACCGTGATGACCGGCCTGCGCGCTCGTTTGACCGTGACGACCGTCCGGCCCGCTCCTTTGACCGGGAGGATCGGCCGAAGCGGTTCGACCGCGACGACCGTCCAAAGCGGTTCGACCGGGACGACCGTCCGGCACGCTCCTATGACCGGGATGACCGGCCAAAGCGCTTCGAGCGTGATGACCGGCCGAAGCGGTATGAGCGCGATGATCGCCCACGTCGCTTCGAGCGCGACGACCGCCCGCAGCGGTCCTTCAACCGTGACGACCGACCGCGCCGTGAGCCGCGCGTCGCCGACCCGATCCGTCGTGACCGACACGAAGGTCGCCATCTGACCGAGGCGCCGTTCGCCCCGCAATCCTTCGAGGAGGCCGAGGCCGAGCGCGCCGAGGCCGACACCTGGACCCACTACGAGTCCAAGACGAAGACGGGTCCGGCTGCGGTGACCGAGGACAACGGCTTCGCCGCCCTTGGGGTCCCCGACGCCCTCGTCGAGCGCCTCGCTCGCGACGGCATCACCGAGCCCTTCCCGATCCAGGCCGCGACGATCCCCGACGCCCTCGCGGGCAAGGACGTCCTCGGCCGTGGGCGCACGGGCTCGGGCAAGACCCTCGCCTTCGGCCTTCCGACGATCGCGCGCCTCAAGGCCGCGACCGACGAGCGCCAGAGCAAGCGCCCCCGGGCGCTCATCCTCGTGCCGACGCGTGAGCTGGCCATGCAGGTCAGCGATGCCCTGGAGCCCTTGGTCCACGTGACCGGTCTGCGGCACAAGCTCGTCGCCGGTGGCCTGTCCTACGACAAGCAGATCTTCGCGCTCGCCAAGGGCATCGACATCCTCGTCGCCACGCCGGGTCGTCTCGTCGACCTCATGGACCGTGGTGCCGTCGAACTCGGCTCGGTCCAGATCACGATCCTCGACGAGGCCGACCACATGGCCGACATGGGCTTCGTCGACGAGATGACCTCGATCCTCGATGCCATCCCCGACGGCGGCCAGCGTCTGCTCTTCTCGGCAACCCTCGACCGTGGCGTCGACACCCTCGTCGAGAAGTACATGGTCGACCCGGTCACCCACTCGACCGACGACGCCCAGGCGTCCGTCACGACCATGAGCCACCACGTGCTGCTCATCGACCCGCAGGACAAGAAGGCCATCACGGCCGAGGTCGCCAACCGCGACGGACAGACCATCGTCTTCGTCCGGACCCAGCTTGGCGCCGACCGCATCGCCCGCGAACTCCGTGAGCGCGGCGTCCTCGCGGCAGCCCTCCACGGCGGGCTCTCCCAGGCCGTCCGCAACCGCGTCCTCGGCGCCTTCCGTGAGAACAAGATGCCCGTCCTCGTCGCCACCGATGTCGCCGCGCGCGGCATCCATGTCGACGATGTCGGCCTCGTCCTCCAGGTCGACCCGCCGCGCGACCACAAGGACTACCTCCACCGCTCGGGCCGCACCGCTCGCGCCGGGGAGTCCGGAGCGGTCGTCACCTTGGCCCTCCCGCACCAGAAGGCGATGATGCGCCGCCTGCTCGAGTCGGCCGGTGTCGACACCGAGCCGGTTCGCGTGAAGTCCGGCGACGCCACCATCGCGGCGACCGGTGGCTCGGCTCCGACCGGCACGCCGGTCCCCGACGAGTTGTGGCGGCCCATCCTCGAAGGCGGCCCGAAGCAGCGTCGGGGCCGCGTCGGCGCCCCGCAGCGTGGCCACGGTGGTGGTCGACCCGACCACGGCGGACGGCGCGGTCGCGACGATCGCGGCTCACGGCATACGGGATCGTTTGACCGCTCCTCTGATCGCCAGCGTCCCCGGGCACAATGGCGGGATGAGCGCTGACTGGCTGACCGGCCGGCTCCTCGTCGCGACGCCGCAGATCGAGGAGGGGATCTTCCACCGAAGCGTCGTGCTGATCCTCCAGCACGGCGCTGACGGTGCGCAGGGCGTGGTGCTCAACAAGCCGCTCGAGGCCGAGATCGACAAGGTCCTCCCCGGGTGGGGTGAGCATGTCAGCGTGCCGCAGACCCTCTATCAGGGCGGGCCGGTCCAAGTGGACTCGGCGCTCGGTCTGGTCGCCATCGGGAGCGGCACGCCGACGTCGGTCCAGAAGGTCTTTGGCCGGGTTGGGCTCGTCGACCTCGATGCCATGCCCGGGTTGGTGGCGCCCGAGCTCGACGGCGTCCGGATCTTCGTCGGGTATGCCGGGTGGTCGCCCGGGCAACTCGAGACCGAGTTGGCCATGGGGAGTTGGTATGCCGTGGACGCGGCCACCGAGGACGCCTTCAGTCGCGCTCCCGAGGACCTGTGGAGAGCCGTGCTGGCTCGACAGGACGGTCAACTGAGCTGGGTGGCCCTCCTCCCCGAGGACCCCAGCATCAACTGAGACCGGGGCTGGCGCGGGCCGCGTGGGAGACTGGGCGCCATGACCACACCGAGCGCGTCTCTCGATGAGCCCATGGGGCCAGGTGGCCCTACTCCCCAACACGAGCCGTCGGGTCCGTCCACGGGCACCGCCGTGCTCGAGCGCGAGGAGACGGTGGCCCAGCCGGTCGAGCCGGGCGATCACGAGCGCTTCAGTCACTATGTGCGCAAGGAGAAGATCCTCGAGTCCGCACTGTCCGGAGAACCTGTCACGGCGCTCTGCGGGAAGGTGTGGGTGCCGGGTCGGGACCCGAAGAAGTTCCCGGTCTGCCCGATGTGCAAGGAGATTGCCGACAAGGCCTGGGGTCCGAGCGACAACGAGGACTGAAGTTGTCGCTGACACCGCCGCGACGACTCTGGGTCGTTCTCCTGATCGGCGGGCTCGCCCTGGGCCTCCATGTCGCCCTCGCCTTGGCGTGGGTTCCAGAGTTCACCGAGGACAGCGCACGCTATTGGAATCCAAGCGATCCACTAGGCCCATTTGCCTTCTGGAGTGGGCGTGGACCAGGGCAGTTCACCCAAGCCCTGTTCTTCGCCCTACCGGTCCGGGGCGCTCTGGTCGTGCAAGGCATCGTGGCAGGGACCCTCTGGGCCCTGGCAGCGGTGGAAGTCCAGCGCCATCGCGCGGGACTCGCGCCGGCACTGATTCTGGTGGCGCTCTCGGTATCGCCTTGGATCGTCTTCTGGGACAACCAGGTGCTTACCGAGTCGGTAGCGCTGGCGGCTATCGCTCTAGCCACGTGTTGTGCCGGCCTTGTGGTGCATGGCCAACAGTCGTCGGTCATACCTCTCCTTTTGGGCAGCCTGTTGTGCGTGCTTTCGCGACCTCAGTTGTCCCCCTACGTTCTTGTCCTACTGGTCGCTGTCACCTTTCTTTCCCCTGCGAGAGTGCCGAAATTGGTGATAGCTGGGGTCGTGGCGGTCGCTCTCCTAGGGGTTGTAGAGGTTTATTGGTGGGGTCAGGCGTCCTCCGTCAGTCAGGCTCAGGCGAGAAACCGATTTGTGCAGCGAGCGGATGTCTTGGGCTACGTGGATAACGCCCGAGACCACGGCATGCCGAATTGCCCCGAACTGGTCTCGGCACTGGCCCGTGGCGGGACTCCGGCACAAATTTCAGAATCGATCTCCGAGTGCCCGAAGCTGGAGAACTGGCTGGCGAGCGGAGAGATGTCTTTGAGTGACGAGTTGGCGAATCCCATCCCAATCTTGAAGCGGATCTTCGGTCCTAGGTATTGGGCTGACTATGCTTTCGGTGAGTACTCCGGGACACCCGCAGCCCAACGAAACTGGGGAACTGCGATCGATCCCGTACACGTTCGATGGACGAATCTCGCGCTCCTCCTTCTGGTCGTCGGCACTTGGTTGTGGGGCGCGGCCACCTCACCACGTCGAGTCCGGATGTTCGTGGCCGTTGCCTCCACGGGAGCCCTGGGATTGGCTGCATCCATTCTGTTGGTGGACGGCGCCGAGCGATGGCGGCACATCCTGCCGTATCTCGTCGTCTTGTGTTCCGTGGGAATCGCTGCGCGGGCCGTTCGGGTTGCCTCGCCAACGGACCCGACACTCGAGCGCTGACGGGCGTCGGTTGTCCCGAGGAATCACTGAGTGCGGCTATCGTGGCCGGGCCAATGAGTACCTCAGCTGCCCACCACCTCTCGCCCGCCTTCCCGGAGCGGGCGGCGTGGGGTACCGCAACGAAGCTGCGCGCCTGGCAGGAAGAGGCGCTCACGGCATACCTCGCCTCGGCCGCCGACGGGAGACGAGACTTTCTCGCGGTCGCCACGCCCGGCGCGGGGAAGACGACCTACGCGCTGCGCGTAGCCACTGAGTTGCTCGGCCAAGGAGTGATCACCGAGGTCACCGTGGTCGCTCCGACCGAGCACCTCAAACATCAGTGGGCCGATGCGGCAGCTCGGGTCGGCCTGCACCTCAACCCGGCATTCGCGAATTCCGTTGCGGTGCAAAGCCGCGAATACGGGGGAGTGGCGCTCACTTTTGCCCAGGTCGCGAGTCGGCCGGACCTCCATCGGCGGCGCACTGAAGCGGCGAAGACGCTCGTGATCCTCGACGAGATCCACCACGGTGGTGATGCCAAGAGTTGGGGTGATGCGATCCGGGAGGCCTTCGAGCCGGCGACTCGACGACTGGCCCTGACCGGGACGCCCTTCCGGTCGGACACCAGCCCAATCCCGTTCGTGCGCTATGAAATGGACGAGGCGGGGATCCTGCGCTCGGCCTCCGACCACTCCTACGGCTATGCCGACGCCCTGCGCGATGGGGTCGTGCGGCCCGTCCTCTTCCTGGCCTATGGCGGGGCGATGCGCTGGCGAACCAAGGCTGGTGACGAGGTTGCCGCCCGACTGGGCGAGCCGATGACCAAGGATGCGACCGCCCAGGCGTGGCGGACGGCTCTCGACCCGAAGGGCGAGTGGATCCCATCGGTCCTCAAGGCGGCAGACAAGCGACTGACCGAGGTCCGACGCCACGTGCCGGATGCGGGAGGCATGGTCATCGCCTCGAACCAGACGACCGCTCGGGCCTACGCCAAGCTTCTCCATGACCTCACGGGCGAGAAGCCCACGGTCGTCCTCTCGGATGACTCGGGGGCCAGCGCCAAAATCGAGGAGTATGCCGGGGCTTCCTCACGCTGGCTCGTCGCCGTCCGCATGGTGTCGGAAGGGGTGGACGTGCCACGCCTGTGCGTGGGCGTCTATGCGACGTCGACCTCGACTCCCTTGTTCTTTGCCCAGGCCGTCGGGCGCTTCGTGCGGGCGCGCAAGCGGGGGGAGACGGCGTCCGTCTTTCTGCCGAGCGTGCCGGTCATCCTCGAGCACGCGGCGTCGATGGAGGTCGAGCGCGATCATGCCCTGGACCGACCGTCGTCCGCTGAGGATGAAGCGTCGCTGTGGGCTGAGGAAGAGGGGCTCCTGGCGGCCGCCAACCGCACCGAGCGGACGATGGGGATCGATGAGCCGACCTTCGAGGCGCTCGAGTCCGATGCCCACTTCGACCATGTTCTCTTCGATGCTCAACAGTTCGGTCTGCACGCGGCGGTGGGTTCGGAGGAGGAGCAGGACTATCTGGGCCTGCCCGGCCTGCTCGAGCCCGACCAGGTCGCGACCCTGCTCCACGAGCGGCAGACCAAGCAGAGCCGGCAGACCACGGCGCGCACATGGCATACGCCGGCTCCGGTTTCCGCGCACCGAGCGCTGGCCGCACAACGCAAGGAACTCAACGCGCTTGTCGCGGCGTATGCGAAGAAGACGGGTTCACCGCACGCAAACATTCACATGGAGTTGCGCCGTGCGTGTGGAGGGCCGGAGTTGGCACAGGCGAGCAGTGACCAGGTCGGGGAGCGCATCGAGCGCATCCGCCGGTGGTTCGTCACCCGCCGCTGAGGCCGTTCCTACGCCTGGGCGTATGCCGTGGCCTGAACGAGCGGGCCAGTGCGATGGTCTAGGTGGGAGACCAGACACATCGAGGTGTTGGCCCTCAACACGTGCACGTCGTCGATCATCGCGTCGATGACACGACCCAGGTCGGCGTTGTCTCGGGCCACGACCCTGACGATGAGGTCGCCCACGCCAGTGATCGAGTGGATCTCGAGGACCTCGGGGATCGCGGAGAGATGGGCGACGACCGGGGCGTGGCCCTGACGCTGGCGGATCTCGAGCGTGCAGAAGGCCGTGACCGGATAGCCCAACGCGCGAGGATCGATCTCCGGGGCAAAGGACTTAATGACGCCGCGCTCCTGGAGGCGATCCAGGCGAGCCTGCACCGTGCCGCGTGCCACCCCGAGGCGGCGGCTCGCTCCGAGCACCCCGACCTGCGGGTCGTCAGTGAAGAGCGCGATGATCCGAGCGTCGAGGGCGTCGATGCCCTGTCCAGTGGCCATGGTCACATTGTCGGCAGCATCCCAGCCACAGCGCAACTGGATGGGCAGACTGACCAGCGCCACGGCATACCGTTGCGCACTCTGGCCACACGCGCGAGGCTGGACAAATGACTGACATGACGACGACGTCCCCCAGCCACATCGAGCTCACCGACCAGGAGAAGGACGCAGGCCTGGACCTGCTCCAGCTCAAGCAACTCGTCGGCCTCGTCGACTACGACGAGAGCACCGACCCCTTCCCGGTGACCGGCTGGGATGCGATCGTCTTCGTCGTCGGCAACGCCACTCAGGCCGCTCACTACTTCCAGAGCGTGTGGGGCATGGAGCTCATCGCCTACTCGGGGCCCGAGCACGGCAACCGCGACCACAAGGCCTACGTCCTGAAGTCCGGCTCGATCAAGTTCGTCCTCAAGGGCGCGGTCAGCCCGGACAGCCCGCTCATCGCCCACCACGCCAAGCACGGTGACGGCGTCGTGGACATCGGCCTTGAGGTCCCGAATGTCGACAAGTGCATCGAGCAGGCCCGACGCGCTGGCGCCAGCGTGCTCGAGGAGCCGCACAACATCGAAGACGAGTTCGGCAAGGTGCGCCTGGCCTCGATCGCGACGTACGGCGAGACCCGCCACACGCTGGTCCAGTTGGAGGTCGATGGCGTCCGGTATGCCGGTCCGCACGTCCCCGGGTACGTCGCCCGCAGTTCCGGTTTCGTCAAGCGGGAGGGTTCGCCCAAGCGCCTGTTCCAGGCCCTCGACCACGTCGTCGGGAACGTCGAACTGGGCAAGATGGACGACTGGGTGACCTTCTACAACAAGGTCATGGGCTTTGTGAACATGGCCGAGTTCGTCGGAGACGATATCGCCACCGACTACTCCGCGCTCATGTCCAAGGTCGTGGCGAACGGCAACCACCGGGTCAAGTTCCCCCTCAACGAGCCCGCGATCGCCAAGAAGCGCAGCCAGATCGACGAGTACCTCGACTTCTACGCCGGCCCCGGTGCCCAGCACCTCGCGCTCGCGACGAACGACATCCTCGACACCGTCGACCGGCTGCGCCAGGAGGGCGTGGAGTTCCTCGACACTCCCGACGCGTACTACGAGGACCCGGAGCTCCGTGCCCGGATCGGTCACGTCCGCGTGCCGATCGAGGAGTTGCAGAGCCGGAAGATCCTCGTCGACCGCGATGAGGACGGCTACCTCCTGCAGATTTTCACCAAGCCACTTGGTGACCGGCCGACCGTCTTCTTCGAGATCATCGAGCGACACGGCTCGCTCGGCTTCGGCAAGGGCAACTTCAAGGCCCTCTTCGAGAGCATCGAGCGCGAGCAGGACAAGCGCGGCAACCTCTGATCGCGGTCTGGGTGGTCATGACGTCTGGCTGGTCATGACACGATCGACCCATGGCCACACCTGACCTACCTGAACGTCCCGGTTGGTACGACGACCCAGAGCATGCCGAGCAGTTGCGCTATTTCGACGGCATCCTCTGGACCAAGAACGTCACCCCTCGGCGGACCCGGTGGGAAGCGCCAGCCGCGGGCAACGTCGTGGGTGGCGACGTATCCGGCACGTCCAGGGGTGCGGACACCTGGGTCTCGCCCCCGAGTCCGCCGCCACCTCCGGCGACCAGTCCCTACCCGGCCAACCCTTATGCGAGCGCGCCAACGCCGACGGGCGCGACGGCATACCAAAGCGGTCCGAGCACGCCCGATGGTGTGCCGATGGCGTCCTACGGTCTGCGAGCGGCGGCCTACATCATCGACAACATCATCGTCGGCTTCCTGTCGCTCATCGCGGGGGGATGGTTCCTGTGGCAGGCGATCGCACCCATCTGGTCACAGGTGATGGCGGCCGCGCGAGCCAACGACCCCAGCGCCGTGGACGCGGCAGTGCTAGGGATGGACACGCGCCAACTCATGTACTACTCCGTCGCGTCAGTCGTCGTCGCGATCATCTACAACCTGATCTTCCTGACCCGGTGGAGCGCGACTCCGGGAAAACTCCTGCTGGGCATCAGCGTGCGTCGGCTCGACCAAGGCGGGGTGCTCGACCTTGGCACCGCTTCACGGCGAGTGGCCTTTGAGGGGGGGCTCTCAGCCTTGGGCAACCTGCCGGTGATCGGCTTCCTGGCGTTGGGCGCCCGGGTCGCTGACCTGCTGTGGCCGTTGCGTGACCCTCAGCGCCAGACCTTGCACGACAAGTTCGCCGGGACGGTGGTCGTCCAGGGCAAGCAGGTGCGCCGGGCTCAGTCCGAGTTGCGCTGACACGAGACGATCGTGCCGGTGCACTCTCCGAGGCCGATCACGGATCCGTCGGGGCTGGGTGCGGTGGCGCGCAGGGTCACCGTGTCCCCGTCCTCGAGGAAAGTGCGCTCACTGCCGTCCTCGAGGCGGACGGGTTCCTGACCGCTCCAGCTCAACTCGAGGAAGGATCCGCGCTGGTCCTTCTCGGGTCCGGAGATGGTTCCTGAGCCGAAGAGATCCCCGGGGCCGGTGATGGCACCGTTGACGGTCATGTGCGCGAGCATCTGAGCGGGCGACCAATACATCGTGCGATAGGGCGGCCGGGACACCACCGTGCCGTTCCAGTCGACTTCGTAGGTGATGTCAAGCCCGTATGCCGTGGATGCACCGTCCGCAGTCGGCTCGCCGCGCAAGTAGGGGAGAGGCTCTGGATCCTGCCCCGGGAGGGGGACACGAGCGGCGGCGAGGGCATCCATGGTGACGACCCACGGGCTGATCGAGGTGGCGAAGGACTTGCCGAGGAATGGGCCCAGCGGGACATACTCCCAGGCCTGGATGTCGCGGGCTGACCAGTCGTTGAGGAGCACGACCCCGAAGAGGTGCTCATGGGCCTCAGCCAACGCGACGGGCCGTCCGAGCTCTGTCTGTGCGCCACCGACGACGAAACCCAACTCGGCCTCGATGTCGAGCCGAACCGAGGGCCCGAAGACGGGGCTGGACTCGGTCGGAGGCTTGCGCTGACCGCTCGGTCGGACGATGTCCGTGCCGGAGACGACCACGGTGCTGGAGCGTCCGTGATAGCCGATGGGCAGGTGCTTCCAGTTCGGGGTCAGGGCTTCGCTGTCGGGCCGGAAGATCTTGCCCACGTTGGTCGCGTGGTGCTCGCTGGCGTAGAAGTCGACGTAGTCGCCCACCCGGAAGGGCAGGCGCAGCATCACGTCGGACAGTGGGACGAGGTGTTCCTCCACCGTGGCGCGTTCGCCATCGTCGGTCAATAGGTCGGTGAGCCAAGCGCGGGCGGACTGCCAGGCGGCCCGGCCCATCGCAAGGAACGTGTTGAGCGTGTCCTGGGCCCAGGCGTCGGCGAATTCAGCGCCAGGGATCGAGCAGAGATCCAGGACGTGGTCACCGAGACGGACACCGACTCGCGCGTGTCCGCCGTGATCGAAGACGCCGTACGGCAGGTTGTGGATGCCGAACGGGTGGTCGGCGGCGAGGTCGAGCGCTGGGTGGGTCATCTGGCGTCCTTGGTCAGGTGATCGGGGGGCTGGTGATCGAGGGGCAGAAGATCGAGTGCGGTGAGTTCGGCGATCGGGTCGGTGACTTCACAACAGCCGTAGGCCCTGAACGCGCGACGGATCGCATGGGCGTAGTCAGCATCGTCGGCTGTCCTGATGAAGCAGTCCGCGAGGTTTGCGGCGTCCCGATCGCCCAAGATGTCCGCGAGCTCGACTGGGTCGGCGCCCTCGACCGCCTTGGAGGTCGCCATCAGGATGTTGAGCAGGCCGTGGTTGTCCTCGGGTGTTCTGGCGACGGGGTAGGTCCCCCGGATGGCGTGATGCAGCCCGCCGGTCAACTTGAACGGCACGTCGAGCGCCACTGTCGAAGCGATGAAGTGTGCGAGTTCGACTTCGTCGGGCCACGGCCACGTGGATGTCGGTCCGGTCCGGAACTTCGCGATCAACTCATGACCCGATTGGCGCTGCACACGAATCTGGCTCAGCGCGGTGCTGGCGGTGTCGCCCCGGGGGATCTCCACGGCCAAGGGAAGGCCCGCAGGCCAGGACTCGAAGAGCGTTTCGGTCCAACCGAGTTCGGCCCCAACCACCTCGACCGTCGGAGACTGGGAGAGCAGGTCAAAGGCCTTCCACACGACGGCTGGATCCGTACCGGGTCGACCGATCACCCCGATCCGTAGGGGCACTTCGCCCTCGGCACTGCTTTGGAGCAGCCCCAGGAGATCGGTTGCGGCGCTGGCCGGGATCAGGAGCGGGCCGATGCAGTCGGCATAGCCAGCCTGCCGGTGGGCCCGATGCCGATCGACGGCGAGGGCCAAGGGGGCATTGCCCGGTGGGAAGACGGCCGCATCGTCGATCAGGCCCCGGAAGAGGACAGGAGTGGACGAGGGCATGCTCCGAGACTAGCCATCGAGCGACCGCAGTGAACGGAGAGGCAGCATGGCTGCACAGATTGCTCAAAGCGCACTGGCTCGCAGTGGACGACGTGACCAATGTGACCCCACGGGGAGGCGACCGGTGTCCGGGAGGGAAGCGGACGGCATACGCTCGGGTGAGACCGGACCGATCACGAAGAGGTGAGTTGATGGCGTTCTACACGGCCATGGGAAGCATCCCGCCGAAGCGGCACACGCAGCACCGGCGGCCGAAGAACGCGGCATCGACCGGGGGGACCGGCACCGGGACCGGCGAGCTCTATTACGAGGAGCTCATGGGGGAGGAGGGCTTCTCCTCGGACTCCTCACTCCTCTATCACCGCAACATCCCCTCGACGGTCGTCGGAGTGCGCGAGTGGAATGTCGGCGACATGTCGACGACCGCCAATCACCCGCTGATGGCCCGGCACCTGCAGCCGCACCAGCTCTTCGAGAGCGACGCCGTCATCCGCGGCACGGACGCGGTCACCGGGCGGCGCCTGCTCATGGGCAATGGGGACGTGCGGTTGCTGTATGCCGTGTGCGGCACGGATTCTCCGTGGTATCGCAACGCAATTGGCGACGAGTGCATCTACGTCGAGCGGGGCAAGGGACGAGTCGAGACGGTCTTCGGGTCCTTCGAGGTGGGGGAGGGCGACTACGTCATCATTCCCAGGGCCGTGACTCATCGCTGGCTGCCGAAGCGCTCACGCAAGGACCCGCTGCGGCTGATCTGCGTCGAGGGCAACAGTCACATTTCGCCACCGAAGAGATATCTGAGCAAATACGGGCAGTTCCTCGAGCACTCGCCCTTCTGCGAGCGCGACCTTCGGCTGCCGCTTGGTCCGCTCCTGGCCGAGGACATCGGCGAGGACCCGGCGCAGGTGACCAACGTCTACATCAAGCACCGGGGGAGCGGGCCGGAGAGCTCGGGCGGGTTGGTCGGGTCGGTCCACACGATCCCCTTCCACCCGCTCGATGTCGTCGGCTGGGATGGCTGCCTCTATCCGTATGTCTTCAATGTCGCGGACTACGAGCCGATCACGGGGCGCGTGCACCAGCCGCCGCCGGCACATCAGGTCTTCGAGGGCTTCAACTTCGTCATCTGCAACTTCGTCCCACGCAAGGTCGACTACCACCCGCTGTCGATCCCGGTGCCCTACTACCACTCCAATGTCGACAGCGACGAGGTCATGTTCTACGTCGACGGGGACTACGAGGCGCGCAAGGGGTCTGGCATCGTGCGCGGGTCGATCTCCCTGCATCCGGGTGGGCATGCCCACGGACCGCAGCCGGGCGCGGCGGAGGCCTCGATCGGCAAGGACTACTTCGACGAGACGGCCGTCATGGTCGACACCTTCCGGCCATTGGAGCTCGGTGAAGGCGGACGGGCCTGTGACGACGGGGTCTACCAATGGAGTTGGGGCGGCGGCCAGTCCTGACGACGACGCCTCACGACCTATCCTGACGGGGTGTCGATCGCGCCTGTCGAGGAAGAGGTCACGAGCACTGACGGGCTCGTCGATCCGGACCTGCCGTGGATCACTCTGGTGTGGAACGACCCCGTCAACCTCATGTCCTATGTGACCTTCGTCTTCCAGTCCTACTTCGGCTACAGCCGGGAGAAGTCGGAAAAGTTGATGATGGACGTGCATGTCGAGGGCCGTGCGGTGGTGTCGAACGGGTCTCGGGAAAAGATGGAGATCGACACCGAGGCACTGCAGGGCTACGGCTTGTGGGCAACCTTCCAGAAGGACACCTGAGATGGCACGTGGCTTTCGCCGCCGTGGCCATGGGAAGAACCTTCGGTATGCCGCGCGCCTGGATCCGCTCGAACGTGCCGTGATCGCTGGACTCATGGAGCAGGTGGTCGAGTTGCTCGACCCGCCGTCGCCGGTTGCGGGTCCTGTGTCGGGTGAGAGCGACTTCGACCACATCGTCGCGGGTCTCGGGGGCTTGGGCATGGGGGTGTCTGTCGCGGCCGAGGACCAGGACGTCTGGCCGGACGCTTCTTCCGTGCCGGCTGATGCACGGTCCTTCGGCGAATTGGATCCGGCTCTGCAGCGACTCCTGCCGGCAGCGAACCGTGAGGACGAACAAGCATCTGCGGAGTTCCGGCGGCTCACCGAGGCCGGGTTGCGCGCTCGCAAGGCTGCCAATCTGGAACTGTCGCTCAAGGCTTTGCGGCGAGAGGGAAACGCCGTGGAAGTCGATGCGACGGTGGCTCACGCGATGCTGGTCGCGCTCACCGACGTGCGTCTGGTGCTCGGGGAGCGGCTGGGACTCCGTGACGACGAGGACGTCGACGCCCTTCACTCCAGCCTCGCAGGCCGGTCCGACGACGACCCCGTGGTCCACGCCCACGCGGTCTACGACTTCCTCACCTGGCTCCAGGAGACCCTCGCCGAGGCGCTCCTCGGAGGCCTCGAGCGAGGATGAGTGGCCGTGGCCGTGGGTGGGTCCGTCACAGCGCCCTCGGGGTGGTCCTGGCGGCTTATGTGTGCGCTGCGTCGGTGCTCGTCCTGTGGCCTGACGGGGAGCGCGTTCGAAGGGCATTGCTCGATGTCTACTTCTTCGCCATCACGGACCTTGGGCTGCCCTCCTGGGGCGGACCGGAGGGCTATGCGCGGATCGGCAATGTGCTCCTGTTCGCCCCTCTTGCTGGGGCGATCACGCTTTATACCGGGTGGCGGCGGTGGTGGCTGGCAACGTTGACCTGCGGTCTGCTCAGTGTGGGCGCGGAGTGGGCTCAGACTCGGACGGGGATGCAGCGCGTTCCGGAGTGGTCGGATGTCCGTGAGAACGTGACGGGCGCCTTCGTCGCTGCGGTCCTGATTGCCGCTTGGTTGAGGGTTCGGGGACGAGATCCTCGGGGGGATGAGGACGACACCGATCCCGGGTTGTCTCACGAGTAGACTGATTGGAGGGGTCGGTAGCCCCGTGACCGATCCGTGACGACTGGACTCCCTTGACTCTCATCGAATTCGTACGCCTTTCACGTGCCAATCTCTGGAAGATCGTCCTCGCGACTGTGGTGGGTTATCTGCTGGCCTACGGTTACGCGAGCACGCTTCCGAAGGTCTACACGGCGGATGCCAGCGGCTACATCGTGACCAACTCAGGCGCCAAGACGATTGGTGACCTATACGCCGGGTCCGCGCTTGCGGGGTCCAAGGCGGACAGTTATCTGCCCTTGGTCACCAGCCGCTCCGTCTCGGCCATGGTCATCAAGCAACTCAAGCTTGACGCGGACCCCGCGAGTGTCGCGGGGCGGGTGACTGGATCGGTGGAACCGTCATCCGCGATTCTGCGGGTCTTCGCTGTCGGCCCAACACCTGAGCAGGCGAGGGACGTGGCGGACGCGACCATTCAGGCAACGGCTCTTGAGGCCAGTCGACTCGAGATGGGCGGTGAGCTGAGATCAGGCGAAGAGCCGCTGGTGAAGGTCATCCCAGTCGAGAACGCGCTCCTCCCGGGGGGCCCTTCTGGCCCGAACATGGACAAGTACGGCATGACTGGCGCCCTCGCCGGCTTGGGTCTGGCCTACACGTTCATCCTCGGTAGGCGCTTCTTGGACACCCGCCTGCGGTCGTCCAAGGATCTCGAGGCGCACGCGAACACCACAGCCCTCGGCATCATCCCGCAGACGCCGGAACTGCGGGCCAAGGAAGGACGCGGCAAGGTCGGGCGTTTGGGTGTTGCTGCCGAAGGCTTCCGCCAACTGCGCACCAACCTGAGATTTGTCAGTGTCGACAACCCACCGAAGAGCATCGTCATCACCAGCGCGAACCCGAGCGAAGGCAAGTCCACGGTCTCTGCAACCCTCGCCCGAGTGCTCGGAGAGGCGGGTCAGCCGACCATCCTCATTGACGCGGACCTTCGCCGTCCGAGCCTCGCGACGATCTTCGAGAAGGACGGCGCGGTGGGTCTGAGTCAGATCCTTTCGGGACAGGTCGATGTCGAGGATGCTCTCCAGGACACCGATCAGGTCCTTGTGAAGCTCTTGCCTGCAGGCCGCATCCCGCCGAATCCGAGCGAACTCCTGGGCTCGTTGCGGATGAAGACGCTCATCGAGGAACTCTCCAAGGACCACTTGGTCCTGCTCGATGCTCCGCCGCTCCTCCCCGTGACCGATGCCGGCCTGCTCAGCGGGGTGACCGATGGCACCCTCCTCGTGTTCGCGATCGGCAAGACGCACAAGGAGCAGGTCGCCTTTTGCGCAAAGATCCTCGAGCAGGTGGGAGGCAACCTCTTGGGTGCGGTGCTCAACCTGGCACCCAAGCGGGGTATCGGGTCTGTTGCCTACGGCAACGGCTACACCGGCTACGGCTACGGGTACGGCTACAAGTACCGCTACCGCAAGTACGACTACGCCACCGCGAGCAAGGGCCGACGCCGCAAGTCACGTGGACTGTTCGGCAAGAGCAACGCCTGAGACCGAACCTGCATGGCGTTGCGTGCGCTACGTCAGGTCGTCAATAGGCTCCGCGACTGGACAGGACCGCGTGCATCGTCCTCGCGAGGATGGCCATGTCGCGCAGGATCGACCAGTTGTCGACGTAGTAGAAGGTCGAGCCGGACGGTGTCCTCCCAAGAGAGATCCGAGCGTCCAGAGACCTGCCACAGGCCGGTCATCCCCGGTCGCACAGCCAACCTCCGGTGGACATCGGAGGAGTATCGCGCGACCTCGGAGAGCAGCGGCGGGCGGGGGCCCACCAGGCTCATCGAGCCCTGGACGACGTTGACCAACTGGGGCAACTCGTCAATGGAGAAACGACGGATGAAGCGACCCGGGCGGGTGATTCTGGGGTCGTCCTTGGCCTTGAAGAGCACATGGCCGTCGTGATGGTCATTCTGGATGGTGGTGACTGCGGTGTCGGCTCCGACCACCATCGACCTGAACTTGTAGCAGCTGAAGGGCAGTCCCTGACGGCCGGCTCGGACCTGCCGATACAGCACCGGTCCGCGGTCATGGAGTTTCACCGCGAGAGCGGTGCAGGCCAACGCAGGAGAAAGCAGGACGAGCAGAATGCTCGCTCCCACCACGTCGAACGCACGCTTGAGGGTGTGGGCGCGGACGCGCGAGCGTGGACCCTCCAACTCCATCATTGGCAACCCGGCTGCGGGGCGCACCGTGATCCTGTCGCTCGCCACATCGGTCAGGCTGGGCACGATCATGATGCGCGTGCCACTCTCTTCCAGACCCCATGCTGCTCGGCGCATTTCAGCAGCGGAATTGACCGCACCACCTGCAAACATCACGATGTCGGGTGCCCACTCATGGGCCAGGGCATGGACGCGCGGCGCTGACCCGAGGATGGGGACATCGCCGACTCTGCGATCCTCCACACGGTGCGGCGGCACGGCTGCGCCAATGATCTCGTAGCCCAACCACCGCTCCCGATGAAGCACCTTCGCCACCTCGGCGACTTGCTCCGTGCCGCCCACGAGCAGCACCTTTTGGGTCAAGATGCGGTGCTCATGGAGTCGATGGATGCCGCGGCGCACGAGGTGGCGACCGAGGACGAGGAGAGGGATGCCGAGGACGAAGGTCAGGAAGAACAACCCTCGGGACAGCGGGAAGCGCAGGAGATAGCAGCCCACGCCGATCGACCCTGCAGTGATCGCCGATGCCAGCACGACACGGCGATATTCGGCCGTTCCTGCACCCATGGCCGTGGGCGAATAGGCCGAGCAGAGGCCGAGCAGGACGATCCACAATCCCGCCATCGGCGCAATCGCCGTCTTGGCGATCACGTCCACGTCATTGGCGTCGTCGAACCACGGGAGCGTGGCCCGCAATTGCCAGGCCAAGTAGATGCTCAGGACCACGAGGGCGACGTCGACCACAAGGGCCAGCAGCGACGGCGCCATGCGACGTCGCGGCCACCGATGCAGGGCATCAACCACGCTGACTTCGTTCAGAATCATCAATAACTTCCCCAGGCCGGGCAGGAGCGGCCTTGACGATCTCTTTACCTACCCGACAGTATGCCTTGCCCACGACGGTGATGGGTCTCTTCGCACGACTCCTCATGACGCGGAGGGCTTCACTTGCTCCACGTCGGCGCGGACCATCTCCTCGATGACGCTCTCGAAGGTCCGTGTGGGCCTCCAGTCCAAGACCTTGCGAGCGTGCGTCGCATCTCCCACGAGGACGGCGGGGTCGCTCGGTCGGAAGAGGTCGGGGTCGATGGCCACGTGGGCTTCCCAGTCGGTCATCCCAGCCGACTCGAAGGCGGTTGCGACGAAGTCACGGACTGAGTGGTCCACCCCCGTGGCGATCACATAGTCGTCGGCGGGGCCGTGGGCCGCACGCATCATCGCGTCGACGTAGTCAGGCGCCCAACCCCAATCGCGTCGCGCGTCAAGGTTGCCCAGGGTCAGCACTCCCTCGCCTTCCCGCACAATCCGCGCCACACCTTGGGTGATCTTGCGGGTGACGAATGAGGGTGGCCGTCGGGGGGACTCGTGGTTGTAGAGGATGAGGGAGGAGGCGGGAAGACCGCGGCGCCGATAGACGCCGACGCTGGCGTGGGCCAGAGCCTTGGCCGAGCCGTACGGGCTGACGGGGCGGACCGGGGTCGACTCGTCCTGGGGCGTGACGGAGGGCTCGCCGAAGATCTCGGCGCTCGACGCAAGGACGAAGTGCACTGCTCGTCCGATGCGCTCCTGAAGCTCCAGGGCTGACTCGAGGAGGACCACGGTGGAGAGACCGGTGACCTGCACCGTGCGGACCGGCTCCTCCCAGGAGCGGCCCACGGAACTCATGCCTCCGAGATGGTGGATCTGCGTGGGTTGGGTGCTCGACACCAGCGCGCGCAGGCCGTCATGGTCGAGCAGATCGACCTCGTGCACGACAACGGCGCTTGGAAGCCCGGCCGTGACCGCACCCGGACGGACCGCCGCGTGCACGGCATACCCATCGTCGGTGAGACGTTCGACGAGATAGCTGCCGTCCTGCCCGGTGGCCCCCGTGACGAGGGCGACGCCGGAGATCAGGGCCTCCGGCCGTCGAGGGCTGCGAGGTCGGAGTCGACCATCATGGCGATGAGGTCCTCGAAGCTGACCGTGTGCTCCCAGCCGAGGACGTCACGGGCCTTGGTCGGGTCGCCGATGAGGAGGTCAACCTCTGCGGGACGCATGAAGCGCGGATCCTCGACGATGTGCTGCTCCCAATCGGAGATGCCGACATGACCAAAGGCAATGTCCAGCATCTCTCGGATCGAGTGGGTCTGGCCGGTGGCGAGGACGTAGTCGTCGGCCACGTCCTGCTGCAGCATCCGCCACATTCCCTCCACGTAGTCCCCGGCAAAGCCCCAGTCGCGTCGCGCCTCGAGATTGCCCATCGGAAGCGGCGCGGTGCGTCCCCGCGCGAACTCGGCGACTGCCATGGTGACCTTGCGCGTCACGAATTCCGGTCCCCGTCTTGGGGATTCGTGATTGAAGAGGATCCCGCTGCTCGCGTGCATGCCGTAGGACTCGCGATAGTTGATCGTCATGTAGTGCCCGAAGACCTTGGCCACTCCGTACGGGGACCGAGGCCACAGGAGAGTGCTCTCGCGTTGCGGCACTTCTTGCACCTTGCCGAACATCTCCGACGAGGAGGCCTGATAGAAGCGGACCTTCCCGATGTCCTCACCTGCGTGAAGGCGAACGCCTTCGAGCATGTTGAGCACACCGTTGGCCGTGACCTCGGTCGTCACCTGCGCGTTGTCCCATGAGTAGGCCACGAATGACACCGCTCCGAGGTTGTAGACCTCATGGGGGTCGGAGGCTTTGAGGGCGCGCAGCAGGCTGGACAGATCGGTGAGGTCACCGGTGTGCAGGGTGACGTCCGGGACGAGGGCCTCGACCAGGGCTCGCTTGGGATTGTTCTGCCCGCGGATGATGCCATGGACCTCATAGCCCTTGGCCAGCAACAACTCGGAAAGATAGAGGCCGTCCTGGCCCGTGATGCCCGTGATCAGGGCACGCTTCATGACGATCTCCTCAGGCTGGGGTCGCGCCAATTCTCTCAGATGGAGACATCGATCTCGTCGGGGTGTCGACGTCCGGCCTCCGCCGCCGCCTCCACAGTGAAGGCGACGGCCTTCTCGGCCACGGGCCTTGGGAGGGAGTCGGCCAAGCGATCAACGGTGCGGCCCAGCTTGTCGATGCCCGACTTGCCCAGCTGCCGCCCGGCCAGGAAGATCGCTCGCCCCCACACGCCCGCTGGCTGGCCGAGTGGTCCGATGGCCCCGGTGCCGTGGATCTGCTCGAAGGTGTGTCGGGCCGCCCCGGAGTGGTAGGCCCGGAGGGCGCGGTCTCGGGTCGTGGTGACCGCACCGTGATGACGTGCATCCAACTCGGGATCAAGGATCAAGGGGATGCCTGCGCGATGCAATCGATAGCCCCAGTCCACGTCCTCGAATCCGTACGCACGGTATGCCGTGTCGTAGCCGCCGATGTCCCGCCAGGTGTCCCGTCGCACGGACACATTGGCTCCCCAGAGACGCCAGCGTTGTTGAGCGGGCAGGGCAAAGGCCTGAGAGCGGAAGAGTTGTTCGCGGCGACGCCCGTAGGCTCGGGTGTAGGCGGTGTCGGCGAGTACGTTGGGGCAGAGACCGATCACTCCGACTTGGTCCCCGTCGTGGTGGGCGACGTGCCGGGCCACATGATCGGGGCCCGGCTCGAGGTCATCGTCACACCGGATGAGGACTTGTCCTTCGGCCGCACCAAAGCCGGTGTTGAGCGCGACTGAACGGCCACGGTTGTCGGGCAGGACGATGGTGGTCAACGGGATATGCCGGGCCCACGACCGTGCGAGCGACTCCGAGTCGTCCGCGTCGCCATCGATAACCACGACAACCTCGAGATCGCGATGCGTCTGCTGCTCCAGGGCGGCGAAGAGCCTGGGTAGCCGGTCGCGGCCACCCCGTGAGGGGATGATCAAAGAGGCCTGCGTCATCGACTGGTTCGCTCCGAAAGTGGACGCAGGGTTTCGAGAAACTCGGTCATCCGAGCCGTGCCAGCCTCGGGTGAATACCGGTCCCTCCAACGCTGATGTCCAGCCATCGCTGTGTCCGCGAGGTCCTGGGGTCGTGCAGCGGCAACGCTCCCCAGAGTTCTCGCCAAGTCATCGGCGTCATCAGGACGCGCGATCCAAGGATGTTGTGGCCCAACGACTTCGGGCAAGCCACCGGCGTCGGTGACGACGACCGGAAGTCCGTGTGCCATGGCCTCGGCGGCCACGAGGCCGAACGACTCAGGCGCTCGCGAGGGCACGACGACGACGTCGACCTGCGCGAAGATTTCGGGTGCGGCTACCCAGCCGACCTCTCGCACGGAAACCCGCGAACGTGCCATGGCCTCACGGATGGAAGACGTGGTGTCGGCGTCGCCGAAACGCTCTTCGCCGGCAAGCAGCACCTCGCTGATGCTCTCTGGGCCGAGAGAACTCGCTGCGGCGAGGAGGAGGTCGACGCCCTTCTCGTGAGCCCAACGACCCAGATATCCGATCCGGAGGCCCGCAGTAGGTTGTCGTGTGGACTTGTCGGTCGACCGGCGGCGATCCCGCACGAACGAACCTGCGGGCTCGTCAGTCCAGTTCTCGAGAATGTCGGCACCGTGGACATGTTCGGCCATGAAGCGACTGGGGACCACCGTGGTGATCGCGCGTCGACGCGCCAACGTGGCTGCGGGTCGGTGGACACCGCGCGGTAGGCGATGGAAATGGATGACCCTGTCCGACTGGCCCGCTGTGGCCAAGGCCGGAACGAGCCCGTTGCACCAGAGCAGTCCGGGGTGAGCGTGCCGCCAAACCCGCAACTCGCGCATGTAAGCTCGTCGCCCAGCAGCGAGGTCGGTCACGTCATGGCCTTCCCGGCGAGCTCGGTCGATCACCCCGCCTGTGCCCCGCGGGCCCAGAATCATCGTTCGCCAGCCTGCCTGGCGAGCAGCGTCAGCCATGCGGATCAGCATGACCTCGCCTCCACCCACCTCGCCGTTGTTGGACGCGAAGGTGATCGAGGGCGTCGTATCAGAGGACACGGTCCGGGCTGTCATCTCTGTCGAAACGCCTGAGTTCCATGGGATTGATCGCGTGTCTCAGAGCCAGCCCGATGGCCAACGCCGAGGGCGCCCGCAGGAAGGCCTCGCCAAGAGACAGGGCACAGAGCAAGACTGCGATCAGGGCCGCCTCGTGCCAAGGGTGGTGCTGCTCCGGCGGCAAGCGCAGCAGATAGATGGCCACCAGCGCGAGCAGAAGCAGCAGCATGAGCAACAGCACCCATCCGCCGTTGTTGCGCACGGCGAGGTAGGCATTGTGGAAGAAGTAGGATCGGCCGTTCACTTCAACCTGTGCAGTGCCCGGACCCCGCCCGATGATTGGGTTGATCTGCACCAGTTGCTGTGACGCTGCGTCGATGCGTTCGCGCAGGAGGTCACTCCCTTCGCGCTCGGCGAAAGGGCCCCAGTTCTTGTACCTGTCCAACAGATCGGTCAGGAAATAGCCGACACCTGCCGCGATGCCCACCCCCAAGGCCGGCGATACCCGTCGCCGGACCACGAACCACGTCGCGGCGACCGCCATGGCGATCATCGACGTCCTCGACAGCGTGAGCACGATGCACAAACTGAAGAGCGCCAAGGCTCCCCAGCGGCGCCAACCGGGACGCAGGCCAACGAGGGCGACAGCGGTCATGACCGACAGGTAGTAGCCAGCCTGATTGGGGTCCTGCCACAGCGATCCAGTCAGGCGCCCGGGGTAGTTGTCGCTTCCGATGCCGAGGAATCGGCTGGCCAAGCCGAAAGCGGCACCAATGGCGAGGCCCACGCCGGCCCCGCGGCAGAGACTGATGCGGTCGAGTCGACCACTCGCAAAGGCGATGATCGACACGGCGAAGATCGCGAAGAAGGCCCACTGACGATAGGCATCCAGGCCGTTGTAGGTCAGCGAGACGCCCAGCCAGCCGATCATGCCCGCCACAAGGAGATAGGCCCACAGGGGAAGGCGATCCTCCGGGTCCGGGCGGCGAGTCGAGGCGAGCAGGATGGCTGCTGCCAAGGCCAGCACACTGAGGTTCGTGCCTGTCCCCGGCACCGCGAGGGGCAGCGGGAGCGCAATGCCCAACACAAAGTCGGGGATTCGTGAACTGTCTGGGGCCTGAGTCTTGAGGTGCTCGTAGGCAGACGCGATCTCGGTCATGCGTGAACCGCCGCATACACCCGACCGATTGACTCGCACATGGACACCATTGTGGGCCAGTCGGCACGCAGGCGCGGTCGCGCCCGGATCTGGAGGCCCTGAGCGACGAGCATCTGCGCCACCGCTGCGTGGTCGCGTCGATCCACCAAACAGTCTTCGGGGATGAGTTCGGGATTGCCACCGACAGGGGTCGCCACCACTCCCAACCCATGGACTTGTGCATCGAGCAGCGAGTACGACCCGTTCTCCCACAGCGACAACTGCGCAAGGACGTGCGCTCGCCCGAGCAGGTCCTGAGCATCGACATGGCCAGGGAGATCGACGATGCCAGACAGGC
>Ga0073905_10000129_pt1 | contig 30600 bp, 24 predicted proteins | sample KloWWTupernatant_FD_65482 | JGI IMG/M metagenome (GOLD analysis project Ga0073905, IMG submission 65482) | Active sludge microbial communities from Klosterneuburg, Austria, studying microevolution and ecology of nitrifiers - Klosterneuburg... | ecosystem: Engineered > WWTP > Aerobic digester >... | reverse complement strand
CGATTCCCCCAAGTTCGCGGCCACCGACCGTTCTCGGGGGAATCCGACGTGTGAGCCGACCGATTCCCCCAAGTTCGCGGCCACCGACCGTTCTCGGGGGAATCCGACGTGTGAGCCGACCGATTCCCCCAAGTTCGCGGCCACCGACCGTTCTTGGGGGATCCGACGCGTGAGCCGACCGATTCCCCCAAGTTCGCGAGTGACTAGCGTGACCGGTCGTGTCCGGACCCGCCCGAACCGCCCGCCGCGTGCTATTGGTCGTCGTGACGGTCGGGCTGGCACTCGCGGCGGCGGCATGTCGGACCGACGTGGAGGTCCACGTCCGCGTTGAGCCCGACGGTGCCGGCGCCGTCACGGTGACGGTCGACCTGGACGCGGAGGCGTCGACACAGGTGGGTGACCCGTCGAACCTGGCGCTCGGCGACTTGACCGATGCCGGTTGGTCCGTCGACGGTCCGAGCGAGCACGACGGCGGTCTCCGGATCGTCGCCGTGCGACCCTTCTCCTCCCCCGACGAGTTGGCGGCCGTGCTCGACGAGGTCGGCGGGGCAGACGGTGGCGGGGGCGGCGTCTTCTCCGACACATCCCTCGAGCGCTCCGACGGCTTTGCATCGAGCTCGACAGCCTTCCGCACCACCCTGCAGCTGTCGGGCGATCCGGCGCAGTTCTCCGACGACGAGCTCACCCAGCTGCTCGACGGGCTCCCGCTCGGTCGGACCCCCGAGGAGCTGAAGGCGGCGGGCGCGAATGCCGAAGGAGCCGCCACGTTGCGCGTGCGCGTGTCGCTGCCGGGCGGTGTCGACGAGTCGAACGGCAAGGTCGTGCGAGGTGTCGCGTCGTGGTCCGCCCCGATGAACGACGGGACCGCCACCGACACGACGCTCCACGCCTCGTCGACCGAACGTCGCAGCACCACGCTCGTTCTGACCGGACTGGGCGTCGTGCTGTTGGTCGGGGCGGCGGCCGCCGTCGTCGTGGGTCTGCGGCGCCGTCACGCCTGACGCGCAGCAGGGCGAGCTGACATCGAACAACCGTTCGATGCATCCGCGCGCGCTGTCAGGGCCCGCGCCTACGGTCCGGCCCATGGCACGGACCCGGACCGTCTTCAGGTGCATGAGCTGCGGCGCCGGCGCGCCCAAGTGGTCCGGCCGCTGTTCAGGGTGCGGTGATTGGAACACGCTGTCCGAAGAGCTCGACACCGGCGAGGACGCCGTCGTGCTGCCCCTCGCCGCCTCGTCGCCGCCCACGCCCATCACCCAGCTGTCGGCCACCGGCGGAACGCCTGTCCCCACCGGCATCAGCGAGCTCGACCGGGTGCTCGGCGGGGGCCTGGTCCCCGGCAGCGTCACCCTGTTGGGCGGAGAGCCCGGCATCGGCAAGTCCACACTGGTGCTGCAGGTGCTGGCCCAGCGAGCTCGTGCCGGCGCAACGGTCCTGTACGTCACCGGAGAGGAGTCCGCCGACCAGGTCAGGCTGCGTGCCGAGCGTGTCGATGCGCTGCACGACGACCTGCTGCTCGCCGCCGAGACCGCGATGGGCAACATCGCGGTCCACATCGAAGCGGTGCAGCCCGAGCTGGTCGTCGTCGACTCCGTGCAGACCTTGTTCGATCCGCGCTTCACGAGTGCGCCGGGGTCGGTCACACAGGTGCGGGAGTGCGCGCACCGGCTCGTGCAGATCGCCAAGTCGACCGCCACCTCGGTTCTGGTGGTGGGTCACGTCACCAAGGACGGTCAGCTGTCGGGACCACGCGTCCTGGAGCACGTGGTCGACACCGTCCTGTCGCTCGACGGCGACCGCCACCACGACCTGCGCATCCTGCGGGCGTCCAAGCACCGGTTCGGCTCCACCGACGAGATCGGGATGTTCAGCGTGCGGGGTGACGGGCTGGAATCGCTCGCGGACCCGTCGTCGCTGTTCCTGGGCGACCGCACGGTCGGCCTGCCCGGCTCCACGGTCGTGCCGGCCATGGACGGCCACCGCCCGTTGCTCGTCGAGGTCCAGGCGCTGGTCGCGTCGTCGTCGCTGGCCCAGCCCCGCCGGTCGGTCCAGGGCCTCGACGCCGGTCGGATCTCACTCCTTCTCGCGGTGCTCCAGCAGCGTGCAGGGGTCGACCTGTCCAAGCAGGACGTGTACGCCATGTCGGTCGGCGGGGTGAAGGTCACCGAACCCGGTGCGGACCTGGCGGTGTGCCTGGCCGCGGCATCCTCGGGGACCGGTTCGCCCATCCCCGACGACGTCGTCGCGTGCGCCGAGGTCGGTCTCGGCGGCGAGCTGCGCCAGGTCAACCGGCTGGAGCGACGACTGGGCGAGGCGGCGCGTCTGGGATTCCGCGTCGCGATCGTGCCGGCGTCGACACCCACGATGTCGGTGCCGATGGAGGTCCGCAGGGTCCCCACGGTGGCCGCAGCGTTGGCCCTCGTCGGCCTCCGCTGACTTCGCGGACGTCGAGCACGGGGCTTGCCCGGTGGACGAGCGGCCGTGCTGTTCACCGGTTCGCGTCGCTGTCGGCTCGCCTAGACTGCCGCGATGGCGCTCCGCCGGGACCCCGACCTGCAGGCCGCGTTGGCAGCGATCGCTCCGGGACAGCCGTTGCGTGAGGGCCTCGACCGGATCCTCAAGGCCGGCATGGGAGCGCTCATCGTCATCGGTGACGGACCCGACGTGCTCAACATCTCTTCGGGTGGCTTCCTCGTCAACGCGGCCTTCTCTCCCCAGCGGCTGTCGGAGCTGGCCAAGACCGACGGAGCGATCGTGCTCACCCCGGACGCCGGCTACATCGCCCGGGCGAACGTGCACCTCGTGCCGAACCCGAACGTCCCGACCGAAGAGACCGGCACCCGCCACCGAACGGCCGAACGGGTTGCCCGCTCCATCGGCGTGCCGGTCCTGTCGGTGTCGGAGGACATGGCGGTCGTCACCGTGTACACCAGCTCGGTGCGCTACCAGCTCGAGCCGATCACCACGATCCTGAGCCGCTGCAACCAGGCGCTGCAGACGCTCGAGCGCTACAAGGCCCGCCTCAACGAGGAGTCGACGAACCTGACGTCGCTCGAGGTCGAAGACCTCGTGACCCTGCGCGACGTCGTCACCCTGCTGCAGCGCGCCGAGCTCGTCGCCCGCATCTCCGACGAGATCGAACGCCACCTGATCGAGCTCGGCACCGACGGACGGCTGGTCCGACTCCAGCTCCGTGAGCTCATGGCCGGAGTGGAGGACGAACGCCGGCTGGTCGTGCTCGACTACCTGCAGGCCGACGCCACCTGGGACCTCGAGCAGGCCACCGACACGCTGTCGGACCTCGACATGGAGGACCTGCTCGACGCCGACAAGGTGGCCCACGCGCTGCACCTGTCCGGCCAGACCGACGACATGGACGCACAGCTGCAGCCCCGCGGCTACCGGATGCTCGCCCGCATCCCGCGCATGCCCGAGGACATGACCGAGCGGCTCATCGGCCACTACGGCTCCTTGGAGAAGCTGAGCCGGGCATCGGTGCAGGAGATGGCGTCGGTCGACGGCGTCACCGAGCACTGGGCGCTGATGATCAAGGACGCGCTCGGACGCATCGCGGAGTCCTCGATCCTCGACCGCTACAACTGACGTTGGCTCGCAGGTCTGGATCCGTGGAGCTGAACCTGCCGTCGGGGACACCCGCCTACGTGGCCCGCACCCAAGGTGCGACCCGGGGGCTGGTCGTGATCCCCGACGTGTGGGGTCTGCGCCCGCTCTTCACCGACATGTGCGACACGCTGGCTGAGCGCACGGGCTGGAGCGTCGGGACCTTCGAGCCGTTCCCCGGTCGCGACCTGCCCGACGAGGGCGACCCTGACGCCGGGCCCCGGCGCTTCGCCGCGCTCCCCGGGATGTCGGACCGGGCGCTGCTCGGCGACGCCGTCGCCACGGCAGCGGAGACCGGTTGCCAGCACGTCGGTCTGATCGGCTTCTGCATGGGCGGCATGTACGCGTTGAAGGCGTCGTCGCTGGAGCGCTTCGATCGCATCGTCGCGTTCTACGGGATGATCCACGTCCCCGAGGCATGGAAGGGCCCCGAGCAGGGTGAGCCGCTTGCAGCGCTCGCCGCCCGCGGCCACACCGCGGTGATGGCGATCCTCGGCTCGGTCGATCCGGCCACGCCACCTGGCCACGTGCGGGAGCTGCGCGACCTCGGCATCGACGTCGTCGAGTACGTCGACGCGGACCACGGCTTCGTGCACGACCCGTCACGACCGGCGCATCGTCGCGAGGATGCCGCCGCCGCGTGGCACCAGGCCATCACGTTCCTCGCCGGTTGACCGTTGTTCTGAGTGCAACCAGTCGCGTGGTGTCGAACTGATCGCACACAGAACGGCTCCGAACGCGGTCAGGAGGAGCGGATCTCCAGCTCACGGCGCTTGAGGATCCGGTACTGGCGGTCGTTCTGCTCGATCCAGCCGAGGCGCAGGAAGCTGGCGATCGCCTTGTTCACCCGCTCGCGCGACGCGCCGACCAGGCCCGCCAGCTCCTCCTGCGTGATCGGGATCTCGAAGTCATCCCGGTCGCCGGCCAGCTCCAGCAGGTGCTTGGCGGTCCGGCCGGTCACGTCGAGGAAGAACGAGTCGGCGAGCGCCTCGTCGGTGGCGCGGATGCGCTGGCTGAGCAGGCGGACGACGGACCAGAGCAGCTCCGGCTTGTCTTCCCACAGTGCTCGCAGCACGTCGTAGGGGATGCGGATCACGCCGGACGGCTCGAGCGAACGCGCCTCGGCGGAGCGGCCGAGGCCGTCGAAGAGGCCCATCTCTCCGAACAGGTCGCCCCGTTCCATCAGCGCCACCATGGACTCGCGGCCGTCGATGGACTTGTTGGCGATGGCGATCCGGCCGTCGATCACCACGTAGCACGCGTCGGGCTCGGCACCCTCGCTGAAGACGACGTCGTTGCGGATCAGCTCCACGCGGTCGGACGCGTCGGCCAGGCGGCGGTGGTCCTCCTCGCTGAAGCGGTCGAACAGCTCGACGTTGCGGAGCAGGTCCATGTCGTTCACGTCGGGCATCGTACAGAGTGCGAACTCCGTCACACACTGCGAACCCGCCCCGATCGCCGCCACCGCCCTTCGGTGGAACGGGTCCCATGCGGCCCGTCGGCGACCGGTACCGTGCTGCGATGGTCGACGGGGTGTCCGACACGGTGTGGTGCGTGGTCGTCGCCGCTGGTTCCGGCTCACGCTTCGGCGGTCCCAAGCACCTGGCCGACCTGGGCGGCTCGACCGTGCTCGAGCGGTCCGTGGCGACCGCGTCGGCGATCTGCGACGGCGTGGTCGTCGTGCTCGCCCCCGGAGAGGAGGGCGAGGTCGCGGGGGCCGCCCGCGTGGTCGGCGGCGGTGCCAGCCGATCGGCATCGGTGGCGAACGGCCTTGCCGCGGTGCCCGACGACGTGTCCATCGTCGTCGTCCACGACGCGGCGCGGCCGATGGCCTCACGGGAGCTGTTCGAGCGCGTGATCGCTGCGGTGCGCTCGGGTGCCGACGCCGCGGTGCCGGTGGTGCCGGTCGTCGACACGATCCGCCACACCCGCGATGGCACCGTCGACCGCGATGCCCTGCGTGCCGTGCAGACCCCCCAGGGGTTCCGAGCCGAGGCGTTGCGTCGTGCGCACGCCAACGGCGGTGAGGCGACCGACGACGCGTCGTTGGTCGAGTCGACCGGTGCCACGGTCGTGCTCGTCGACGGTGAGCGCTGGAACCTGAAGATCACCGAACCGACCGATCTCGATGTGGCGAGCGCGTTGGTGGATCGAGCGTTGGTGGACGGCGGCGCAGCCGGGGGAGACTCAATCTCGTGACGTTCCGGATCGGCAACGGTTTCGACGTGCATCGCTTCAGCGACGACCCGTCGCGCCCGCTCGTGCTCGGCGGGGTGCTCTTCGAAGGCCACGTCGGCCTGCACGGCCACTCCGACGCGGACGTCGTGACCCACGCGGTGGCAGAGGCGCTCCTCGGCGCTGCCGGTCTGGGCGACCTGGGCTCGCACTTCCCCGACACCGACGAGCGCTGGCGAGGAGCGGACAGCCTGCGCCTGTTGCTGGAGGTCGTGCGGCTGGTGGGCGAGGCGGGCTGGTCGCCGGTGAACGTGGACTGCTCGACGATCGCCGAGCGGCCCAAGCTGGCGCCACGCCGCGACGAGATGCAGGACGCGCTGACCGCGATCGTGGGCGCACCGGTCACGGTCAAGGGTCGACGGGCCGAGGGCATCGGCGGCCTGGGCCGGGTCGAGGGCATCGCGTGCCTGGCTTCGGCGCTGATCGAGTCGAACGCGACCGCAGGATCCGCCGACGGAACCGACAGGAGCAGCTGATGGCCGGACGATCCACCGGGTCCGGACGGTCCTCCGGGCCGGGACGCAAGGGCGGCTCTCGTCGCGCTGCACCGAAGGGAACCAGTGCGCCGAAGCGTGGCGGCGCACCGAAGGGCGGAGCGGCACCCAAGGGCCGGTCCGGCGGCAAGGGCACGGGCGGTCGCGGCGGGTCCTCCCGCGGCCCGAGCGGCGGAACGGCCTCCGGTCGAGCCGGAGCGTCGAGGAGTCGCGACGTGGCGTCGCGTCCGGGACCCCAACGACAGGCTCGGGAGGGTCGCAAGGATCCGGGCCGCACGACGGCGCCCAAGGAGCGCGGGCTGGGCGGGACCCAGGTCGAGGGTCGCCAGGCGGTGCGTGAACTGCTGCTCGCCGGTCGACGGAAGGTGTACGAGATCTTCCTGAACGCCGAAGTCGACCGCTCCGACATCGTCGGCGACATCATCGATCTGGCCGACGAGCTGCGGGTCCCGATCACCGAGGTCAGCCGGAACCGGTTGGACTCGGTGAGCCACACCGAGGCGCCCCAGGGCGTGGTCGCCCGCGCCGGCGAGCTGCCCCAGACGGCGTTGCACGACCTGTTCGAGCCGGTGGACGGCCGTCCGCCGTTCCTGCTCGCCCTCGACGGTGTGACCGACCCGGGGAACCTCGGCGCCGTGCTGCGGATCGCCGAGTGCGCTGGCGTCACGGGGGTCGTGCTGCCGCGGCACAGAGCAGTGCACGTCACGCCGACGGTGACCAAGGCCGCGGCCGGTGCTGTCGAGTACCTGCGGATGTCGCTGGTCGGCGGTCTTCCGACGGCGATCTCCGACATGCGCGAGGCGGGCGTGTGGGTGATCGGCCTGGATTCCGGGGGCGACACGAGCATCCACGACCTGCCCGTCGCCACCGACGCGGTGTGCCTGGTGCTGGGCGCCGAGGGCAAGGGACTGTCCCGCCTGGCCGCGCAGCGTTGCGACCTGGTGGCATCGATCCCTCTGCGCGGGCACCTGTCGTCGCTCAACGTCGCGAGTGCGGGAGCGGTCGCCTGCTACGAGATCGCCCGCCGTCGCCCGGCGCCCGGGTCCTGATCCGTATCCGAGCGACGCGCCGCGATCGGCCGGGGGTAGCGTCCGCGCATGACGAACGCAGCACCCGAACCACGTCAGACAGCGCTCGAAGCGTCGCGCCGCACGGCCAAGGCGGTCCACGACGTCGGTGCCAACTTCATGCTCGACCTCGACATGTACACCGAGGTCGCGGCGCTGGGCTACGAGGGGACGGCTTTCTACTTCGCCGGTCGGGGCGGCGTCCTGGGCGAGGTCGAGCACGGCGAGGTGTTCGAGGCGTTCTGCTTCTTCCCGGCCGAATCGGTCCAGGCCGGGTGGGAGGCGTCGGCCGATGTGGAGAGCCGTCGTGCTTCGGCGGAGCGCTTCGCGACCTACGCGGCGAGATGGGCGACCAGGAACGTGCCGGAAGGGACCGGTGACCTCGCCCGCCTGGCCGAGCTGGCCGGCACCGTGATCGACGCCGCTGATGGCAGCGACGCGCCGGTGTTCGCGGGCTGGCGCAGCTTGCCCGAGCCGGACGACGAGCGCGAGCTCGTCGTGCATCGCATGAACGCGCTGCGCGAGCTGCGTGCAGCTCGCCACATGGCGGCGGTTCGCCAGATCGGCATGGAACCCGTCGACGCGTTCATGGTCCGCACCCCGTACATGGCGGCGATCTTCGGCTGGCCCCAGCCCGATGCCGAGCCTTCCGACGCGGACCGAGCGGCGTGGGCGACGGCCGAGGAGCTCACCGACCGGGCGTTCGCTGCGGACCTCGCGGTGCTGGACGACGACGAGCTCGACGAGCTGTGCGTGCTCTGCGACGAGCTGCTGGGCGCTGTGACCTGAGGTCGATGCACTGCGGCCGCAGCGGGCCGCTCAGGCCATCGGGTCGTGGATCCGCACCGCGTCCGCGTGCTGGGTCGCCATGTCGACGAGGCGGTCCGCGATGACCACGCACGAGTTGGCGACCGCGAGCGCCTGGAGGGTGTGGGCGTAGGTGTCGATCTTCCCCAGGTCGATCGCCGCTTCCTCGGCTCGGACGTGCTCCAGCACAGCGGTGCGTCGGGGCTCGAGGTCGGGGAGGACCAGCGGTGCGTCGGGTTGTCCACGGAACCACCCGGAGATCTCGATCATCGAGTCGTGGATGACATCGGTCAACCCCGACAGGTCGTCGTGGCAGCGCGTGAGGAGCGGCGAGCCTGCGGCCTCCCGCACCTCCGTTGCCATGACGGCGCACTGCTCCCAGATCCGACGGGTGGCGACCCGCCAGTGCGATGCCAGCAGCCCGCGGGCAGGGTGCTCGCCCATGGCGTCGTCCCACACCGCATCGACGTCCGCGAGCCGGGTGCGGACGTCGACCCGGCTGCTGCGGATCGCCTCGGCCGGGTAGCCTTGGCCGTCGAGCGCATCGGACACGTGTGAGATCAGGTGCGCCATCGCTAGGTAGGTGCGGGACAGCTCGTGACGAACCTGACGGTGCGCTCGCGGCGGGAACAGGATCGCCTGCACGGCCATCGCGACCCCGATGCCGATGACGGCCTGCTCCAGTCGGATGCGGGCGAAGTCGACTGTGGAGAAGTCAGCGGACTCCGGCACGAGCACGATCACCGAGGCGACGAGCGCCGCCTGCTGTCCCACGGTCCGCTGACGCACCCAGCCGAAGACCAGGAGCGACAGGCCCACGACAGCACCGACCGCCCACGCCTGGTCCTTGAAGAAGTGGGCGAACAACAGGCCGACCGCAGCACCGATGCACGCTCCGGCCAGCGACTTCACCGCCGAGCGCGTGCTCGCCTGCAGGGTCCCCTGCATGGCCACGATGGCCGCGAGCGTGGCGAACCACGGGTTGGGCAGGTTCAGCAGCTGGGAGCACAGCGTCGCCAACGCAGCGGCGACGCCGACCCGGAGGCTCTGCCTGAGCACCCGTCGGTGAGCGGAGGTCATCGCCTCGCATCATCGCAGCGCGACGCCGCGTGGCCGGGGACCGGCGCGGGTCACGGCGGTGAGGTCGAGCTCCCACCCGAACAGCTTCTGACGAGAAGTCAGCACCGTTGCCGGTCGTCTCCGGCCAAGAGAACTCGGATCAGTCCGAGCCGTAGGCGGCGACGAGCTCGGCACCGATCTGGCCGAGGAGCTCGCGCAGCTCGACGGGCTCCTCGATGTGGACCCAGTTGCCGAAGCCGGCGAGGTCGTTGGCCAGCGCCCGGGTGTTCGAGCCTCGAAAGCGGACCGCCACGCGGTCGATGCCGGTCGGATCCTCCCCCTCGGCGATCTCGACCCGTCGCCCGAACACCATGCGCAGGTACCGCACCGCGTCGACGCTCGCGCTGCCGGTGGCGACCGTCGGCGTGCGCAGCTGGTCGATGCCGTCGACGATGGTTGCCCACGCCTCGGACAACTCGAACCCGTCCGGTCGCTCGACCGGCTCGCCGGTGCGCTCGGCGAGCGACACCCGGTCCACGCGGAACGTGCGGAGCCCGGCGTCGGTGTTGGTGATCAGGTACCAGTTGCGACCCTTGACCGCGAGTCCGAGCGGATGCACGATCCGTTCGGTGGTCGCTCCCGAGCGGGCCCGGTAGCCCATCCGCAGGCACTCGCCATCGACCACGGCGGCCTCCAGCACGTCCAGCAGCGGCGGTCGCGTGGGTGCGACGGTCGAGTAGTCCCAGCCGGTCGGGTCGACGACGACGGCGTCGGCAGCGGCTTCGGCACCATGGCGCAGCGGCTCGGGGAGCGCCCGGACCAGCTTGCGCATGGCGGAGCGCACCTCGGGGGTGACGTCGGCCCGGGGCCCGGCGAGCATGAACAGCGACCGGGCTTCGCTCGCGTTCAGCCCGCTGAGGTCGAGGCGGCCTCCACCGAGCAGCCGCCATCCGCCGCCGCGGCCACGCTGCGGGTACACCGGCACGCCCGCCATGCCCAGCGCCTCCAGATCTCGGCGAGCCGTGCGCTCCGAGACCTCGAGCTCCTCGGCGACCTCGGCGGCGGTCACCACCTCGCGACGCTGGAGCATCAACAGGATGGCCACCAGTCGATCTGCTCGCATGGGTGACATCTTCCTCCACGAAACCGGACAGAAGATGGCCACTTCACCGTGCGACGCTCGTTCTTGACCGCAACGCAACGACGAACCGTCAACCCTCAGCGGTCCCGGAACGAGGAGCCACCCATGCCCACACCCACCGTCCCGACCGGTGCCGCGGACGCCTCGACTGCCGCCGATCCGAGAGCTCGGCTCGACGCCGCCACCGCCACGGCGATCGAGGTGATCCGGGCCGTCGGCGCCGACCAGCACGACCTCGCCACCCCGTGCGAGCCGATGACCGTCGCCCAGCTCGCCGAGCACGTCGTCATGGCACTTCGGCGCACGACCTGCGCCGGCGGTGACCTGCCCATCGACGAGTGGCCCGTCGACGCCGCCGACGTCCGGGCGGGCGAGTGGGCTGACGCACTCGATGCCGCTCGGCGGGACGTCGCCGCGGCCTGGGCGGACGATGCGTTGCTCGAGCGCCCGACGACGCTGCCCTGGGGCGTGTTCCCCGGTGCCGAGGTGCTCGACGTCTACACGAACGAGATGACGATGCACACCTGGGATCTGGCCGTCGCCACCGGCCAGCAGCCCGAGTGGAACTCCGACGTCCTCGCCGCCTCGCTCGCCGTCATGCACCAGCAGTTGCCGATGGCGGACCGCACGCCGATCTGGAAGGCCTTGTTCGCGCAGGTGCCGGAGGGGGTCGCGGTAGAGGTGCCCTTCGCCAACGCCGTCGACGTGGCCGGCGACGCGCCGCTCATCGACCGGCTCGTGGCATGGAACGGTCGCAGACCCTGAGGGGTGTGCCAGCCGGCCAGGCCAGCGCCGGCCCAAACCGGGCGTCGGGTCAGGTGAACTCGTAGTCCGCGGGGTCCAGCTGTCGGGTCCAGTGCCAGTAGTCGACGACTCGGAACGGCATGACCGTGTGGATCTCCCCGGCGGAGTTCTTGAAGTACGAGTGCTCGATCGATGGCTGTGACCACACCAGCTTCGACATCTCCTCCTGATGGCGACGGTGCCATTCGGTCAACCGCTCCGGACGCGGCTCGACGCTGCGATGTCCGCCGTCGACGAGCTCGGCGAGCAGCTGGTCGATGTAGTGCATCTGGCACTCTGAGTTGAAGATCAGGCTGGCGCCGTGGGCCAGGTGCGTGCCCGGCCCGTACATCATGAACAGGTTCGGGAAGTCCGGCACGGTGATCCCCAGGTATGCCGCAGGCCGTTCGCCCCAGACGTCGGCCAGGGCCTCGCCGCCGCGGCCGACGATGTCCATCGGCCACAGCACCTTCGTGTGGTGGAACCCGGTCGCCCAGACGATGACATCGCACGGATGGCGCACACCACCCTCGGTCACCACGGCGTCGGCCTCGATGTGGTCGATGCCGGTGCGGATGAGCTCGACGTCGTCGCGTGTCAGCGTCTTGAGCCACGACCCGTTGTCCTGCAGGGTCCGCTTGCCGGTGGCCGGATAGTCGGGGACGACCTTGGCGATCAGCTCGGGGTCGTCGCCGATCTGGCTCACGATCCAGTCGGTGAACACGGCACGAGCGGCGTCGGACAGCTCGGAGATGGCGGTCTGCTGGCCACCGCCGTCGTCGGTGTAGTCGGGGTCGACCCTGGCTGGCTCCAGGCCCTTGTCGCAGCCCGGCCAGAACAGCAGGAAGCGATACCACCGCCCGTAGAACGGCAGGTGGCGCAGCGCCCACCGAACACCTGGTCCGACCTTGCTGTGGTAGTTCGGGTTCGGGAACATCCACTGCGCGCTGCGCTGGAAGATCGTGAGGCGTTCGACCTGCTCGCAGATCGCAGGGGCGACCTGGAAGCCGGTGGCGCCCGCTCCGATCATGGCCACCCGCTTGCCGGTCAGGTCGATCGAGTGGTCCCATCGGGCGGTGTGGAACTGCGGGCCGGCGAAGTCGTCGCTGCCGGCGACGTCGGGGACCAGCGGTCGGTTCAGCTGCCCGGTCGCGGTGATCACCGCCCGTGCGACCAGCGTCTCGGTCGGACCCGACAGCTCTCCGTCGGGTCCGACGGGCTGCACGACGACCTGCCACGTGGCGCTCGAGTCGTCCCATGTGGCAGAGGTGACCTCGGTCGACCAGCGGACGTGGCGGTCGACGCCGTACTTCTCCATGACGCCCTGGAAGTACCGCTGCAGCTCAGGCTGCTGAGCGAAGAACTCCGACCAGTGGTCCGATGGCTCGAAGCTGTAGCAGTAGAAGTGGTTGCCGACGTCGACGCGGGCGCCCGGGTAGGTGTTCTCCCACCACGTGCCGCCGACACCGGCGTTCTTCTCCACGATCGTGAACGGGATGCCTGCCTCGGTCAGCCGGATGCCGGCCAGCAGCCCCGACTCGCCGCACCCGATCACGACGACGGGGAACTCCGCCCGAGCCGTCGCGGCGGCCTCGCCGGCCGGTGCGTCCGGCACGTCGTGGTCGATGCCGTCGAGCTCGAGATCGGCGAGCATCATCGGCACGTACTCGGTGCCGACGTCTTCGACCACGAGCCACTCCATCATCTCGTGCACGAGATCTGGCGACAGCGGCTCGGGCTCGGGACAACCCTGGTCCCGGTAGTCGGCGATCACCTCCAACGCCCGAGCCCTGACCGCCGCCTTGTCCTCCTCGGACATGAAGCCCTGCACCTCGTTGAGGAACGACCCCATCGGTCGCTCCTGGGCTCGGATGATCGACGCGTCGCCGGTCATGTGGAGCATCGACAGCATCAGCGTCGGGATGCTCACATCGGTGAGCGCTGCGGCGATCTCGGCATCCGACGTGTCGAACGGCGTGCCCGCGTGCGGGTTGCGCATGTGCTTCGTCCCCCTGGTTCCCTGAGCGCTCCGTGCGAGCCGATGTCGCAGAACCGGTCGACATCCGCGGGTCATCGTAGACAGATCGTCTGACCGTCCGTCTCGGACCACCGGCCAGCTCTGGTCCTGTTGCGGAGTGCGCAAGCGCGTGGATCCAGGAACAAGGCGGGCACCTGCTCCATGGGCGCGAGACTGTCCGCAGTGGGAGCGATCACGGAGGTGCACCACATGATCACGTTGCTCGACGGGATGCCCGACGGCGTCCTCGGCTATCGCATCGACGGAGAGATCCACGCGTCGGACTACGTCGATGTGATCTTCCCGGCCATCGACGCCGCAGCCGAGCGTGGCGAGATCCGGGTCGTGCTGGTGGTCGACGACCTCGACAAGATGTCCGGTGGTGCAGTGTGGGATGACTTCAGACTCGGAACCCATCACATCTCGGCCTGGAAGCGCACGGCGTTCGTGTCCGACGTCGACTGGATGAACCACCTGGTCGCGGTGTTCGGGTGGATGAGCCCGGGCAAGGTGAAGCACTTCCGGTTGGCCGACCTCGACGACGCCATCGCCTGGACGGCCGAGGACTGACCGAACCGCTCGCGAACTCGGGGGGATCCGACGCCTCAACCGTCCGATTCCCCCAAGTTCGGCGAATCCGCCCCGTCGAGTGCATCGCGGCAGACGCGACCGGACCTGACCTGAGGTGCGCAGGTTCTCGTGCGATCCTGTCGCCATGCGTTCCATGTTCCGGGTGGGTGGCATCTCGACGGTCGTGATCGTCGCCGCGTGCCTCGTCGCGTCGTGCGTCGGCACCGACGGCGGGGCGGTCGCGTCGCGTCACGACGATCGACAAGAGGTCCGCGCCGGCAGCGGCGACGCGACGACGAGCGACGAGGGTGCCGACGTCCAGGCGGAGGCGACCACCACAACGGCCGCGGCACCCCGGCCTCCGGCCGAGACGCTGACCATGCAGAAGTTCAAGCAGATCTCGGGCGACATCTCGCCGAAGTCGGTCGTGGCATCGGGACACGGGTTCGTGACGGCGCAGAACATGATGTACACCCACACCGTCACGGCCTACGACGCCGACGGCAACCTGGTCGCCACGGTCCCCGACTCGGTCACCCTCGCCGACTTCGGCATCGACAAGCCCGGGACGTACAAGGGTGCTCCCGTCGAGGCGGCTTTCATGCCCGACGGCGACGCGGTCTACGTCTCCAACTACTCGATGTACGGGCCCGGTTTCAGCGAAGGCAAGGACAAGTGCTCGCCCGGCGACGGGACCACCACGAGCTACCTGTACCGGATCGACACGAAGAGCTGGAAGATCGATCAGGTCATCCCCGCAGGTGCTGTGCCCAAGTACGTGGCTGTGACTCCCGACGGAACCAAGGTGCTCGCCACCAACTGGTGCACGTGGGATCTGACGATCGCAGACACCGGATCGGGCAAGGTCCTCAACACGGTCAAGATCGACGGCCGCTACCCGCGTGGCATCGCGGTCACGAGCGACTCGTCGACCGCGTACATCGCCGTCATGGGCGGCGCCGACGTCGCCAAGGTCGACCTGGCCACCGGAGCCGTCTCGTGGATCCGCAACGTCGGAGCGGGACCCCGTCACATCGTCATCGCTCCCGACGACAGCGCTCTCTACGTCACCCTCAACAAGGCCGGACAGGTGGCGAAGATCGACACCGCCACCGGGCGGGTGCTCGCCCGGGTGGCGACCGGTACACAGCCCCGATCGGCGGACATCTCGACCGACGGCACGGCGCTCTACGTCGTGAACTACGAGAACAGCAACATCTCGAAGATCCGGACCTCGGACATGTCGGTGCTCGCCAAGGAGCCCGCTGGGCATCACCCGATCGGGATCGCCTACGACGACTCGACGGGTCGGGTCTGGGTCGCCAACTACGGCGGAACGATCGACGTGTGGGACGAGGTCGCCGGCTCGTCGAGCGCTTCGACGCCCTGAGCGTCGAACCGATCGTCGTCGAACCCGATCGTCGCCGAGGTGACCGGGTCCTGTCGGGCGGTCCTTCGCTCCGATGCCGATCGGCGGTCCTCGACCCCTAGGCTCCGGGCGTGGCCGTGCCCGCGATCGTCGTCGGCCTGGTGCTGCTGACGATCGGGGCGGAGCTCGTCGTCCGGGGTGGCTCGAGGCTCGCAGCGATCGCCGGGGTGTCACCGCTGGTCGTCGGCCTGACCGTCGTCGCGATCGGCACGAGCGCACCGGAGCTGGCGGTCGGGATCGACAGCGCCCGGCAAGGAGTGGGTGAGCTGGCGCTCGGCAACATCGCCGGCACCAACATCGTCAACACGCTGCTGATCCTGGGGCTGGTGGCGTCCATCGCCGCCCTGCCGCTGCAGTCGCGGGTGCCCCACGTCGACCTGCCGGTCATGGTGGTGTCAGCGACTGTGCTGCTCCTGATGAGCTTGGACGGCCGGCTGACGGCGGTGGAGGGTGCGCTGCTCCTCGTCGGTGGTATCGCCTACACCGTGCTCGTCGTGCACACGAGCCGTCGTGAGTCGGTGGCGGTCGAGACCGAGTACGCCGATGAGTTCGGCGAGCCGACGGCGAGGCGGAGTACCGGTCAGCGAGGCGTCAAGGTGCTGGGCGCGCAGTTCGGGATCGTGGTGGTGGGACTGGCGATCATCGTGATCGGGGCCGACCGGCTGGTGAGCGGGGCGGTGGGGGTCGCCGGTGCGCTGGGTGTGTCGGATGCGTTCATCGGACTCACCGTCGTGGCGATCGGCACGTCTGCGCCGGAGCTCGCGACCGCCGTCGTCGCCAGCGTGCGCCACGAGCGCGACATCGCCGTCGGGAACCTGTTCGGCTCCAGCATCTACAACATCCTCGTCATCCTGGGCGTGACGATCCTGGCATCACCGGGAGGGCTGACCGTGAGTCCCGACCTGGTTCGCTTCGACCTCCCGGTCATGTTGGGGGTGTCGATCCTCTGCATCCCCATCTTCCTCACCGGTCGTCGCGTGTCACGGCCGGAGGGCGTGGCGCTCATGGCGCTCTACGTCCTCTACTTGGGCGCGGTGATCGTCATCGAGCTGACGTAGGTCCGCCGCACCGACGCGGTGCCGCGCTCCCCGACGCTGCGGGCGGTGTGGCGACGCTCACAGCCGATCGGTGCGTCGGAGCCAGCTGAAAGCGATCCATCCCGGCAGGATCGGGAACCAGAACGTGACGAGGCGGAACAGGAACACCGCTGGCACCGCCTGCTCGTTGCCGATGCCGACCGCCACCATGCCGCCGATGAGCGCAGCCTCGGTCGCGCCGACACCGCCGGGGGTAGGGGCCACGATGGCGATCGCCGAGCCGAACAGGTACACGGCACCGATCGTGGCGAATGAGGCGTCGAGGTCGAACGCTGCGGTCGAGGCAACGAACGCCAGCAGGTAGAACAGCGTCACCAGTATCGACCCGCAGAGCATCTGAGCGATCTTGCTCGGAGTGGTGAGCACGTCGCGGAGGCCGCGGGCCGCCTTGCCGATCGTCGGCACCAGCTTGGTGCGCACGAGCCGTCGAGTTGACGGCAGCGCGAGCATGAGCAGTGCGATCGCCACGACGACGCCCGTGCCGATGAGCAGCGCGACGGGCGATGGGAGCCGGACGTCACCGACGGTGTCGCGGCCGGCCCACACGAGGAAGATGCCGAGGAGGATGATGTGGCCGACGAAGCCGCCGACGGTGTCCAGCCCGACCGACGACGTGGCGACCGCTGCATCCACGCCCTGCCGTTGGAGGAACCTCACGTTCAGCGCCATGCCGCCGATGCCCGCCGGAGCGATGGTCGACGTGAACGACGAACCGAGTTGAGCGATCGCCGTGGTGCCGATCGGCAGCCGGCCCGGTGTGGCACCCGTGAGCGACAGCGACGCGGCCAGGTAGGTGCCTGACGACGCGACCACCGCGGGAACGACCCACAGCCAGTTGGCGTGGGCGACCTGTTCGACGATCCCGGGCAGGTCCGCGAACTGCGGGACAAGGAAGTAGACGACGGCCACGAGCATCACCATCGTGAGCAGCTGGCGCGGGCCCAGGCGGGTGATCGGTTCGAGCTCGACGTGCTCCACTTTGCAGCGCCGCTCGATCTCGTCGCGGATCTCGTCGAGGAGACCTGGATGCTGCGACATCTCGCTGCGGGTGTCGCGGGTGAGTGCCAGCGGTTGCAGCAACCCGATGCAGTCGGCCACCGCGTCAGCTCCCAGCACCTCGACCGCGCCGAGGACGGCGCGGCGGGATCCGACCGCCATCGCCAACGCGGTCAACACCTGGGCCAAGTCGGCACGCAGCTGAGCGTCGCCGGCAGCGATCTCGGCCTGCCACAGGCCAACCACCCAGGCCTGACCGTCCTGGTCGATGATCACGTTCTGCGTCCGCAGGTCCCGGTGGGCGATCCGTCCGGCCTGCAGGATGGCGACCTGCTCCCACACGCTGCGAAGGATGGCGTCGACCCCTGCGCTGTCGTGGTCTGCGCTGTCGAGGTCTGCGCTGTCGTGGTCTGCGCTGTCGTGGTCTGCGCTGTCGAGGTCGCCCTTCTGAACGATGTCACCTTCGGTGGTCGCGGCGTCGGCCAGCACGTCGTGGAGCGGATGACCATCGATCCGGTCGAACGCGACAAGGAACGAGTCCTCTCCGACCGCGGCCAGGCTCCGCAGTCGCGGTGTGCGGACACCCACGTCGCGGGCCTGGAACGACACGAGCGCTTCGTGCTCCACCGACCGTCGGATCGACGTGAACGGTCGGTCGTCGCCGGGCGAGCGGTAGCGCACGACCCGGTAGGCGCGGCGCAACAGGTCCGCCGACAACCGATCCGAGCCCAGCACCTGTACGAACAGCGCGTCCTCGCGGTTCTCTCCTCCACCGGCGCCGTCGGTGCCGCCGATGGCATGAGCGTCGCTACCGGTCGGGGGTGCGGCGAGGGCGGTGCCGCTGTAGGTCAAGGTGCCACGGCGGCTCACGCCGGTCGGCTGCAGCGACGTCACCGGGACGCCGCTGCGGCGCAGGATCCGCATCAGCGAACCGAGTGCGGGACGTGAGGTGGGCCGACCGAACGCGAACAGCACAGCGCTGGCGACGGCGTAGCCGGTCGTCAGGACGAGGAGCACGTGGGTGGGCTCGCCGGGGACCACCGCAAGCTGCAACAACAGCACAGCGGCCACGATCGCGAGGCCGAGCCGTCGCCATCGGAGCGTGACGAACGGTCCTGTGGTCACGAAGGTGGCGACGAGCTGCGCTGTGGCGGCCACGTTGGCGGCGAAGGTCCGGGCGATCGCCTCGGTGCTGGCGTTTGGGTCGACGGTCACGATGCGGAGACCGATCCACCCGCCGGCGAGGGCGAACACCACGCTGGACAGCACCATGGCAGCCGCCACGTAGCCCAGGAGACGCATCTGCCGCGTGATGAGCGGGATGACCAGCACGGCGATCGCGCAGCACGCGACCGTGGCGATCAGCAGCACGTCGAACGTGGCGCGCATCCAGTCGACCGGAGCGTCGAGGAGTCGGCTCAGCTCTTCTTCGAAGCCGTCGGCACCTTCTCCCAGGTACCGTGTGGCGAGCGCGACCAGCACGGCGAGCACGCCGAAGACGATCAGGCGCAACAGGTCGAACGACGACCTGGCGTAGTTCGTGACGTCGTCGTCGTTGTCGATGCCGCCTCCCACCGCGGGGTGGGAGGCGGGTGCCGAGCGCGTCACCGATGACCGGTGGGGGTCTGAACCATCGTCATCGATCTTCCCGCGTCGAGGGGGGTGAACGCACTGTCACCCTGCCAGATCTGCGGCCGGTCGAGAGCTCGGGCGCTCTCAGCAGTTCAGTCAGAAGCGGCGACACCGACGACGATCAGCGCCCGTCGACCGTCGAGCGCGGTGTCATCAGCCACCGTGAAGAGCAACCCGTCACGTTCGGCGGCACCGCGGGTGACGCCGTCCTGGGCGTTCGTGGTGTCGGGCTGGCCGTACGCCGCGTATGGGCCCGACGCCATGACCTCGGCGTTCAGGTCGTCGTCGAACAGGTACTGGGTCGTGAGCACGGTCGAGTCGTCGACGTGGATCGCCGAGTGGATGTGGATCGCCCGACCCCGGTACCAACCCGGCCAGATGGTGACGAACTCGACGATGCCTTCGTCGTTGGTGACCTGGTTGCCGCGCAGGAAGGTGGTGCCTTCACCGTCGTCGTCGTTCGTGGCGCCGTCGGTGTAGGACGAGTAGTCGCCGTCGACGTCGCAGTGCCAGATCTCGACCCGGGCGCCGGCGATCGGCTTGCAGGACTCGTCGACCACCCGGATCCCCACTCGCAGCGGTTCACCGTCGTGGCCTTCGGTGATGTCGCGTCGTTCCATCTGGACCTTCGTGGGAAACGGCCCGGCCGTCAGCTCGGGAAGCAGTCGACACACCCTGAGGTCGTCGAAGTCCGCAGCGGTGAACACGGTGTCGGGCGGGGTGCCCGACGAGAGCTCTGACGTCGCCACCGTCGTCGACGAGCCGCTGGCGGCGCTGCTGTCGCCCTTCCGGCGGGTGCCGGTACCGGTGCCGTCGCCGACGGTGCTGTCGGTGCTGGCGGCCTCGTCGCTGCCGCCGGAGCACGCCGCGACGACGGTGGCGCCCAGCAACCCGCCGCCGGCCAAGAAGAGGCGACGTCGGTCGATGCGGTCGGTGGAGCAGCGCTGCCGGATCGTTTCCATGCCCACCACCGTGGTCCATCGGCTGCGACCGCGGGCGTCGGGCCCGCTGCCTCCCTGTGAAGGTGTGGAGGTCTGATCAGTCGTCGACGCCGAACAGGGCCCGGATGTCGCTCGCGTCGAGTGCACCGCCCAATGCTCCATCGGCGTCCATCACGCTCGAGAACAGCGCCGCCTTGCGCGCTTTCAGCTCCATGACCTTCTCCTCGATGGTCCCGGTCGACACGTAGCGGTACACGACGACCGGACGGTGCTGGCCGATCCGGTGAGCTCGATCCACCGCCTGGGTCTCCGCCGCCGGGTTCCACCAGGGGTCGAGCACGAAGCAGTAGTCGGCCTCGGTGAGGTTCAACCCGAAACCGCCGGCCTTGAGGCTGATGACGAACACGGGAACGTCGCCGTCCTTGAACGCGTCGATCGGACGGTCCCGGTTGCGGGTGCGGCCGTCGAGGTAGGCGTGGGCGATCCCCGCCTCGTCGAGGCGAGCGCGCACACGGGCGAGGAACGTCGTGAACTGGCTGAACACCAACGCACGGTGTCCTTCGGCCAGGACCTGGGTGAGGTCATCGACGAGCTGATCGATCTTGGCCGACCCCACGTCGTCGTCGGCAGGGTCGACGAGCCCGGGGTCGAGGCTGAGTTGGCGGAGGATCGTGAGCGACTTGAGGATCTCGAACCTGTGCTGCTGCACGTCGTCGACGAGGCCGAGCACCTTCTGGCGCTGACGCTGCAGCTGGGTCTGGTAGATCCGCTGGTGGCGAGAGCTCAGCTCGATCTCGATCGTCTGCTCGGTCTTGGGTGGCAGCTCGGTCAGCACCTCGTCCTTGGTGCGACGCCGGACGAGGGGGGCGATCCGCCGGCGGAGGACGGCGAGCCGCTCGGGGGCCTTGCCGCTCTCGATCGGGCGTCGGTACACCTCGGTGAAGCGCTGGGGGTCGGGGTACAGGCCGGGAGCGGTGATCGACAGCAGGGACCACAGGTCCATGAGGCTGTTCTCGATCGGCGTGCCGGTGATCGCGAGCTTGGTCGGCGCCTCCAGCCGGCGGGCGCACTGGTACGCCTTGCTCTGGTGGTTCTTGACGAACTGCGCTTCGTCGAGGACGAGCACCTCCCAGTCGATCTCGCGGTGGTGGTCGATGTCGATTCGGAACAGCGCGTAGGACGTGACGACCACGCGTGCGTCCCCGACGGTGTCGGCGAGCGGTTCCCCGCGCCGCTTGACCGTCTCCCGGATCGTCCGGACCTCCACGCCCGGGGCGAACCGGTTGGCCTCCCGGTGCCAGTTCTCCACCACGCTGGTCGGCGCCACGACCAGGAACCGGGCGCTGGGGTCGCGCTCGAGCACGTGGAGGAACAGCGCGAGGGTCTGCACGGTCTTGCCGAGACCCATGTCATCAGCGAGCACACCGCCCAGTTCGTTGGTGTGCAGGAACGCCAACCAGTCCAGGCCCTCCTGCTGGTAGTGGCGTAGCGTCGCGGCCAGTCCCGCGGGCGTGGGGACCGGTTCGGGGGCGGTCAGGTCACCCAGGCGGGTGATGCGCTGCTGCCAGCGTGCCGACTGCGACGCGACCACGCCCAGGTTGGACAGCTCGTCCCACCAGCTGGTCTGGAACGGGTTGACGCGGATCTCTCCGCCGGGTGACGAGTCGGCCAGTCCGCTCGCCTCGTCGATCAGCTCCCGGAGCCGGTCCAACTCGGGTCGGTCGAGGTCGATCCACGTGCCGCTGTCCAGCACCAGGAACGGCTCACCCCGCGACAGCGCTGCGAACAGGCGGGAGAACTCGACGGGTTCGTCGCCGACGGTCACGCGCACCGACAGGTCGAACCAGTCGTTGCCCTCGTCGTCGGGGTCCTCGACGTGGAGCTCGACCAGCGGATCCTGCGTGGCGCGGCGCAGCGTGGGAGCGTCGCCCGACACCTCGACAGCGACCTGTCCGTGCTCGATCAGCCAAGGAACGACCTGCGCGAACAGGATCACCGTGTCGACGCCGCTGGCGATCAGGTCCGAAGGGCGGCCGGCCACGTCGACGATTCCTGCCAGCAGCTCCGACGGCAGCTCCAACGTGGCGAGCAGCTCCCGCTCGGCTGCACGGTCCCGGCCAGCGCCGAACGGCGACAGCAGCGCGTGGTCGGTGACGCGGCGGCCTCGTCGGTACCGGGCGACCCAACGCAGCTCCGCCTCGTCGACGCTGCGGTGGTCGATGAGCGCGACGATTCCCTCCAGCTGGTGCTCGTCGATGGTGACCGAGCCGTCCGAGGACCCCACCGACGCCACCTGCGTCAACCGGGGTTGGTACACGTCGAGGAGCTCCTCGACGTCCGGCTCGGGGACGTGGAGGGATTGACCGCCGATGAGCGGCACGACCACGTCGTGGATGGGACGAGCGAGCGGGATGAGTCCGATGTCGGTTCCGTCGAGCACCATGACGCCGGTGGGTGGCCGTCCGACCAGGCGATGGGTGCCCGGAGCGTCGGCGACGGGTCGGTCGCCGTGGGTGAGCGCCGCGGTGAGCGTGACGCCAGCGTCGGCGGCGGCCCGGAGGTCGACCTGCACCTCGGCGGGGGTGGCCGACAGCGTGACCGCGCCGCCGGCCTTGTCGGTGATGAGCTCGACGCCGGCGTCGACGACCTGGTGCAGGGCGCGCCACAGCCCGGGCCCGAACCAGTCGAGCGGCATGGCCGTGCCCTGCCGGGAGTAGGTGGGCTGATCGCTGGTCGACAGCAGCGCGCGCAGCGCGGCGAGCTGCTCGGGCACCAGGTCGCGCTGGTAGCCGCCGTAGTTGGCGGTGATGTCGGTCCACGACGCGCCCGTCTTGATCCACTTCCCCTTGGCGCCCATGCGCATCGGGCGCAGCAGCACCTGGATCGCCGGTGCCGGGTCGTAGCGGGTGGTCTTGGGCAGGTGCACGGAGAACTCGAGCGCCAGGGGAACCTGCTCCTGCGAGCCTTCGACGGCGATCCCCTGAAGTGCTCGTCGCCAGTCCGACAGCGTTGGCTCGGCGGCGGGTGACCGACCGGAGCGCGGACCCCGGTCGGAGCGCTGCGCAGAGAGCGCCGATGCGTGGTCGGTGTCGGCCAAGGCCCGATGGCGCATGTGGGTGAAGATCAGCGCGACTGCGTGCTTGCAGCGTCCTCCGAGCGGGCAGTTGCACACGTCGGAGACCAGGGTGCCGCCGGGGCCGTCGGTCCAGGTGATCTCGACGCGGTACGGGATCGGTGCGGTGCCCTGCACCTCTCCGGCGGCCCACCCAGGTTCGGACTCGACGACGACGGCCCGTCCCTCCGCTGCGTAGCGCACACCGCGCTGCACCGATCCGGAGTCGTACGCGGCCAGCGCGAGGGCGCTGCTGAGGTCGAGGTCGTCGGCTCCGTCCATGCCCGGCTCAACCTAGCGATCGGGTCGGACACTCCCGTTCGGCCGCCGTGTGAGCGCCGCCCACACCCACCCGTCAGGGCAGGACGAGCATGGTGGCGTTGTGCAACGTCATGTACTTCGGGCTGGTCCCGGTGAAGTCCACCCGGTCCTCTTCGCCGATGTAGATGTCGATGTGGGCCGCGCCACCGAGCCCGGGCGTGAACTCGTCGTTGACGGTCCATGTCGCGCCGAGGATCTGGGAAGCGAACGGGTCGGCCAGCGGCTCCCCGTCGTCCTGCAGCAGAGGCGCCACCAGTCGGAACCGCTGACCCCGATGCGCTACGTCGGAGTCCGCCGCAGCGGTCACCATCGGGACCAGCGCCGCGCCATAGGAGTCCGACGGGATCGTGTCGAGCCAGTAGCCGACGTCGTAGGACCAGTTGAGGTAGCGCCCGGCCGATGCTCCAGAGGTGATCCGGCCGGTGCCCTCGTCCTGGACCGCCTGCACGAACGAGCGGGGATAGGTGCCGAGGTCCGAGTTGCCGAACGCGCAGTCCCGGATGGTGCAGCCCCGCACCGTCTGGCTCGAACCGCTGTGGAACGACTCGACGGCGGTGTAGTACACGGTCACCTCGATGCCCTGCCGTTGCGCACCGGAACTCGACCCCGGTGCCGTCGGGGACGACGCGGTCGGAGCCGCTGCCTGGGCGGGCGGTCCGGCGACCGTCGTCGGCCCCTCCGAGGGGGTGGCCGGCGGGGACACGACCGACTTCGACGGCCGCCGCTCGGACCGTGCGCTCGGTCGGGACGGAGCGGCACAGGCCGTCACGAGCAGCGAGGCGAGGGCGACGGTCGACACCGCCAGCAGCCCGAGACGTCCCGGAGCAAAAGGACGGCGGCGTCGGGTCGCGGGGGCCGTGGTGGTGTGCCGCGTCGTGGAGATCTGCATGCGTACTGATCGGCGCGGTGCGCCGAATTCCTGAGTCCTCACGGCAGGTCCTCTCCTCGAGCCGTGGTCGACTCCCCCAGTGGGAGGGCCCCCTTGGGGAGCGCTCGTGACCGTCGCGAGCCTGTCACATCGCCGTCACCAAGTCGACAGGGTCCCGAGCGCTCACCCTTCCTTCGCCGTGGTCGTCCGGCCTCTCCTCGGGGTTTCGCGCAACGTTCACTTGCATGGGGGATTTGCCCAAGCCATACTGCGCCGAGTGCCCGTTGGGTGGCCGTCGTCTGGGAAGGGCAGCGGCTGGTAGACGCCCGGCGGTGTGCATAGCTGGAGGGAAGAGCTGGGATGGGTTCGACTGACGTCGGCCTCGGTGCGACGACGGGTTCACTGTTGTTGGCGACGATCGCTGCAGCGGGTCACGGTGATGTGCCCCTGCATGGAGCGAGCTCGCTGGGCGTGAGTGTTGCCGTCGTCGCGCTGATCCTGCTGGTGGTGGCGAGGTTCGCCGCCCGGCAGGCCCGTCGGCGCCGGTAGGCGCTCCCCGCTCTGCGCGCCCCATGTTCGTCATCCTGCTGGTCTGCGTCTCGGCGCTGACGATCGGCTACACGCTGATCCTCTTCGCCTACGGGTCCCGCCCCGTGATCGACCTGCGCCAGCGGCCGGCGTCGATGCGGTTCGTGGTGATGATCCCGTGCCTCGACGAGGAGCTGGTCATCGGCCGGTCGATCGAGCGGCTGCTCGCCATCGACGACGACGACCTCGTCATCCTGGTGATCGACGACGGGTCGTCGGACCGGACCGCAGAGATCGTGAGCTCGTACCGCTCCGAGCAGGTCCACCTGTTCCAGCGCGTCGCGCCCAACTGTCGCAAGGGTAAGGGCGAAGCGTTGAACGCGGCGTACCGCTACGTGCGCGAGGAGACCGAACGCTATGGGCTCGATCCCCATCGCGTGGTGCTCGCAGTGCTCGACGCCGACGGCCGCCTGGATCCGCACGCGATCGACAAGGTGGCGCCCTGCTTCGCGGATCCGGCGATCGGTGCGGTGCAGATCAAGGTCCGCATCCACAACGCGCCCGACGCCACGCTCGCCCGACTGCAGGACTACGAGTTCGCGACCTTCACCGAGGTGTTCCAGCGTGCTCGCGCCCGTCTCGGTTCGAGCGGCCTCGGCGGCAACGGCCAGTTCACGCGGCTCTCGTCGCTGATGGACCTGGGCGACTCGCCTTGGACCGACTGCCTCACCGAGGACCTCGAGCTCGGCATCAACCTCTTGCTCCGGGGACACCGCAACGACTTCGTTCCGTCCGCGTGGGTCAGCCAGCAGGGCGTGACATCGTGGCGCCCACTCGTCCGCCAGCGGTCTCGCTGGTTCCAGGGCCACCTTCAGTGCCTGCGGATGGTGCTGCCCGTGCTGCGATCCGACCTGCGGCCCATCGCCAAGTTCGACCTCTGCTTCCACCTCCTGAACTCGGTGGCGATGCTGCTGTTCCAGACCGTGTCGCTCTGGTTCCTGGCGATGATCGGCTGGTGGGCCTTGACGTCGCCGACGCAGACGTTCACGACGTTCACGAGTGGCCTGACACCGGCGTTCGTGTACCTGTTCGCGTTCGGGCTCGTGCCACTCGCGACCTTCGCCTATCTCCGCACCGAGCCCGACCTCTCGGTTGCCAAGGCGATGGGCTTCAGCCACCTCTACGTGCTCTACACCTACATGTGGTGGCTCGCCGGTTGGCGGGCGGTGTATCGCCAACTGGTGGGGGCCACGTCCTGGGCCAAGACCGCCCGGACCGTCGGCACAGGCGACGAGGCACCGGTCACCGCGGCCACGCCGCTGTGGCACGACGTCGTGGGTTCAGACGTCGTGGGTTCAGAGGTCGTGCACCCCCAGATCGCGCACGTGGACGTCGTGCACGCCGAGCAGGCTGCATGAGGTCCCGGGCGGTGCGGTGCCCGAGATCGCACACATCGACAACGGCTCAGAGACCGACGACGGAGGGAGCGCCATGCGGCGCACAGGGATCGACACAGAACAGGAGAGGGTGATGAAGAAGCTGCGGACGACAGTGCTCGCGGTGGTCCTGGTAGGGCTGGTGAGCATCGGTCTGGGGACCGCGACCGCGCCGGCGGCATCGGCCGCTCCGGCCCCGAGCGTGACTGCGCTGGTGCTCTACGACACCACGGGACAGTGGGGTTTCATGGGCGAGCAGTACGCCATGCTCACCGCGAACCTGGTGGGGCACTTCGGCAAGGCGACCGCCAAGCCCGTGTCCAAGTACGTGGCGGGTGACATGGCCAAGTACAGCGCCACGATCTACATCGGCTCGACCTACGACGAGCCGCTGCCCGCCTCGTTCTTGGCCGACAGCCTGGCCACGACGAAGCCGGTGGTGTGGATCTACAGCAACATCTGGCAGCTGACGGCCTCGTCGCCGACGTTCCTGGCCGACGAGGGCTGGATGTGGGCGTCGTTCGACACGAGTCCGATCTCGAAGGTCAGCTACAAGGGCACGGATCTTCGACGCTCGCCGCTCAACCTCGGCGGCATCATGTCCTACTTCTCGATCGACCCGGCCAAGGTCACGGTGCTGGCCGATGCCGTGCGCGACGACGGCACCACGCTCCCGTGGGCGATCCGCGCCGGCAACTTCACGTACCTGGGCGAGAACCCGTACTCGTACATGAGCGAGAGCGACCGCTACCTGGCATGGGCCGACATCCTGTTCGACGTGCTCGCTCCGCAGACGGCGGAGCGACACCGGGCGATGATCCGCCTCGAGGACGTGGGGCCGAACTCCGATCCGGCACAGCTGCGGCAGATCGCCGACTACCTGTACAGCAAGCAGGTCCCGTTCTCGGTCGCCACGTACTCCGTCTACGTCGACCCCAACGGCACCTACAACGAGGGCCAGCCGGAGACGATCTCGCTGCGGCAACGCCCGCAGGTGGTCGCGGCCCTCAAGTACATGCAGACCAAGGGCGGCACGATCATCCAGCACGGTCGCACCCACCAGTACGGCAAGCTCAACAACCCGTACAACGGCGTCAGCGGCGACGACTTCGAGTTCTACCGGGCTCACGTGGACGCCAACGACTCGGTGATCTACGACGGTCCGATCTCGGTGAACTCCTACTTGCGTGCGGTGTCGCTCATCACGTTGGGCCGCCTGGACTTCGCTCTGGTCGGCATCTCGGCTCCGAAGATCTGGGAGTTCCCGCACTACGCCGGAGGAGCGCAGGACTACAAGGCGGTCCAGGACCTGTTCGGCAAGGGCTACGACCGTCGCCTGTACTTCCCGGGCTACCTCCAGAAGAAGACGATCGACTACTCCAAGCACATCGGTCAGTTCTTCCCCTACGACGTGGTCGACGTCTACGGCACCAAGGTGATTCCGGAGAACGCCGGCAACTACGAGCCGGAGGCGTTCAACAACCACCCAGCTGTCCTGGTGCCGGACCTGGTCGAGCGGGCCAGGTTGAACCTCACGGTCCGCGACGGCTTCGCAAGCTACTTCTACCACCCGTACTACGGGCTGGAGCCGCTGCAGCAGCTGGTCGAGGGCGTGAACTCCCTCGGTGCCTACACGTGGGTGGCCCCGGGCTCGGTCTGACCGGATCCGGAGCACACGCAGATAGGACGACCCCATGAAGGTCCTGTCGGTCTTCGGCACTCGGCCAGAAGCCATCAAGATGGCGCCGGTGATCCAGGCGCTCGAACGTGCCGATGGCGTCACGTCGAGCGTCTGCGTCACCGGACAGCACCGGGCGATGCTCGACCAGGTGCTGTCGCTGTTCACCATCACCCCCGACGTCGACCTCGACGTCATGTCCGTCGGGCAGTCCCCGACGGAGGTGCTGGGTCGGGTGCTGGACGGACTCCGTCCGGTTCTCGACGACGTCCAGCCTGACGTCGTGCTGGTCCAAGGCGACACCACCACGGCGATGGCCGCCGGTCTGGGTGCGGCCTACGGCGGCTTGACCGTCGGCCACGTGGAGGCCGGACTGCGCACGTGGAACAAGCGTGAACCGTTCCCCGAGGAGCTCAATCGACTGGTGGTGGCGAGTTGTGCGGACCACCACTTCGCTCCCACCGCCGGATCCGCGGCCAACCTGCTGCACGAGGGCCATGCCGGTGACAGCGTCGTCGTCACCGGCAACACGGTCATCGACGCGCTGCTGCACGTCGCAGATCTCCCGGTGGAGCTCGACCCGAACGATCCGATCGCCCATCTCGACGATCGCGACGTCGTGCTCCTGACGGCGCACCGCCGAGAGAACTTCGGTGCACCGATGGACGAGGCGTTCTCGGCTCTGGCCGAGCTCGCATCCACCCATCGGGATCGGATCCAGCTCGTCTACCCGGTGCACCCCAACCCGGCGGTCGCGACAGCGGCGTACGAGAAGTTCGGTCCCATCGACAACGTGACGCTCACGGAACCGCTCGACTACCGCCGCTTGGTGCACGTGATGGAACGCAGTCGACTGGTGATCACCGACTCCGGCGGCATCCAAGAGGAGGCGCCGTCGCTGGGCAAGCCGGTCCTGGTGCTGCGTGACGTGACGGAGCGACCCGAGGCGGTCGAGGCTGGGACGGTCCGCCTGGTCGGGTGCAACCGCGATGCGATCATCGAGCAGGCCACGACGCTGTTGACCGACGACGACGCGCACGCCCAGATGGCCCGGTCGGTGAACCCGTACGGCGACGGCAAGGCCTCGGACCGAATCGTCGCCACGCTGAAGGGCGAGCTGATCGCCGAGTTCCAGGCGGCCTGAGGTCGTGGTGGATGGCCTGCGGACCTGGCGCGGTCGGTCACCCGCGTGGGGGACGGCGGCAACCCTGTGCCTTGCGGTGGTCCTCGCGGTGTCGGGGTGCAGCGGTTCCGAGGACGACAGCGCCACCGCGGCATCGAGCACTGCGTCGTCGACGACCGTGGGGTCAGGTCCCACACCGTCGAGCCCCTCACCCTCGAACCCCACACCGTCGGGATCGGGGACGGCGGGATCGGGGACGGCGGGCCCGCTGCCCGACTGCGCGCCCTTCGGCGACGCCGCCGGCCTGCTGGCCGACCCGGCGACAGCTGTGACGGCCACGTCCAGTGTCACCCAAGGCCTGCTCACCTTCGTGGCGCTCCGCGTGGACGGCGTTGCCGACCCGGTCGTGGTCGTCCGCGTCGCCGACGGCGAGTGGCAGGCGTTGGACGAGGGATCGGCGGCGGCGACCGGCGCCCCTCTGGACGACTCGGCGGATCCCACCGCATCTCGCGCCAGCCTGGGGGCCCAGAAGGCCGTCGACTGCGTCGGCGGGGGCTGAGCCCGTGGTTGGACCGCGCCGCCGGAGGGTCTCCACTCCGGCACGCTTCGCGGCGCTGACCGCGGCGGTTCTGCTGGGTGTGCTCGCCGCCACGACCGTCGCCATCGGCCACGATGGACCCGCACCCTTCCCCGGTGACGTCGCTCGTGCCCCGCTGGTACCGGTCGACGCTTCGTCGAGCGACGAGGGATCCTCCGACGCTGTCCCGGAGTCGACCGAATCGTCGTCGGCGGTCGCGGGTGAGCACGTGGCCGGCCCGGGATCGACCGTGTCCTCGGACCCGTCTTGCGGCCTCGACTGCACGCTGCCGCCCGGCGACGCGACCGTGGTTCCCGTCGACCAGGCCCCGCCGGTGCACCACCCGGTGCCGACGCCGGCACTGCCCGTTCCCGGTGATCGGGCCGGATTCGACGAGCCACCGTTCCGCCAGGCGCCGAAGGGCTGACATCTCGCTCCCATCGATGGAGGCGGACACGTCCTCCAGCCCGAGCAGGCCCGGCACATCGGGGTGAACTGACGGGCCGACCCGGCTCGGATGCCGTCCCGCGGCGGACAGGACTGGGTACCGTCGCGTCCGGGAGCGAGCGATCCGGAGGTGGGATGGAACGGCAGACGGTCAAGGTCCACGGGCACGAGGTGTCGTACCGCACGGGAGGCGACGGTCCCGTCGTGCTGCTCATCCACGGCATGGCGGCCAGCTCATCGTCGTGGGTGCCGGTGCTCGACCTGCTCGCGCCGCACGTGACCTACGTCGCGCCCGACCTGCCCGGCCACGGCCGCTCCGACAAGCCCCGTGGTGACTACTCGCTGGGCGCGTACGCGGCGTTCCTCCGGGACCTGCTGGTCACGCTCGGCCACGACCGGGCGACGGTCGTCGGCACGTCGCTCGGTGGTGGCATCGCCATGCAGTTCGCGTACCAGCACCCCGAGCGCGTCGAGCGGCTGGGCCTGGTCTGCGCCGGTGGATTGGGCCAGGAGGTGATGGCTCTGCTCAAGGTGCTGACGGTGCCCGGCGTCGAGTACGTCCTTCCGGTGGCGTTCCAGCCCTTCGTGCAGACCTCGGTCGAGTTCTTCGCCGGGCTCGCG
>Ga0073905_10000124_pt1 | contig 30934 bp, 27 predicted proteins | sample KloWWTupernatant_FD_65482 | JGI IMG/M metagenome (GOLD analysis project Ga0073905, IMG submission 65482) | Active sludge microbial communities from Klosterneuburg, Austria, studying microevolution and ecology of nitrifiers - Klosterneuburg... | ecosystem: Engineered > WWTP > Aerobic digester >... | reverse complement strand
GGAAGGCGCCTTCTGGTTCGTCGCGTTGTCGATGCTGGTCTTCGGCGCCGTGCTGTGGCTGCTCGGCGAAGAGACGCATCCGCGTCTGAAAACGGCGACTGGCGCGGCGCCGTGACGGGATCCGGCGCGTGAACTTCGCCCGTCGCAACGTCGCGCTGCTGGCGTGCAGCCAGGCTGCGATGCTTTCGGCGATCGTGATGTCGATGGCGGTGGGGGCGATCGTCGGCGCCGCGCTGGCACCGGACAAGGGTCTCGCGACGTTGCCGATCGCGGCGATGGTGGTCGGCACCGCGATCGCCTCGTTGCCGGCGGCGATGCTGATGCGCCGTCGCGGCCGGCGCACGGGGTTCCTGCTCGGCGCGTCGCTCGGCGTCGCTGGGAGCCTGCTCGCGGCGTACGCGCTGCACCGGCAGTCGTTCGCGGTGTTCGTCATCGGGCACCTGCTGCTCGGCAGCTACCAGGGCTTCGCCAACTACTACCGGTTCGCGGCCGTCGAGGCCGTCGACGCCGCTCGCGCGAGCAAGGCGATCTCGTGGGTCGTGGCAGGCGGTGTGGTCGCCGCGTTCCTCGGGCCGCAGCTCGGCCAGTGGGGGCGCGACTGGATCGCCGGTGACCTGTTCGTCGGCGCCTACCTGGCGCAGGCGGCGCTCGGCGTTCTGGCGCTCGCGATGATCGCGCAACTGCGGCTCGCACCGGTCGCGGTCGGCCAGGGCGGAGACGCGCGTCCGCTGCGCGAGATCGTGGCGCAACCGGCCCTGCGCGCGTCGATCCTGGGCGCGGCGATCGGCTATGCGGTGATGATCATGGTCATGACCGCGACCCCGCTCGCGATGATCGGCTGCGGCCTTCCCGGCTCGGACGTGACGCCGGTGATCCAGTGGCACGTCGCGGGGATGTTCGTGCCGTCGTTCTTCACCGGGTCGCTGGTCAGGCGCCATGGCGCGCCGCGCGTCATGCAGGTCGGCTTCGTGCTGCTGCTGGGCCACGTGGCGGTCGCGCTGACCGGCCTCGAGTTCCTGCACTTCCTGTCGGCGCTGGTGCTGCTGGGCGTCGGATGGAACTTCGCATTCATCGGCGGCACCGCGCTGCTCACGCAGGCCTACCGCCCGTCCGAGCAGACCAGGGTGCAGGCCGTCAACGAGTTCGTCGTCTTCGGGCTGGTCGCGCTGGCGAGCCTTTCGGCGGGCTGGGTCTACGACCGATTCGGATGGGTGGCGCTGAACCTGGCGGTGGTTCCGCTGCTGGTCATGGCCCTGGCGTCGGCGGTCAGGGTCGAGAGGCGCGCGCGGGTTTGACGTTCGCGTCGCGCCGTCGTGCGATCATTCCCGGTCGCGCGCGACCTTGCGTCTTTGCCTCGACGCCGTCGCAAGCCCCTGCAGCGCGCGAGCGAGCCCCGGAGAGATCGATGAGCGAACCGAAGATTGCCCAGAAGGCCCCGTATCCGGTCGAGGTCGAGGCCGGCAAGACCTACTGGTGGTGCGCCTGCGGCCAGAGCAACAGGCAGCCGTTCTGCGACGGTTCGCACAAGACGACGCCGTTCACGCCGATCGAGTACAAGGCCGACGCGTCGAAGACCGTGTACTTCTGCGGCTGCAAGCACAGCAGCAACAAGCCGCTGTGCGACGGCACCCACAAGTCGCTGTAGCCGCGCCCGGCGACGCGGCGCCCGGTCCCGCCGCGCGTCGCGGCCGCGGCGGCTGGCGATGATTGCCGAACTCGACGACGCGCGCGCTGCGCTGCGCGTCGCCGCCGCGCTCGCGCTCGGCGCGGCGGTGTCGCTCGGGCTTGCGCGCTTCTCGTACGCGCTGTTGCTCGGGCCGATGCGCGCGGACCTGGGCTGGAGCTACCTGACCGCCGGCGCGATGAACACGGTCAACGCCGGCGGCTACATGGTCGGCGCGCTGCTCGCGCCGGGCTGGCTCGCGCGCTTCGACGCACGCTCGGTGCTGCTGGCGGGCTGCGTCGGGGCGGCGCTGCTGCTGGCGGCGCACGGGGCCGTCTCGAGCGACCCCGCGCTGTACGCGCTGCGGCTGGCGACCGGCGTGGCGAGTGCTGCGGCACTCGTCTCGGGCGCGCTGCTCGCCGCGCGGCTGGCTGCGACGCACCCGAAGTTGTCGGGGCTGATGCTGGGCGTCTACTATGGCGGCACCGGGGTCGGGATCGTCGTGTCGGCGCTGCTGGCACCGCCGCTGATCGCGCTGCCGACGCCGCACGCGTGGCGGTGGGCCTGGGTCGCGCTCGGCCTCGCCGCAGCGCTGTCGACCGTGATGATCGCGACGAACACGCGCGCGCTGGCCGCGCCGCCGACGCGAACGGGCGGACGCGTGCCGTTCGACTGGCGTCCGTTCGGTTTCGGGCTGGCGGGCTACTTCATGTTCGGCCTCGGCTACATCGGGTACATGACGTTCGTGATCACGCTGCTGCGTGAGCAGCAACTCTCCACGCCGCAGATCGTGTCGTTCTACGTGCTGCTCGGATTCGGGGTCGTCGCCTCGTCGTGGCTGTGGGCCGGCCTGCTGCAGCGCTGCCGCGGCGGCGAGGCGCTCTCGCTGCTCAACGGCCTGCTGGCGCTGGCGACCGTGTTGCCGGTGCTGAGTGCGCATCCGGTGGCCGTCTTCGCTTCGGGGCTGCTGTTCGGCAGCGTGTTCCTGTCGCTGGTGGCGTCCACGACGGCGCTGGTTCGCCACAACCTGCCGGCGGCGCTCTGGGCAGGGGGCATCAGTGCATTCACGATCGTGTTCGCGGTCGGCCAGATCGTCGGGCCGAGCGCGGTCGGCTGGATCGCCGACACGGCGGGCGGCCTGCAGGCCGGACTGGCCAGCTCGGCGCTCGCGCTGGTCCTCGGCGCAGTGTTCGCGTGGCGGCAGAGGCCGTTGACGGGTACCGCCGGCGCACGGAGCGCGAAAGCATGATCGAAGCGCTGAACCGCGAATGCTTCTGCATCAGCCTCGACGGCCAGGCGCTGGCGGACGCGCTGGAGTCCGAGCTCGGATCGCCGGGCCTGGCCGCGCAGGTCCGGCAGCAGTGTCCGTACCTGTTCTCGGCGCAACCGGTGTTCGTGTCGCGCGAGCACCTCGAACGGATGGCGCGCGTGGTCACGGCGATCGAGTCGGTCGTGGCGATGCCGGCCTGGCGCGACGAGGCGCTGGCGCGCGCGCCGGCGAGCGCGCGTCACGACGGCGGCGCGAAAGGTGTGTTCCTCGGCTACGACTTCCATCTCGACGCAGGGCGCCTCGGGCTCATCGAGATCAACACCAACGCCGGCGGCGCGCTGCTGAACGCGGCGCTGGCGCGCGCGCAGCGCGCGTGCTGCGAAGCGATGGACCACCTCGTGCCGAGGCTCGAGCACGTGGTCGCGCTCGAGCGCGACGTCTTTGCGATGTTCGTCGAGGAGTGGCGGCGCTCCGGCGCCACGCGGCCCCTGCGCCGGATCGCGATCGTCGATCGCGCGCCCGAGCAGCAGTACCTGTACCCCGAGTTCGTGCTGTTCCGCAGGCTGTTCGAGCGCAACGGCGTGCCGGCGGTCATCGCCGATCCGGCCGCGCTGAGCGTTCGCGACGGCGAGCTTCGGCACGACGGACTGCCGGTCGACCTGGTCTATAACCGGCTCACCGACTTCTATCTCGAGGAGGCGGACAGCGCCGCGCTGCGCGAAGCGTGGCTGGGCGGCGCCGCGGTGGTGACGCCGCACCCGCGCGCGCACGCGCTGTATGCCGACAAGCGCCACCTGGCGCTCCTCAGCGACGACGCGCGGCTCGCCGCGCTGGGCGTCGACGCCGGTACGCGCGAACTGCTGCTCGCGCACGTCCCGAGGACCGAGCTGGTCGATGCGCGCAATGCCGACCGCCTGTGGGGCGAGCGGCGCGGACTCTTCTTCAAGCCGGTTGCCGGCTACGGCGGGCGCGCCGCGTATCGCGGCGACAAGCTGACGAAGCGGGTCTGGCAGGACATCGTGGCGGGCGGCTTCGTCGCGCAGCGCTTCGCGGCGCCCGGCGAACGCGCGGTCGACGTCGACGACCCGACGCGGGTGCTGAAGTTCGACCTTCGCAACTACGTCTACGATGGCGCGGTGCAGTGGGTGGCGGCGCGCCTGTACCAGGGACAGACGACGAACTTCCGCACGCCGGGCGGCGGGTTTGCGCCGGTGTACAGCACGCCCTGAGCGCGCGACGCGATGGTGGTCCGGGGGCGTCGCCGCCGGCCGTCAAGGCGGCGCGACGCGGTGCCGTCGCGGGCTCAGGCGACGCGGCGCGGCACCGCCGGACGCCACGCGCCGCGCAGCGCCGTGACCGCCTCCCACGCCGCGTCGTATTCGCGCCCGAGCCGCGCCACCAGCTCGGCCGCACTCGGGACGTCGTGCACTGCGCCGATGCCCTGGCCGCAGCCCCAGATCGTCTTCCACGCCTTGGGCTTCTCGCGTTCCGACCCGAAGTTCATTTTCGACGGATCGCTGACGGGCAGGTCGTCGGGATCGAGCCCGGCGTTGCGGATCGACGGCTTCAGGTAGTTGCCGAGCACGCCGGTGAACAGGTTGGTGTAGACGATGTCCTCGGCCGACGACTCGACGATCATCTGCTTGTAGGCCTCGTCGGCGCGCGCTTCCTTCGTCGCGATGAAGGCCGAGCCGATGTAGGCGAGGTCGGCGCCGATCGCCTGCGCTGCGAGCACCGAGCGGCCGGTGGCGATTGCGCCCGACAGCAGCAGCGGCCCGTCGAACCACTCGCGGATCTCCTGCACCAGCGCGAATGGCGACAGGCCGCCGGCGTGACCGCCGGCGCCGGCCGCGACCGCGATCAGGCCGTCGGCGCCCTTGTCGATCGCCTTGTGCGCGAAGGTGCCGTTGATGATGTCGTGCAGGACGATGCCCCCGTAGCCGTGGATCGCGTCGTTGACTTCGACGCGCGCGCCCAGCGACGTGATCACGATCGGCACCCGGTACTTCACGCACAGTGCCAGGTCGTGGTCGAGCCGATCGTTGGAGCGGTGCACGATCTGGTTGACGGCGAACGGCGCCGCGGGGCGATCCGGATGGCGGCAGTCGTGCTCGGCGAGTTCGCTGGTGATCCGGTCCAGCCACGCTTCGAGCTGTTCGGCCGGTCGCGCGTTGAGCGCCGGGAACGAGCCGACGATGCCGGCCTTGCACTGCGCGATCACCAGTTCGGGATTCGAGACGATGAACAGCGGCGCGCCGACGACCGGCAGCTGCAGCTTGTCCTTCAGGATCGGGGGCAGGCTCATGGTGGGCGACTCTCCGCGTTTGCCTCGACGCGCCCGATGCGCGCGCAGCGCGCATGGTGCCATCTTTCGATCGGGCCGGTGGCCGGACGATACAATCGGCGCATGCGCGTTCGGCCTCCAGGTCCCGGCATCCGGGCATGCCCGACATGACCGCCGCCGGCAGCGAGCGCGCGGGCGGCCGCGCGATCGTGCTGGTCGGCGCCGGAATGGTCGTCGCGCTCAACGTCGGCAAGCTGCCGCCTGCGCTCGCCACGCTGCAGCACGAGTTCGGGCTGTCGCTGGTACAGGTCAGCTGGATGGTTTCGCTGTTCCTGCTGGGCTCGGCGCTGTTCGGCATCGTCGGCGGCTCGCTGGCCGACCGTTTCGATCCGCGGCGCGTGATGATCGGCGGCCTGGCGCTGAGCGCCGTGACCGGCGCCCTGGGGGCGGCCGCGCCCGGCGCGCCGGTGCTGTTCCTGTCGCGCGCGCTCGAGAGCGTCGCCTTCATGCTCACCGTGCTGCCAGCGCCGGCACTGCTGCGCCAGGTCGTGCCCGGGGCGTCGCTGCGCGGCTGGCTCGGCGTCTGGGCGACCTACATGCCGACCGGCATGGGCGCGGCGCTGATCTTCGCACCGGCGCTGATGGAGGTCGCCGGCTGGCGCGGCGTGTGGGCGTTCTGCGCGGCGCTGGCGGCCGTGTGGGCGGTGCTGGTGGCGGCGACCCAGCCGCGGCGCGTGGCGCACGCCGACCCACCGGCGCCGATCGGCACCGTTGCGATCGCCACGCTGCGCTCGCGGGGTCCGTGGTTGCTCGCGCTGTGCTTCGGGTTCTACGCCGGCCAGTTCACCGGCATCTTCAGCTTCCTGCCCACCGTCTACCGTGAGCATGGCGTCTCGCCGCAGTTCGGCGCCTCGCTGACCGCGCTGGCGGTGCTGAGCAACGGCGGCGGCGGCCTGGCTGCCGGCCTGCTGCTTCAGCGGGGCGTCGACCGCGCCACGTTGATCGTGCTGGTCGGCATCACCATGGCGGTCTGCGCGTGGCTCGCGTTCGGCAGCGGACTCGGATTCGGCTGGCGTTACGCGGCGATCGTCGTGTTGTCGACGGTCGGCGGGCTGATCCCGGGGACGCTGTTCGCAACCGCGCCGTTCTATGCGCCGTCGATCGCCGCCGTGTCGACCACCGTCGGGTTGATGCAGCAGGGCTCGGGCATGGGCCAGATCCTGCTGCCGCCGGCGATCGCGGCGCTCGCGCAGTATACCGGCGGCTGGAGCTCGACCTGGATCGCAACCGGCGCCGCGGCGCTGGTCACGGTGGCGCTCGGGCTCATGATCCGCCGCTACGATGCGGTCAGGCCGCGTTGAAGACCGGAATGCCGACCGCGATGAAGGCCACCGGGGTGCCGGCGCGCGTCACTCGTCGAGCAGGCGGCGCGCGCGCTCGAGATCGGGCGCCTCGCCCGCCCGGCCGCGACGCTGGATGCGCCACCACACGAGCGCGCCGACGACCAGCAACGCGAACGGTCCGATCCACAGCAGCCACGTGTTCTGCTGCATCGGCGGCCGGTACAGCACGAAGTCGCCGTAGCGCTCGACCAGGAACGACTTGATCTCGCTGTCGCTGCGGCCCGCAAGGATCATCGTCTCGACCTGCCGGCGCAGGTCCGCGGCGAGTTCGGCGTTCGAGTCCGCCAGCGTCTGGTTCTGGCACACGAGGCAGCGAAGCTGCTCGGCCAGCACCTGGTAGCGTGCGCGCTGCTCGGGCGTGGTCAGCATGCCGGTGTCGGTGGGCGCCGCGGCGGCCAGCGTCGCGGGCGCCGACGCGGGCGCGTCCGCCGCGCTGCCCGGTACCGGCACGCCGACGAACAGGAAAATGGCCGCCAACACCAGCCCGGCCAGTGCGCCGCGGGACGAGCGCGTCGCGGCCGCGCGCATCACGAGCCCTGCAGCTGCCGTACGAGCGGCAGCAGCTTCGCCTGCAGCACCTCGGGCGTGACCGGGCCGACCTGCTTGAAGCGGATCACGCCCTGCTTGTCGATCAGGAAGGTCTCGGGAGCGCCGTAGACGCCGTAGTCGATCGCCACGCCGCCCTTGATGTCGCTGACCACCACCGCGTACGGGTTGCCGAGCTTGCGCAGCCACGCGATCGAGTTGTCCGGCATGTCCTTCCAGGCGAGCCCGACGATCGGCAACGTGCCGGCCTTGGCGAGATCGTTGAACAGCGGGTGCTCGACCTGGCAGGCCGCACACCACGATCCCCAGACGTTGAGCAGCCAGACCTGGCCGCGCATCGCCTCCGGTGTCCATGTGCGCGACAGGTCGTGCGTGACCGGCAACGAGAACATCGGCGCCGGCTTGCCGATCAGCGGCGACGGAATCTCGCGCGGATCGCGGTCGAGGCCCTTGAGCAGGAACCACGTGATCGCGGCGAAGATCGCGACCGGGAGTACGAATCGCAGCGACTTCATCGCGACGGGCTCCGGCGAACGGGATGCCTGTCGCCGGTCATGCGGTCTGCCCACCGCGTACCGGCTGCGACTCGCGCTCGATCGCGCGACGCCGGTAGCGCCGGTCGGCCACCGCGACGAAGCCGCCGATCGCCATCAGCACGCAGCCGAGCCAGATCCAGTTCACGAAGGGCTTGACGTGCGCGCGCACGACCCACGCGCGCTCACCGAGCGGTTCGCCCATCGACAGGTAGACGTCGCGCACCAGGTTGCGGTCGATCGCCGCCTCGGTCATCGGCATCGACGAGGCGCGATAGACGCGCTTCTCGGGCGACAGGATCGCGATCGGCGGACCTTCGGCGGAGCCGGCGCGACGGACCTCGAAGCGGCCGCGCGTGGCGTCGTAGTTCGGGCCGACGACCGGTTCGAGGCCGACGAAGCGGATGTCGTAGTCGCCGAGTGCGACGTGCTGCCCGACCTCGATGCGCAATTCGCGTTCGACCTCGTAGCTGTTGACCATCGTCACGCCGGCGACGAACACCGCGACGCCGAGGTGCGCGACGTGCATGCCCCACGCGCTCGCCGGATGCAGGGTCGCGCGGCGCAGCGACACGCGGCCGTCGGCGCCGCGCAGCATGTCGCGGACCGCGATCGCGACGCAGGCCGCGATCCACAGCGCGAACATCAGCCCGAGGCTGGTCATCGGCCGGAAGCCGTCGACGGTGAGCGGCAGCAGCAGCGCGGCGACCACCGACGCGGCCAGGGCCCAGCGCAGCCGTGCGACCAGCTCGGGCAGCTCGGCCTTCTTCCAGCGGGCCAGCGGCCCGACGCCCATCAGGAACAGGGCCGGGGCCATCAGCGGATAGAACACCGAGTCGAAGTAGGGCGGGCCGACCGAGATCTTGCCCATGTCGAGCGTGTCGAGCACCAGCGGATACAGCGTGCCGAGCAGCACCGCCGCCGTGGCAACCGTCAGCAGCACGTTGTTGGCGAGCAGCAGCGACTCGCGCGACACCGGCGAGAACCCCGGGCCGTTGCCGATCGCCGGCGCGCGCCACGCGAACAGCAGCAGCGAGCCGCCGACGACGATCGCCAGGAAGATCAGGATGAACACCCCGCGCGCCGGGTCGGTCGCGAATGCGTGTACCGAAGTCAGCACGCCGGACCGTACGAGGAAGGTGCCGAGCAGGCTGAGGCTGAAGCCGAGGATCGCCAGCAGCACCGTCCAGCTCTTGAAGGTGCCGCGCTTCTCGGCGACCGACAGCGAATGGATCAGGGCGGTGGCGATCAGCCACGGCATGAACGAAGCGTTCTCGACCGGGTCCCAGAACCACCAGCCGCCCCAGCCGAGTTCGTAGTAGGCCCAGAACGAGCCGAGCGCGATGCCCAGCGTCAGGAAGCACCACGCGACGGTCGTCCACGGCCGGGCCCAGCGCGCCCACGCCGCGTCGAAGCGCCCGCCGATCAATCCGGCGACCGCGAAGGCAAAGGCGACCGACAGCCCGACGTAGCCCATGTACAGCAATGGCGGGTGGAACACCATGCCCGCGTCCTGCAGCAGCGGGTTCAGGTCGCGGCCGTCGGCGGGCGGCGGCACCAGCCGCTCGAACGGATTCGACGTGAACAACAGGAACAGCAGGAAACCGACACCGACCAGTCCCATCGTCGCCAGGATGCGAGCGCGCAGCAGCTTCGGCAGCGAGTTCGAGAAGACCGCGACGGCGCCGGTCCAGCACGACAGGATCAGCACCCACAGCAGCATCGAGCCCTCGTGCGAGCCCCAGGTGGCGGCGACGCGGTAGTGCAACGGCAGGTGCAGGTTCGAGTGTGTCGCGACCAGCGCCACGCTGAAATCGTTGCCGACGAACAGCAAGGCCAGCGCGACGAATGCGAGCACTGCGAGCAGCATCAGCATCAGCGCTGCGGGTTGGGCGACCGCCATCAGCCGTGCGCCGGCCGGTCCGCGCATCGCGCTGCCGGCCATCGGCAATACGCCGAGCACCAGCGACACCGCCAGCGCGAGAGCGAGCGCGAATTGTCCGAGTTCGGCGATCATGGCTGCCTCCGTGGCCGGCCAGTCGGCGCCACGACCGACTCGCGGTGCACTGGCGCGCTCACTGCTTCGGCGCCTGTTGGAACTGTGCCGGCGCGCCGACCGGGTGGCCGGCGCGCTCGAGCGCTTCGGCGGCCTCGGGTGGCATGTAATTCTCGTCGTGCTTGGCCAGCACTTCGCGCGCCTTGAAGCTGCCGTCGCTTTCCAGCGTTCCCTGCGCGACGACGCCGCGTCCCTCCTTGAACAGGTCGGGAAGGATGCCGGTGAACGCGACCTGGATCGTCCTGGCGTTGTCGGTCACCGCGAACGTGACCGTGGTGCCGTCGCCGACCCGCTTCACGCTTTCCGGGACGACCAGCCCGCCGATCCGGAACGGCTTGCCCCTGGGGGCCTCGCCGTCGGCGATCTGCGTTGGCGTGTAGAAGAACACCAGGTTGCTGCGGAACGCGTTGAGCACGAGCGTGGCGGCCACCGCCAGCGCGCCGAGCCCGGCGACGATCCACAACATGCGCTTGTGACGCGGTTTCATCGATTTCCTTCTGCGGAGCCCGCGGCCCGTGTCATCGCGCGCTCGGCGCGCATGTCGGCCGCGCGGCGCCAGCTCTCGCGCCGCTGACGGCGCAGCAAGACCAGTTCGACGATCAGCGCGATCGCCAGCATTCCGTACGAGCTCCACACGTAGAAGCCGTAGCCGCCCATCGCGAGCCACTCGATCATCGCGTCGCGGCTCCTTCGACGGTCGGCCCGGACTGCTCGCCCTTACCCAGCTCACCGACCCAGCCGCTCAGCGCTTCGCGCTCGACGATGATGCTGCGAACCCGGTGGAGGGAGACTGCGATCGTGTACGCCCAGGCCGCGAAGGTCATCAGCAACATCGCGGTCAGCATCGTCTGCGCCATCTTGGGCGCCGCCGTCATCGAGATCGACGAGCCCTGGTGAAGCGTGTTCCACCAGCGCACCGAGAAATAGATGATCGGGACGTTGATCGCGCCGACCAGCGCGAGCAGCGCCGCCGCGCGGTCGGCTCGGCGCGGGTCGTCGATCGACGCGCGCAGCGCGAGGAAGCCCAGGTACAGGAACAGCAGGATCAGCGTCGACGTGAGCCGTGCGTCCCAGACCCAGTAGGCGCCCCAGGTGGGACGCCCCCAGAACGCGCCGGTCCACAGCGACACGAATGCGAACATCGCGCCGGTCGGCGCCAGCGCCTGCGCCATCATTGCCGACAGGCGCGCATTGAAAGCCAGCGACATCGCGCACCAGAATGCCATCACCAGGTAGGTGAACATCGCCATCCACGCGGCCGGCACGTGGATGAAGATGATCCGGTAGGCCTCTCCCTGCTGCCAGTCGGTCGGCGCGACGAAAAAGCCGATGTACAGCCCGGCGACCGCCAGGATCGCGGCGGCCGCGCCGAACCACGGCACCAGGCGGCCCGCCAGCGGGTAGAAGCTGGCCGGCGATGCGTAACGGAACCAGAGGCTGCCGGAGGGGGAGGACGCGGTGTTCATTCGTGGGCGATTCTAACCGCCAGCGCCGCGGCAGCCGGCCCCAATACCCACGCCACGATCAGGCCGGCGCCCAGCAGCGACAGGTGCGCATCGGCGCCCAGCCCCGAAGTGAACGATTCGACCGCGCCGGCGCCGAAGATCAGCACCGGCACCGCGAGCGGCAGCACCAGCAGCGCCAGCAGCGAGGAGCCGCCGCGTGCGCCGAGCGTCAGCGCCGCCGCGATCGCGCCCAGCCATGACAGGATTGGCGTGCCGAGCGCCAGCGACGCGGCCAGGATCGCGATCGCGTCGGCCGGCAAGCCGAATTGCAGGCCCGCGACCGGCGCCAGCAGCACGAGCGGCACGCTGGTCGCCAGCCAATGCGCGAGCACCTTGCCGGCGACCAGTGCCGGCAGCGGCGCGGGCGCGAGCACCATCTGCTCGAGCGTGCCGTCGCCGTGGTCGGCGGCGAACAGTCGCGACAGCCCGAGCAGGCTCGCCAGCAACGCCGCCACCCACGCGATGCCCGGCGCGATCGCGCGCAGCAGCTCCGGGTCCGGGCTGACCGCGAGCGGGAACAGGCTGGTCACGAGCAGGAAGAACACGACGATAACCGCGAGCTCGGCGCGCGAACGCATCGCCAGGCGAAGGTCCCGGCGGCACGCCCACAGCAGCGCACCGAAGACGCCGGAGGCGGGCGCGTGCTTCACCGCTGCGCGTCGCCCAGGTTCAGCATCAGCGGCGGGTTCGCGCACGGCAGGGGCTGGTGCGTGGCCACCAGCGCGAGGCCCCCCGAGGAGAGGTGCGCATCGAGCATCGCGCCGAGCGTCTGCAGGCCAGCGGCGTCGAGCGCGGTGCCGGGCTCGTCGAGCAGCCACAACGGTCGCGCCGACGAGGAGAGGCGGGCGAGCGACAGGCGACGGCGCTGGCCGGCCGACAGGCGCGCGAAGGGCAGGCGTGCCTGCCGCTCGAGCCCCACGCGCGCGAGTTGCGCGTCTATCGCCGACGCGTCGAGTTCGAGACCGTCCAGCGCGGCCTGCAGCGCGAGGTTCTCGCGCGCGTCGAGACTGTCCTTCCAGCCGGCTGCGTGGCCCTGGTAGAGGCAGTCGGCGCGCCACGCGGCGGAGTCGGCGCCCCGCGGTGCGCCACGCCACCGGATCTCGCCGGCGACCGGCCGCGCGAGCCCGGCGATCGCGCGCAGCAGCGTCGACTTGCCGCTGCCGTTCGGCCCGGTGAGCATCATCCAGCGCGAGGCTGGCACGCGCAGGTCGAGCTCCGCGAACAGCGTGCGGTAGCCGGCCGCACAGGCCAGCGCACGCGTTTCGAGCCCCGCGAAGTCCGGTGCGGCGCTCAAGGCGTGACCACGCGATCGATGACGATCGTCACGTCGCGCTGTCCAGGCCTGACCTCGGCCCGCTGCCCGTACAGGTCGCCGGGCTGGCGCATCGCTTCGCCGCTGCGGCTCAGGCGCGCCTCGAGGATCAGTGTGCCGGCCGACGACAGCGGCCGGGTAGGATCCATCGCGTTGGCGTCGCCGATCGTGAAGCGCGCGGGCAGCGTCGCGCCCGGGTTGCGGACCACGGCGACCGGGATCGGCGGTCCCCCGGCCTGGCGGGCAATGACGAAGAGCGTGTCGCCAGGACGGGCCTTGTCGGACAGGCTCGCGTCGAGCGTGACCGTGCCCGTCACCGCCTGCGCATCGTGATCGGCGGTGACCGGCGGCGTGCCGCGCTGCGCGATCTCGGCGTCGATGCGCGCGAGCACCTCGGCGATCTGCGACGCTTCCTCCGAGCCGGACTGAAGGCCGTCGTGCAGTTTCTTCAGGTATTCGCGTGCGCGCTCGAGGTTGCCGAGCCGGTACTGCGCGGCGCCCATCAATGCGATCGCCTTGGGATCGCCCGCGTCGATCGACAGCGCCTGCTCGAGCAGCGACAGCGGGCGCCCGGAGAACTCGCCACCCGCCAGCAACGCCGCGGACTCGGCGAAGTCGGTTAGAAGGCGGGCGTCGGGCGGCAGCAGGCGCACGGCCCGTTCGAACGCGCTCACCGCGTCGGCGTGGCGACCCTGCATCTTGCGTGCTTCGGCGAGCATCGCCCAGGCTTCGCCGTCGTTCGGCTCGTCGCGGGTGCGCTGCTCGATCTCGGCGACGAGTTTCTCGACTTCGGCGGGTTCGATCGGCCGATCGCCGGCGCGCAGGTCGATGCCGGCCAGTTGCGGCGCCCCGACGCGTTGGTAGACCCCGATCGCGACCAACGGGACCAGCACGGCAAGCGCGAGCGCGGCGACCTTCGATGCGGTACGCGGGGCCGCGACCTCGCTGGACGCGGCGACGGCGCCCTCGGGCAGGTCTTCGGCCACCTGGCGCAGCAGGTCGGCTTGTGCCTGCGCGGCGTCGGCGTCGCTCAGCCGACCGGCCGCGCGCTCGCGTTCGATTTCGCGCTTGCGGTCGCGGAACACGGCCAGACGGCGACGCTCGTCGTCGCCCGCGTCGGCGAGCGCAGGTGGGCGTGCGGACAGCAGCGGCCAGACGATGACGGCGGTCACCACGAGCGTGGCGACGGCGATGGAAACCCAGAGCAGCATCGAAGGGGGCGGACCACCGCGGCGCGGCGGCGGGAATCGGGGCCAGCGCGGATTGTCGCACAGGCCCCGGACGCCAGGCGGGCTGCGGCGGGCCCGGCCTCAGGCCGCCAGCGGCAACTCGCCGCGCGCGAGCCGCTCGGCGAGGATGCCGAGGAACCGGCCGCAAGCTTCGAGTTGCTCGATCTCGACGTATTCGTCGGGCTGGTGGGCGACGCGGATCTGGCCGGGGCCGCAGACGATCGTCGGCACGCCGATGTCCTGCAGGATGCCGGCCTCGGTGCCGAAGCTCACCCGGCCGGCCGAAAGGTGCCCGCACAACGGCATGATCGCTTGCGCCAGGTAGACGTTGCCACGCTCGTCGAGCGCAGGGGTGTCGAAGATCTCCTCGAACACGATGTCCGAGTCGGCCGAGATCGCGCGCATCGCGGGCAGCAGCACCGAGTCGCAGTAGCCGCGGATCTCGTCGAGCACGTCGGTCGAGCTCGTGCCGGGCAGCGCGCGGATCTCGAGCAGGAACTCGCAGTCCTTCGCGGTGATGTTGTGCGCCGTGCCGCCTTCGATGCGGCCGACGTGCACGCTGGTGTGCGGGAACTCGAAGCCGTCGTGGCGCGTCGCTGCGTTCAGCCGTTTCTGCAGCGCGTTGACGAAGACGATGATCTCGGCCGCGGTCTCCACGGCCGACACGCCCTGGTCGCGCAGCGACGAGTGGACCGAATGGCCGCGCACCTTGACGCGATAGCCCGCCGCGCCCTTGTTCGCCACGACCACCTGCATGGCGGTCGGCTCGCCGATGATGCACGCCGCCGGACGCAGCGGCGTGCCGGCAAGGTGCGCCGCGAGTTGCCGCATGCCGTGCATGTTGGTTTCCTCGTTGTACGACAACGCGATGTGAAGCGGCGTGCGCAGCCCGGCGCGTGCGAATTGCGGCGCCGCTTCGAGCACGCAGGCGATGAAGCCCTTCATGTCCGCGGCGCCGCGCGCATGCAGCCGGCCGCCGCGCTCGGTGAGCGTGAACGGATCGGAGCTCCACGCCTGCCCGGCGACCGGCACGACGTCGGAGTGGCCCGACAGCATCAGCCCGGGGCGATCTTCGGGGCCGATCGTCGCGAACAGGTTCGCCTTGCCCGGTTCGTCGCCGTGCTGGACCAGCGTGCGCGCGCCGCAGGCCTGCAGGCGCTCGGCGGCCCAGTCGATCAGCGCCGCGTTCGGGTGCGCACTGACCGTGTCGAAGGCGACCAGTCGGCGCAGGGTTTCGATGGCGGCGGCGATGTCCATGTCCCGGATTCCGTGCTGCGGTTCGGCGACGATACCGCAAGCCGGTGCCGCCCGCTGCCGCAACGGTATCGTCGCTTCCGGATACAGTGACGATTGGCGCGGCGCCGGGTCGCCGCCTCTGGGAGCCTTTCGATGCGTGCCGCCGGATGCGACTGGATCGTCGTCGGCGCCGGCATTGCCGGCGCGTCGCTGGCGTTCCGGCTGGCTCCGCACGGCAGGGTCGTGGTCGTCGAACGCGAAGCGCAGCCCGGTTACCACTCGACCGGGCGCTCGGCCGCGCTCTACCTGGAGAGCTACGGCCCGCCGCAGGTCAGGGCGCTGACGCTGGGCAGCCGCGATTTCCTGGCGGCGCCTCCCCGGGGTTTCGCCGACGCGCCGATCCTCTCGCCGCGCGGCGCGCTGGCGTTCGGGACGGCCGCGCAGCGCGACCTGCTCGAAAGGCACTACGACGCGGTGCGGACGCTCGGCGCGGCCGCGCGGCGGCTCGACGCCGGCGAGGCGCGGGTACTGGTGCCGGTGCTGCGCGAAGGATTGGTCGCGGGCGGCGTGCTCGAACCCGAGGCGATGGACATCGACGTGAACGCACTGCTGCACGGCTACCTGCGCGGCGTGCGCGCGCACGGCGGCGCGATCGAGTGCGGCGTCGACGTGCGCGCCATCGAGCGCCACGGCGCCGACTGGATCGTCGCCGACGGCCGGCGCAGCTGGCGTGCCCCGGTGCTGGTCGACGCTGCGGGAGCGTGGGCCGACGAGCTCGCGAGCCTGGCGGGGGTGGCGCCGCTCGGTCTGCAGCCGAGGCGACGCACCGCGTTCCTGTTCCGCCCGCCCGAGGGCCTCGACGTGCGCCGGCTGCCGTCGCTCATCGCGGTCGACGAGTCCTTCTACGTCAAGCCCGATGCGGGCATGCTGCTCGGCTCGCCCGCCAATGCCGATCCGGTGGCGCCGCACGACGTGGTCGCCGAAGAACTCGACGTCGCGACCGGCATCGACCGCATCGAGCGCTTCACGACGCTGACGATCCGGCGTCCCGCGCACGTCTGGGCCGGACTGCGCTCGTTCGTCGCCGACGGCGGGCTGGTCGGCGGCTTCGATCCCGGCGAGCCGGGCTTCTTCTGGCTCGCGGGGCAGGGCGGCTACGGCATCCAGAGCTCGGCCGCGATGGGCGAGGCCTGCGCGGAGCTCGTGCGCGCGCGCCCGCTGCCGCAGCGACTGGTCGACCTCGGGCTGAGCGAGGCGGCGCTGGGGCCGGCGCGCCTTCGCGCGTGACCCGTCGCGCGCCCGCGTACGGACGGCGTCACCCCAACGCGGCGGCGATCACTCCTCCTCGCGCGGGCGCCACGCGGCGTGCAGGCGGGCCTGTACATTGGGTGGCGCTTCCTCGTAGCCGAGCAGCTCGAGCGAGTAGCTGCCCTGCCCGCCAGTGATCGCCTTCAGCCGCCCCTGGAAATCGGACAACTCCGCCAGCGGTGCGCGCGCGCTCAGCATCGCCATGCCCGCGCGGGCGGCGCCGGTCCCCGACACCTGCCCGCGGCGCGCCGACAGCTCGCCCGATACGGCGCCGATCGCTTCCTGAGGGATGGTCAACTCGAGCGACACGATCGGCTCGAGCACGATCGGGCGCGCCTTCGACGCGGCGTCGAGGAAGGCCTTTCGGCCGGCCGTGACGAAGGCGATCTCCTTGCCGTCGACCGGATGCGTCTTGCCGTCGTAGACGGCGACCTGCACGTCCTGCACCGGGAATCCGGCGACTGCGCCGCTCGCCATCGCCTGTCGCACGCCCTTCTCGACGGCCGGGATGAAGACGCTGGGGATCGCGCCGCCCTTGACCTCGTCGACGAAGCGGAAACCCTCGCCGCGCGCGAGCGGCGTGACGCGCAGGAACACTTCGCCGAACTGTCCCGCGCCGCCGCTCTGCTTCCTGTGCCGGTGGTGACCCTCTGCCGGCGCGCCGATCGTCTCGCGGTACGGGATCGTCGGCGGATGCGCGTCGACTTCGAGCTTGTAGTGCGAACGGATACGTTCGAGCACGCGGCCGACGTGCAGTTCGCCGAGGCCGCGGATCACGGCTTCGTGCGTGACCGGGTCGTGGTCGACGCCGAGGCTCGGATCCTCGGAAGTCATCCGCTGCAGGATCTCGGCGAGCTTCTGTTCGTCGCCGCGCCGCTTCACGCGAATCGCGAGCCCGTAGACCGCGTGCGGCAGCGGCAATGGACGAAAGTGGATCGCGGCGTCCTCGGGGGCGTCGTGCAGCACCGCGTCGAAGACCAGATCGTCGATCTTCGACAGCGCGCAGATCTCGCCCGGCCCCGCCGACGGCAACGGACGCGTTTCGCGGCCCTGCAGCAGCATCGGCATGCCGGCCTTGACGGCCTTGCGGCCCTCGCCGACGTAGAGCAGCGTGTCGGGCGTGATCGTCCCCTGGTGTACGCGCACGACGCCGATGCGGCCGACGTACGGGTCGATCTCGACCTTGAACACGTGGGCGAGAACGTGGTCGGACGGGTTGCGCGTGGCGGTCAACGATTCGGCGCGATCGCGATCGCCGCCGGGCCAACGTTCGAAGAGGGGGGGGTTGCCTTCGGTCGGGTTCGGCGCGAGCCGCACGACGAAGTCGAGCAGCGCGGCGACGCCGGCGCCGGTGCGCGCCGAGACGAACAGGATCGGGACGATGTGCGCCTCGCGCAGCGCGCGCTCGAACGCGTCGTGGAGCGCCTGCGCGTCGATCGGATCGCCTGCCAGGTAGCGCTCGGTGAGCGCGTCGTCGACCTCGACGACCTGCTCGACCAGCGCGCGGTGCGCGGCCTCGACGCTGCCGAAGTCGGTCGTCCCTCCGGTCGGCTCGAAGAAGCAGTCGACCACCTGGCGGCCGCCGCCGGCGGGCAGGTTCACCGGCAGGCACTCCTTGCCGAACGCGGTGCGCAGCTCCTCGACGCGTGCGGGCAGGTCGACGTCGTCGCCGTCGATGCGGTTGACCACGATGAAACGGCACAGGCGGCGCGTCTGCGCCCACAGCGCCATGCGCGCCGCCGACAGCTCGATGCCGTGCTGCGCATTGACCACGATGGCTACCGACTCGACCGCGTCGAGCGCGGCCATCGCCCGTCCGGCGAAGTCGGGGTAGCCCGGCGTGTCGAGCAGGTGCACGCGAACGCCGTCACGCTCGAAGTGCGCGCAGGCGACCTTCAGCGAATGTCCGTGCTCCTTCTCCAGCGGGTCGTAGTCGCAGACCGTGCTGCCGCGCTCGATCGTTCCTGGGCTGGTGAGCGTGCCGTTCGCCGCCAGCAGCGCCTCGATCAGGGTCGTCTTGCCGACGCCGGCGTGGCCGACGAACGCGAGCGTTCGCAGATTCGCACTCGGGTGCGCGGGCATGCGGGACTCCCCGGGGAAAGTGACGGCGATGGCTGACACCGAAGCATGAATGCATCGGGGCGGCCGGCGCAAGCGCGGAGCGCCCTGCGCGCCGTGCGGAAACCCGGTATAGTGTCACGATTGTGCGTCGCAGCATCCCGGGTCTCCTGCCCGGAACGTCGTAGCGACCACGACCCATCGTCCCCGACCTCTCGGCCTCCTCGAAAGATCCTCTTTCCGACGGTTCTGGCATTGCGGCTTCCGGTTGGCGTCGATACTCCAACCCGAGAGGTTCTTGATGAGTTTCACCGACCTGGGCATCGGCGCGCCGATGCTCGATACCCTCATGGCGTCCGGCTACACCGAGCCGACTGCGGTCCAGAAGGCCGCGATCCCGGCCGTGCTGTCGGGTTCCGACCTGCTGGTGTCCTCGCACACCGGCAGCGGCAAGACCGCGGCGTTCATGCTCCCCTGCCTGCAGAGAATGGCTACCACGCCCGGCAATGCCGGCCGCGGACCACGCGTGCTGGTGCTCGCGCCGACGCGCGAGCTGGCGATGCAGGTGAACAAGGCGGCGATGTCCTACGGCGAGGGCCTGCGTCGCCTGCGCACGGTCACGTTGGTCGGCGGCACGCCGTATGGCCAGCAGATTCGCATGCTCGAGCGGCCGGTGGACATCGTCGTCGCGACACCGGGACGCCTGCTCGACCACATGGGTAGTGGCCGCATCGATTTCTCGCGCCTCGAGACGCTGGTGCTCGACGAAGCCGACCGGATGCTCGACATGGGCTTCCTGGCCGACATCGAGGCGATCGTCGCGCAGACGCCTGCGAAGCGGCAGACGCTGCTGTTCTCCGCGACGCTCGACGGCGTCGTCGGACAACTGGCGCGCCGGCTGACGCGCGATCCGCAGCGCATCGACATCGCCGCGACGCCGTCGCGCAAGGCGGACATCGAGCAGATCCTGCTGTTCGCCGACGACATGGCGCACAAGACCCGGCTGCTCGACGCGCTGCTGCGTGACACCGGGCTGCGGCAGTGCCTGGTGTTCGCGGCGACCAAGCGCTCCACCGAGGAGCTGTGCGGGCTGCTGGCCGACAGCGGCTTCAGCGTCGCCGCGCTGCACGGCGACATGCAGCAGGGGCAGCGCAGCCGCACGCTGCAGCGCTTGCGCGACGGCCACACGCAGGTGCTGGTCGCGACCGACGTCGCGGCGCGCGGCATCGACGTTGCCGGCATCAGCCACGTGATCAACTTCGACGCGCCGCGGCAGGCCGAGGACTACGTTCACCGGATCGGCCGCACCGGCCGCGCCGGACGCAGCGGAGTCGCGGTCACGCTGATGGGGCACCACGAAAAGCACCGGCTGCGCGACATCGAGCGCTTCACCGGGCAGCCGATCCGCATCGACGTGATCCCGGGCCTCGAGCCGAGGCCACGCGCGGCGCGGCCGGCAGGCAAGCCGGGCTACCGCGGGCGGCCCTCGCCTGCAGGCGGGCGCGTTCGCCCGGGTCCCGGCGGCTATGAAAGCCACGGTGGCGGCGCGCAGCGCCGGGGCGCGCGCTGACGGTTCAACGGGACGGAAGAGGGCGCGCATGCTGTCGGACGAGCGCTGGACCTTGTCGGCAAGCGATCCCGTCGCGACGATCGCGTGCCAGGGCTTCAGCCTGCTGACGGCGGACGAACTGTGCGGGCGTACCGGCGTCGCCCGCGCGTCCTTCGAACGCTGGCGGCCCAGTTGGGACCGGCTGCCGCCCGATCGCCATCTCCGTGACGGCGGGCGCTACCGCGCGCGCCGCCACGGCTGCTTCGTCCACGAGCCGGCCAGCGGTTCGCTGGTCCGGGCTCCTCACCGCGCGCACTGGCAGCCGCTCGATTACAACGCGTTGCACGGCGGCATCGAACGGATGTTCGAACCGATCGAGCCGGTGATCGCAGACGATCCTGACTGGCGACGGCTGCTCGCCGCCCTCGGCGTGCTGTTCGCGCGGGTGGCCTGCGTCGACCGCTGGTTCATCGAGGCGCATCAGTTCCGCATCGACACCACCGATGGCGTCGGGCGTCCGACGCCGGAAGGCGCGCACCGCGACGGCGTCGACTTCGTCGCGGTCGTGCTCGCCGCGCGGCAGCGCGTGCGCGGCGGCGAGTCGCGCGTCTTCGAAGCCGACGGCCCGCGCGGCATCCGCTTCGTCATGGTCGAGCCGTGGAGTGCGCTGCTGCTCGACGATGCTCGCGTCATCCACGAAGCCACCCCGATCCAGCCCGACGGGCCGGACGCGCACCGCGACACGCTGGTGCTGACCTACCGGCGCGGCGGGTTCCAGTCGCCCTGACCGGCGCCATCGGCCCGCGCCGCGTGCCCCGCGCCGCGGCACCATGCGGCGGCGGCGCGTCCCGCCGAACGCCCGGTCGCGAAGCACGCCGTCAGCAGGTAGCCGCCGGTCGGCGCTTCCCAGTCGAGCATCTCGCCGGCGCAGAACACGCCCGGCAGCGCGCGCAGCATCAGCTGCCCGTCGAGCGACTCGAACGCTACGCCTCCCGCGGTGCTGATCGCCTCGTCGATCGGCCGGGTCGCGACCAGCCGGATCGGCAGCGACTTGATCGCTGCCGCGAGACGGACGGGATCGGCGAATTCGTCCGCCGCGAGCCATTCACGAAGCAGTCCCGCCTTGACGCCGGCGATGCCCGCACGAACGCGCAGGTGATTGGCCATCGAGCGCCCGCCGCGCGGACGTGCCAGTTCGGCGGCCAGCCACGGCTGGCTGCGCGCCGGTGCCAGGTCCAGCCGCAGCGTCGCAGAGCCGTCGGCTTCGATCGCGTCGCGCAGCGCCGCGGAGAACGCGTATACGAGGCTGCCCTCGATGCCGGTGTCGGTGACCACGCATTCCCCCTGTCGCGTCGCGTGGGTGCCCGACGGGGCGTCGAAGCTCGCGACGATCGACTTCAGCGGCTGGCCGGCGAAGCGGACGCGAAAGTGCTCCGACCACCCGCGCCGCGGCGGCGAGCCGACGTCGAAGCCGCAGTTCGCGGGACGCAGTCGCGCGACGTTCACGCCGCGCGCTTCGAGCAGCGGCACCCACGCGGCATCCGAGCCGAGGCGTGCCCAGCTCGCGCCGCCGAGCGCGAGCACGAGCGCGCGTGTTCGCACGAGGTGCTCGCCGTCGGCCGCGCGCAGCCTCAGCACGTGACCACCGGTGCCCTGGCCGCTCGCGAAGTCCGCGGGGTCGGCGACGGGAACGTCGCCCCAGCCGGTCCAGCGGTGCCGCATGTGAAATCGCACGCCGGCATCGCGCAGCCGGTGCAGCCAGCGGCGCAGCAGTGGCGCCGCCTTCATTTCGGCCGGGAAGACGCGACCCGACGACCCGACGAAAGTGTGCACGCCGAGCCGGTGCGCCCAGTCGCGCAGCGCGACCGGGTCGAAGTCGCGAACGAACGGCTCGAGTCGGGCGCGTCGCGTGCCGTAGCGGGACAGGAACGCCTCGAGTGGCTCGGCATGCGTCAGGTTGAGTCCGCCGCGTCCGGCAAGCAGGAACTTGCGTGCCGCGGACGGCATCGCGTCGAAGACGTCGACGCCCAGCCCGGCTTCGCTCGCCGCCTCGGCGGCCATCAGGCCGGCAGGACCAGCACCGACCACCACGACGTCCCCGCAGGCGAGGGGCGCCGACTCGGCGCTGGCAGGCAGCCCGGGCAAGGTTCGGCCCGGCCTCGGTGCGCTCAGCGAAGCGGCGAGATCTCGGGGTCGGCGTCCCAACTCGTCGAAGGCCGCTGCGTGCGCGCCAGCCACTTGTCGAGTGCATCGACGTGTTCGGCCTCTTCGCTGGCGAACTCCGACGCCAGCCGCTTGACCTCCGGATCGCTCGACTGCGTGCCGACCGAACTGTAGTACTCCATCGCGCGCACCTCGTTCTCGCGTGCGTAGCGCAGTGCGTGCCAGGGGTCGAGCAGGTAGTCGAAGGCCTCCTCGCCGCCCGCCTCGGGTGGAGAACTCCATCGGAACTCCCACGACCTCAGCTTCGGAAGCTCGAGCGTTCCGACCCTGGCCTTGATCTCGTCGCGGTGCAACTGCGAGAAACGCACCATGTCGCGAAACAGCGCTGCGACTTCGTCGTTGCGGTGCGCTTCCATCATGTCGGCGAGTTCGAGGTAGCGCTCGGCCGCTTCGTTCTCGAGCGCCACCGCGTGGGCGAGGAATTCCGGCAGCGTGTAGCCCATGGCGTCTCCTTCAAGGCAAGAATCCTGCGAGCGGCGGCCGTGTGCCGGCCACCCATGCCCAAGGTTCGCCTTCGCGAACCGTTTCGCACTTGATGCAGGTCAACGGCATGCCGCGCGCACCGTCGTCGGCCGCGGCGCGAGGGGAGCCGATCAGGGGCGTCGCTTCGAGGCCTCGTAGCGCGCCCGATTGGCCTCGTCGGGGGGATAGAGGCCGGGCAAGGCCGCGCCGTGCTCGACCTGGCCCATGATCCAGTTCTCGAGCCGCTCCTGTTCCACCGCGATCGGGACGACCTGTTCGAGCAACGCGGCCGGAATCAGCACCGCGCCGTCGTCGTCGACGACGACCACGTCGTCGGGGAACACGGCGACGCCGCCGCAGGCGACCGGCTGCTGCCACGCCACGAAGGTGAGTCCAGCCACCGAAGGCGGCGCGGCGGCGCCCCGGCACCAGACCGGCAGTCCGGTGCCGATCACGCCGGCCGCATCGCGCACGACGCCGTCGGTCACCAGCGCTGCCACGTTCCGCTTCTTCATGCGGGCGCACAGGATGTCCCCGAAGATGCCGGCATCGGTGACGCCCATCGCGTCGACCACGGCGATGCAACCGGGCGGCATGGCCTCGATCGCGGCGCGCGTGGAGATCGGCGAACCCCACGACTCGGGCGTCGCGAGGTCCTCGCGCGCGGGCACGAAGCGCAGCGTGAACGCGGGACCGACGAGCCGGGGCTGGCCGGGCACGAGTGGGCGCGTGCCGCGCATCCAGACGTTGCGCAGGCCCTTCTTCAGCAGCACCGTGGTCAGCGTGGCAGTCGACACGCCCGACAGCGTGGCGACGATCGCGGGATCGAGGCTCATTCGGTTTCCAGTCCGGTGTCGACAGCGGTGCGCGGATGCGGCCGCCGGGTTGCGCAATCGTATACTCGGTCGGGAACCTCCCACCAGAAAGGAAGAACCCGATGCTCGAACTCCACTACGGACCCGGCGCCTGCTCGTTCGTTCCGCACGTTGCGCTCGAGGCGATCAAGGGGGCCACCGGCGAGGACTTCGTCGCGCGCCCGGTGAAGCTGCACAAGGGCGAGCAGCGCTCTGCCGAGTACCTGGCGATCAACCCGAACGCCCAGGTGCCGACGCTGGTGGTCGACGGCAAGCCGCTTTCGCAGATCGTCGCCATCTGCGACTACCTCGACCGGCGCTATCCGCAGGTCGGCCTGATGCCGACCGAATCGTGGGCGCGCGCGCAGGCGATGTCGCAGTTCCTGTGGATGAACAACACGGTGCACACGACGTTCACGCACGTGTTCATGCCCGACAAGTTCTGCGAAGGCGAGGCGAGCCAGGCCGAACTCAAGCGCTTCAACGCGGCGCTGTATCGCACTCAACTCGAGCGCATCCAGGGGTGGATCGCCTCCGCCGACCCGTACTGGTTCGGCGAGCGCCTCGCTTTCCACGATGCCTATGCGCTGACGCTGCTGCGCTGGGGCGGGTTCGCCGGCATCGACCCGGATTCGTTGCCCGCCTACAAGGCGTACATCGATCGCGTCGCGGAGCACCCGGCGGTCACGGCGGCGATCGCGCGCGAGGGAATCAAGCTGAGCACCTTCCGCAAGTCCTGAGCGATCGGCCGGGCCGGCGTCAGCGGCCGGGCGCGAGCTGCGGGCGGGTCAGGAATCCGAGGACGTCGGCCATCAGGTCGTTGATGCGTCGATACCGTCCGGCATCGGCGGCGAGGATCGTTGCCTCGTCCTGCACCGTCGGCCCCGGCTGCAACTCGTCGCGGCAATGCTCGAGCATCGCGAGCGCGGATTGCGGCGTGGTTTCGAGATGAAACTGCAGGCCGATCACCGAGCGGCCGAGCTGGAACGCCTGGTTCTCGCAGGCGTCGCTGCGTGCCAGGTGCACCGCGCCCTCAGGCAGGTCGAAGGTCTCGCCGTGCCAGTGGAACACGTCGATCGAGGCCGGAAACACGAAGGCGTCCGGCGCCGGCGGCTTCGCTGCGGCACCGACCGGCTGCGCGGCCGCCGGCACCGCGTGCACCGGGAACCACCCGATCTCCTTCTGTCGACCGGGATGCACGCGCGCGCCCATCGCGCTGGCGATCAGCTGGGCGCCCAGGCAGACGCCCAGCACCGGCAAGCCGGACTCGATGGCGGCGCGCACGAAACGCTTCTCCGGGACGAGCCACGCCAGCGCCGCTTCGTCGTTGACGCTCATCGGGCCGCCCATCACGACCAGCAGGTCGATCGACGCGGGGTCGGGCAGCGCAGGATCGTCGAAGAAGCGCGTGCCGGTGATCGCATACCCGGCGGCACGCAGCCACTGCTCGATGCTGCCGAGCCCCTCGAACGGCACGTGCTGGAGGAAGTGGGCGCGCATGTCCGAACGGTTCCTCATCGGCCTCGTGCCGGCCCGGGGACTCACGTCGCGCGCCGGGCGAGCAGCGCCCAGACGCCGGCGAGCGACAGCAGGGATCCGCCGGCCACGTTGAACGCGCGCTGCGCGCGTTGCGACGCCAGCAGCGCCGCCGCCGAGCCGGCAAACGTCGCGTAGAGCGTCGCGTTGAGGGTCGCCATCGCGACGAAGGTCGTTCCCAGGATCCACAGCTGGCGCGACGTGTCGGCACCGGGGTCGATGAACTGCGGCAGGAAGGCCACGAAGAACACGATGCCCTTCGGGTTCAGCGCGGTGACCAGCCACGTGTTCGCGAACAGCCGCCAGCGCGAGCGCGGCGCAGCCGGCGCATCCGGTCCGGTCGCCGCGATGCCCGCGCGCAGCAACCGCACGCCGAGGTAGAGCAGGTATAGGCCGCCGACCCACTTGACCACCGAGAACCAGAACGCCGAAGTCGCGAGCAGTGCGCCGAGCCCCAGCAGCGACAGCACCAGCGCCGTCGAATCGCCCAAGGCCACGGCGGCGACCAGCGGCACCTGGGCGCGCCGGCCATGGGCGATCGAGTAGCTGATCACCGTCAGGATCGTCGGGCCCGGAATGACCAGCAGCACCGCGGACGCGGCGACGAACGCGAGCCAGGCTCCGATCGGCATCGGATCAGGCCTGCGGCCGGTGGCACACCGCTTCGACGTTGTGGCCGTCCGGGCCGATGACGAACGCGGCGTAGTAGTCCGGATGATAGTGGGGACGCAGTCCTGGCGCGCCGTTGTCCTTGCCGCCGGCCGCGATCGCGGCGACGTGGAACGCGTCGACCTGCGCGCGGTCCTGGGCGGTGAACGCGAGGTGCAGCGGCCCGGGGGCCGTGGAGGCCCGGTGCAGCCACAGCGCGGGATGGGACTTGCGCCCCAGCCCGACGCCGTAGTCGCCCTCCATGACGATGCCGATGCCGAGCGGGCCCAGCGCCGCCAGGAAGAACGCCTTGCTTGTCGCGTAGTCGCTGACCCCGAATCCGACGTGATCGAACATGGTGGACCTCCGTGGCTGCCAGCGGCTGCCGCCGGCGTCGTCGCGACGCGCGCCCGCCGGCGCCGCCTCCTGTCGATTCGAGCCGACATTGTGCGCCAGGCGGACCCGGTTGCGCCGTGCTGCGGGGTTTCCTCGCCGTCGGCCGCCAGCCAGGTCGCTCAGGTGCCGTGCGTCGCAGGACGCGAGCCGAGGAACGCTCGCAATGCGCGCGCCGTGTGGGTGTCGCCGTCGCCCGCGAGTTCGGCCGGCGTGCCGGCAGCGACGATCCGGCCGCCGCCGGCGCCGCCGTCGGGGCCGAGGTCGACGATCCAGTCGGCCTCGGCCCAGATGTCGAGGTTGTGCTCGACCACCACCAGCGTGTTGCCCGCGTCGACGAGCCGGTGCAGCACGCGGATCAGCTTCTCGACGTCGGCCATGTGCAGCCCGACGGTCGGCTCGTCGAACACGTAGAGCGTGTGCGGACCGGGGGGCAGCACCTTGCCGGCGGCCAGCGCCCTTGCGCGGGCGCGCGTGACGCGAGGGTCGTCGTCGGCGCCTCGCGTGCGCACCTTGGCCAGTTCGGTGACCAGCTTGATGCGCTGTGCCTCGCCCCCCGACAGCGTCGGGCTGGGCTGTCCGAGCGTGAGGTAGCCGAGGCCGACGTCCTGCAGCAGTTGCAGCGGGTGCGCGATGGCCGGGTGCGCGGCGAAGTAGCCGACGGCCTCGTCGACGTCCATCGCGAGCACGTCGCCGATGTTTCGGCCGCGCAACTGCACGTCGAGCGTCTCGCGGTTGAACCTGCGGCCGCCGCAGACGTCGCAGAGCACCTTCACGTCGGGGAGGAAGCTCATCTCGATCGTCTGCTGGCCCTGTCCTTCGCAGGCCTCGCAGCGTCCGCCACCGGTGTTGAAACTGAAGCGGCCGGCGCTCCAGCCGCGGATTCGCGCTTCGCTGGTGTCCGCGAAGAGGCGCCGGATCGCGTCCCAATACCCGACGTAGGTGGCCGGGCACGAGCGCGGCGTCTTGCCGATCGGCGTCTGGTCGACCTCGAGCACGCGCGTGATGCCCTGCCAGCCGTCCATCCTGTCGACCCCGACCAAGGCAGGCGCGGCCTTGCGCCGATTGCGCGCGGACACCTGCGCCGCGGCGTTGGCCAGCAGCACGTCGCGGGCGAGCGTCGACTTGCCTGAGCCCGAAACGCCGGTGACCACCGTCATCCGGCGCAGCGGGATGCGGGCGTTGACGTGCCGCAGGTTGTGCAGGTGAGCGCCGCGCAGCACCAGCCAGTCCGACGTGTCGGCCGACGGCGCGGTGCGCGGCGCTTCCAGTGGGTGCGCGAGCGGCTGCGCCAGGAAGCGACCAGTCACGCTGTCGGGGTGCGCGGCCAGCGCCTCGTGGCGGCCGGTCGCGATGATGCGGCCGCCGAGCTTGCCGGCGCCAGGGCCGATGTCGATCACGTGGTCGGCGCGGCGGATGGTGTCCTCGTCGTGTTCGACGACCAGCAGCGTGTTGCCCTTGTCGCGCAGGGTCTCGAGCGTGTCGAGCAGGATCCGGTTGTCGTGGGGGTGCAGGCCGATCGTCGGCTCGTCGAGCACGTAGCAGACGCCCTGCAGGTTCGAGCCGAGTTGCGCGGCCAGGCGGATGCGTTGCGCTTCGCCGCCGGACAAGGTCGGCGCGGCGCGATCGAGCGCCAGGTAACCAAGCCCGACATCGGAGAGGAATTCGAGCCGCGAGCGGATCTCGGCAAGCACGTCGCGCGCGATCGCCTGCTCGCGGCCGGCGAAGCCGACCTGCTTCAGCCAGCGTGCGCAGTCCCCGACCGGCATCGCGGTCAGTTCGGCGATCGACAGGTCGAGCAGCTTGACCGCAAGCGCCGTGCGGTTCAGGCGCCTGCCGCTGCAGGCCGGGCAGGGCTCGCTGGCGGTCGACGCGGCCGCGCCGGATTCCGCGGCGTCGCTGCCTGCCTGCGCGGCGAGCTGGTCGGCGAGCTTCTCGGCCATCGCGCCGATCGCCTCGACAGTGGCGTCCTCGTCCGAGCGTCCTTTCGGCTCGAGCTTCGGCACGTAGGGCAGCCTGACGCCGGTACCGATGCAGTCGGGGCACCAGCCGATCTTCGAATTGAACGAGAACATCCGCGGGTCCGGCTCGGGGAAGCTCGTGCCGCACGACGAGCAGGCGCGCCTGGTCGAGAACAGCCTGGTCTCGATGGCCGACGATGCCTCGCCGTAGCGGTGCGCATCGCCGATGTCGGCGGCTGCCCGAAGGCCGTCGAGCGGCGCGGCGACCATGACGACGCCCTTGCCGAGGTCGAGCGCTTCGCGCAGCGCGTCGCGCAGGCGCGTTTCGTGTGCGGCGTCGACCTCCAGGTCGGCCACCGGCAGCTCGATGTCGTGCTCGACGTAGCGGTCGAGCCGCGGGAAGCGTTCCGTCGGCAGGAACCGGCCGTCGACGCGCAGGTGGCCGAACCCTTTCGCCTTCGCCCATTTCGCGAGGTCGGTGTAGACACCCTTGCGTGCGACCACCAGCGGCGCGAGCAGGCCGACGTGCCGGCCGCGGTATTCGCGCAGGATGCGTGCGGCGATCGCGTCGAAGCTCTGCGGTTCGATCCTGACGCCGCAGTCGGGGCAGTGCTGCTGGCCGAGCTTCACGTAGAGCAGCCGAAGGAAGTGGTAGATCTCGGTGAGCGTCGCAACCGTGCTCTTGCGGCCGCCGCGACTGGTGCGCTGCTCGATCGCCACGGTCGGCGGGATGCCGTACACGCCGTCGACGTCGGGGCGCGACGACGGCTGCACGAACTGGCGCGCGTAGGCATTCAACGATTCGAGGTAGCGGCGCTGGCCCTCGCCGAACACCACGTCGAAGGCGAGCGTCGACTTGCCCGAGCCGGACACGCCGGTGATCACCGTGAGCTTGTCGCGCGGGATCTCGACGTCGACGTTCTTCAGGTTGTGTTCGCGTGCGTGATGCACGAAGATCGCTTCGCGCGCGCGCTCGCGGAGAACGCTCTGGAGCGACTTCTGCGGGGGCTCTTCGGCCCGAAGCCCCGAGGTTCGTGCTCCGTGGCTCGCTTCGGGCCGAAGAGCCTTCTCGTAGTCGGCCAGAGCCTTCCCCGTGTGCGTGCGTGCTTCGCCGGCCAGCTGGGCGGGGGTGCCGGTGGCGACGACGCGGCCGCCGGCGTCTCCGCCTTCCGGGCCGAGATCGATCAGCCAGTCGCTGGCGCGGATGACGTCGAGGTTGTGTTCGATGACCAGCAGCGAGTGGCCGGCTGCGAGCAGCTTTCGGAACGCGCGCAGCAGCCGGGCGACGTCGTCGAAGTGCAGGCCGGTCGTCGGCTCGTCGAACATGAACAGCGTGCCGCGGCGCCCGGCCTTCGCGAAGGCGTGTCCGGGCGCGGCGGCCTGCGTGAGGCCCCGGCTCGCGGCTTCGGCGAGGAAACCGGCGAGCTTGAGCCGCTGCGACTCGCCGCCGGACAAGGTCGGCACCGGCTGGCCGAGGCGCAGGTAATCCAGGCCCACGTCGGCCAGCGGCTGCAGCCGGCTGCCGATGTCGTGCTCGCCGGCGAACAGCTCGATCGCCTCGTGGACCGTCAGCTCCAGGACCTCGGCGACCGAGCGGGGGCGGCCGTCGCGGCCGGCGATCGTCACTTCGAGCACCTCGGAGCGGAAGCGCGTGCCGTCGCAATCCGGGCAGCGCAGGTAGACGTCGGACAGGAACTGCATCTCGACGTGCTCGAAACCGTTGCCGCCGCAGGTCGGGCAGCGGCCGTCGCCCGCGTTGAAGCTGAAGGTCCCCGCGGTGTAGCCGCGCTCCCTGGACAGTTCGGCCGCGGCAAACCGCTTGCGGATCGGGTCGAAGGCGCCGACGTAGCTGACCGGATTGCTGCGCGCGGTCTTGCCGATCGACGACTGGTCGACGAAGACCACGTCGCCGATCCAGTCGTCGCCGAGCAGACGGTCGTGCGCGCCAGGCGACTCGGTGGGCTTGCCGCGCGCCTTCAGCAACGCCGGCAGCAGCACGTTCTGCATGAGCGTCGACTTGCCGCTGCCCGAGACGCCGGTCAGGCACACCAGGCGTTCGAGCGGGATCTCGACCGACACGCACTTCAGGTTGTGTTCGCGCGCGCCCTCGACGATCAGCTTCCGCGTCGACGCGCCGACCGGCTGCGGCCGCCCGGTGTCGACCTTCTTGCGCCCCGACAGGTAGTGGCCGGTCAGCGTGTCGGCCGCGCGCAGCGCCCGCGGGTCGCCGTCGAACACCACGCGCCCGCCGCGTTCGCCCGGTCCCGGGCCGATGTCGATCATCCGATCTGCGGCGAACATCACCTGCGGATCGTGCTCGACCACCACCAGCGAGTTGCCGGCGTCGCGCAGCCGCTGCATGACCTCGATGACACGGCCCATGTCGCGCGGATGCAGGCCGATCGACGGCTCGTCGAGCACGAACAGCGTGTTGACCAGCGAGGTGCCGAGCGCGGTGGTCAGGTTGATCCGCTGCACTTCGCCGCCGGACAGTGTCCGCGACTGCCGGTCGAGCGTCAGGTAGCCGAGCCCGACCTGCTGCAGGTAGCGCAGCCGCGCGCGGAGCTCGGTCAGCAGCAGGTCGGCGGCCTCGTCGAGCGGCGCCGGCAGCACCAGCGAGTCGAAGAAGCCCGCCACCCGGTCGATCGGCAGCAGCATCAGGTCGTGGATCGTCAGCCCGGCGACCCGCTGCAGCTGCGCGTCGCTCCACGCGACCTCCGCCGGCATGAAGCGGGCGTACGACACGACGCCGGCGCCGTCGACCGCCCGCGCGGCCTCGCGAGACCCCGGCGTGCGGGACAGTGCAGCGTCCGCCTCCGCGAGCGAACCGACCCGCCAGAGGAGCGCATCGGGCTTCAGCCGCGCGCCGCGGCAGGCGGTGCACGGCGTGTACGACCGGTACTTC
>Ga0073905_10000123_pt1 | contig 31074 bp, 26 predicted proteins | sample KloWWTupernatant_FD_65482 | JGI IMG/M metagenome (GOLD analysis project Ga0073905, IMG submission 65482) | Active sludge microbial communities from Klosterneuburg, Austria, studying microevolution and ecology of nitrifiers - Klosterneuburg... | ecosystem: Engineered > WWTP > Aerobic digester >... | reverse complement strand
CACCGCCGCCGCCTCCACCACCGCCACCACCGCCACCACCGCCCCCACCGCCGCCTCCCCCACCGCCCACGCAGGTCGGTGGCGAACAGGCGATCCCCGCGTTTCCATGGCCGCCGCCGAAGCCCACCTCGCGCACCACGATGGATCGCAGCCTGCTGGCGCGCAACGACGGGGCCACGCTGGGCGAGGTCGCCCGCCACCTGGAAGGCGCACTGTCGGGCGTCGGCTATGGGGAACGCAGCTACTACACGGTGCCCGGCGGCTTCGCGCTGGCGACGAGGCTTGAACAGATCACGCCCGACGGCACGCCGAAGCCGGACCCGCAGCGCTGGTCCACCGCGCTGCCCGAACAGCCGGTGTTCTCGCTGGGCGACTACCTGCGCGCCCTGTTCGCCGCGCCGCAGGGCGACTACCGGGTCATCGTCTTCATCGTCACCAACCGGGCGTTCGCCACCTCCGGACGCCCGGCGACGAACGAGCAGGCCGAGGCCTGGCTGAGTGGCGGGCTGGACCGCCTGCCGCGCTCGATCCAGGCACTGCCGTTCGATGCCGATGTCGAGGCCAGCGCGCTGGTCTACCAGTTCCGCAAGAGCGGCCATGGCGATCCGGCGGTTGCGCTGGCAAGCAGCACCACATCCGCCGCAACCCAACTCGATCGCAGCGGCATCGTCGCTGCGCTGCGCCGCTGAGGCCCGCATGACCCTGACCAGATCCAGATGGATGTTCGCCGGCATCTGGCTCGGCGGCGCGGGCCTGGTGTTCCTGATCCTGGTGGTGCAGAGCCTGGTCGGCCGCTACGGCTCGCAAAGCGAGGACGCCTGGGCGTGGTACCTGCCCACCGTGATGCCGACCCTGTCGCTGATCATCGGCGTGCTGGCCACCGATTTCCGCGTCGCCGCGAGCGCAGCCGCGGCCGCCACGACGACGACCGGTACCTCTGCAGCCAGCCCCGACGCGAACATCCTGCCGGTCGCCGCCAGGGGCCTGCTCTGGCTGGGCGTGGCGCTGTCGGTGTTCTACCTGTTGCTGGTCGCGGTCACCATCCTCGCGCAGCCGTTCCTGCAGGGCGTGTCGCCGATCGAGCTGATGCACCGCTCCAACCTGTGGCTGGGCCCGTTGCAGGGGCTGACTGCCGGCGTGCTCGCCGCGTTTTTCCGCTCGGGTTGATCGCGACGCCTTGCCGGCGCCGCGTTGCTACTGCGGCACGCGGGCGTGCAGCGCCTGCGCCAGCATCGCCCCGCTGACCGGCTTGCGCAGGAAATCGTCGAAGCCGGCCGCGTGGGCCTGCGCCTCGGCATCCGCGTCCGAACGCGCGGTCACCGCAAGCAGCGGCGCCACGAAGCCCTGTGCGCGCAGCATGCGCGCGAGCGCAAGGCCATCCAGTCCCGGCAGGTCGAGGTCGAGCAAACCGGCGTCGAAGCGCTGGCTGGCGACTTCCGCCAGCGCACCCAGCCCATGCCCGGCATGCACCACCACATGCCCCTGTTCGCGCAACAAGCCCTGCATGACCTCGGCCACGATCGGATCGTCCTCGACCAGCAGCAGCCGCAGCGATCCCGCGACCGCCCGCAACGGTGCCGCGGATGCAGGCGGCGGCTGCATGTCGGCATGCACCAGCGGCAACTCGACGATGAAGCGGCTGCCCTGCCCCGGCGCACTTTCGACCGCGATCCCGCCGCCCATCGCCGTCGCCAGCTCCTGGCTGATCGCAAGCCCCAGCCCGCTGCCGCCGTAGCGCGCGGCGGTGCGTGCGCCATCGGCCTGCTCGAAGCGGCGGAACAGCCGGGCCTGCTGCTCGCGGCTCAAGCCCGGGCCACTGTCGGCGACCACGAAGCGCACACCCCGGGGTGCAAGCGCACTGGTTTCCAGCGACACGTGGCCGGACTCGGTGAACTTGATCGCATTGCCGAGCAGGTTGAGCAGGATCTGCTGGATGCGGGTGCGGTCGCCGTGGAGCGCCGCTGGCGTGCCGGCATCCATGCTGTCGACGAATGCCAGGCCCTTGCGTTCCGCCACCGGCGCCATCAGCGCGGCGACCTCGTCCAGCAGCGGGCGCAGCGCGAAGTCGGCGGTCGCCAGCTCCAGCTTGCCGGCTTCGATCCGGGCCAGGTCCAGCGCATCGTTGACCAGCCGCAGCAGGTGCTCGCCGGCGCGATGGATGGCATCGACCTGGCTGCGCTGCCTGTCGTCGAGCCGGGTCGCGCGCAGCAGTTCGCTCATGCCGAGCACGCCGGTCATCGGCGTGCGCACCTCGTGGCCGAGTGTCGCCAGGAAGCGCGACTTCGCCTCCGAAGCCTGTTCGGCCAGCACCCGTTTCGCCTCGGTCAGCTGCAGTGCGTGCCGGCGCTTGAGCCGGGCCCGATAGGCCGCGGCCGCGGCGGCCACCGCCAGCAGCGCGAGCACCAGGTACAGCAGCAGCGCCCACCAGCTGCGCCACCACGGCGGCGGCACCGCGAACGCCAGCCGCTGCTCGCGCGCGGCGTTGCCGGCGGCATCGCGCGCGCGCATGCGCAGGGTGTAGCGGCCCGGTGCCAGGCCGGTGAACACGCGGTCGCCGCTGGCGCCGAGCGCGACCCAGGCGCGGTCGAAGCCATCCAGCCTCGACCAATAGCGGTTGGATTCGGGATCCTCGAACGCAAGCAGGCGCGCGCGGATCCGGAATTCGCGGTCGTCGCGGCCCAGGCGCAGGCCCGCCTGCAGCGGGATATCGCGCCATTCGCCGTTGCGACGCACCGACAGCCGGTCGTAGCGCAGCGAAGGTACCGTGGCCACGGGATCCGCCGCGGTGGTATCGACCAGCACGATGCCGCCGTCCGCGGTCGCCGCCGCCAGCACGCCCTCGGCGCTCATCGCCAGCGCGTGGTCGACGAACTCCTGGCTGCCACTGCCGTCGCGAATGCCATGGCGACGCAGGTTGCGGGTGCGCGGATCGTAGCGGTACAGGCCGCGCGAGGTGGACACCCATGGGCGATGGCGCAGGTCCACCCGCATGCCGGATGCGCCAACCGCCGGCATACCGTGCGCGCTGTCGACCCGGTCCGCGGCCTGCCAACGCCCGCCGCGCGCCACGTAGTGCACGAGCCCGGACTGCCGCTGCAGCCACAGCATGCGGTCGCCATCGAAGGCCAGCGCATACACGCGTTCGCCGCCGAACCCGGGCAGGCGCCGGAACGTGCCCTGCGCCGCGTCCAGCACCGCCACGCCATCCGCCCCCGCCACCCAGACCTCGCCTCGCGGCGACACCACCAGCGCCTCGATGTCGCCGGTCGCCAGGCCATGCGCCGCATCCGCCGGGATCTCGCGCAGCACCCGCCCGCTGGCGGGGTCGCGCTGCTGCACGCCGGCACCCGGCGCCGACAGCCACAGGCTGCCATCGGGCGCAACCTGCAGCTGGTCGACCTGGCCAGGCGGGGTCGCGTCGCGCGGGTCGCCGCTGCGCCATTCGTCGATCGCCCCGTCACTGCCGACCCGGAGCAGGCCATTGCGATGCCCCAGCCACAGGCGCCCGCCGGTGTCTTCGGCGATCGCCAGCAGCTTGATGCTGCGCAGGCGCGCCAGGCTGTCGTCGTCGAGCCGGCCGATGCCGCCATCCGTCGCCAGCCGCTCGACCATGCCGTTGAACCCGCCCAGCCAGAACCCGCCGTCGCGCGCGGGGGCGAGTGCGCGGTACATCGCCCCCTGCAGGCCATCGGTTTCGCCCGCGTACTGCGCCAATTGCCGCCAGTCCGGGCGCAGGTAGCCCAGGCCCACGCCCGCCACCGGCACCCACAACGCGCCATCGGCATCCTGCAGCATCGCGGTGATGCCGCGCGGGATGTCGGGGCCGCCCAACCGCACCGGGCTCGGCGGTTCCGCGCCCTGCTGCCGCCACAGCCCGCGCTGGCTGGCGATCCAGCTGCCGCCATCGCGCGCGCGGACGATCGCGTTCATCGCGTTCGGGCGGCGGAACATCGGCGACCACGCCGGCTGCGTCCAGTCGCCCCCCGCATCGCGCCGCCAGACGCCGTCCGAGGTGCCGACCCACAGGCCATCGGCCTGCATGGTGAGCGAGTACACCAGCGGCGGCGCAGCGGTCCCCGGCAGGCGCACGCCCTCGATGCGGCCGCCCTGCATGCGCGCCAGGCCGGCATCGGTACCGATCCACAGCGCGCCGCCCGCATCCACCGCCAGCGCAAGCACGGTATCGGAGGGCAGGCCGTCGCTTGCCGCCGCGTAGCGATGGATCGTGCCGTCGTCGCCGATCCGGTGCAGGCCGCCGTCGTAGGCACCGAACCAGACGCTGCCGGCGTGCTGCGCGAACGCCCAGATATCGTCGCTGCCCAGTTGCGGATGGGTGGCCTTGCGGTAATGCACGAAGCCCTGCCGTTGCGCATCCAGCACGCTGATGCCGCCGCCTTCGGTCGCCACCCACACGCGGTCGCGCGCATCGACCAGCAGCGCCTGCACGTTGTTGCCGGGCAGGCCCCGCGGGTCGCCCGGCTGGTGCCGCCACAGCCGCATGCCGACGCCGTCGTGGCGCGCCAGCCCATCGGCGGTGGCAACCCACAGGTAGCCGTCGCGGTCGCGCGCAAGCGCCTTGATCGCGGTCGAAGGCAAGCCCTGGCCGGCACCGACGATGCGCAACCGCGGCCGCTCCGGCACCGCCGCCAGCGCGCACGCGCACAGCAGCCACAGTCCCAGCAAGGTGCCCAACCTGCGTGGCATGCGTGCCCTCCCCTGCCCGCATGCTGGCGACCCGGGTTGGCTCATGCAAGCAGGAAGCGCCGCACCCCCTCCGGATCGAACGGCCAGTCGAGTTCGCGCCCGCTGGCGGCATCGCGCAGGACCGGCACGCGCACGCCGAAGCGCGCTTCCAGTGCCGCGTCGCCATCGATGAACACGCTCTCGAATTCGGGCGTGCGCGCCTGCGCCAGCGCCTCCAGGGCGAGGTCGCAGAGGTGGCAGTGGTCGCGCTGGTAGAGGATCAGGCCCATACGCCTGCGTCGTTCGCCGGATGGCGGTCGCCCTAGAATAGTCGCCCCAGCCCCCAGGCAGCGCCGCATGGCCGTTTCCACCTTCGACCTCTACAAGATCGGCATCGGCCCCAGTTCCTCGCACACGGTCGGTCCGATGCGCGCCGCCGCGCGCTTCGTCGAGCACCACCTGGCGGAAGCCGGCCGCCTGCCGCAGGTCGCGCGGGTGCGCGCGGAGGTGTTCGGATCGCTGGCCCTGACCGGCCGTGGCCACGGCACCGACAAGGCGGTGATGATGGGCCTGGAAGGCCATTGGCCGAACCGGATCGACCCCGACATCATCCCCGCGGCGCTGCAGCGGATCCGCGGCGAAAAGCGGATCACCCTGCACGGGACGCACGAGGTGGGCTTCGACGAGAAGCGCGACCTGGTGATGAACAAGCGCCAGAAGCTGCCGTTCCACACCAACGGCATGCGCTTCATCGCCTACGACGCCGCCGGCAACGAACTCGCCAGCCGCGACTACTACTCGGTCGGCGGCGGCTTCGTGGTCAACCAGGACGAGGCCGCGGAGGACCGCATCGTCGCCGACACCACCGTGGTGGCGCATCCGTATGCCAGCGGCGACGAGCTGCTGGCACGCTGCGCGCAATCGGGCCTGTCGATCGCGCAGCTGATGCTTGCGAACGAACGCGCCTGGCGCAGCGACGACGCCATCCACGCCGGGCTGCGCGAGCTGTGGCAGGCGATGCAGGACTGCGTCGCGCGCGGCATCCGCGCATCCGGCACCCTGCCCGGCGGCCTGCACGTGGTGCGGCGCGCGCCGTCGCTGCACGCGGAGCTCGCCGCCAAGCCGGAGGCGGCGATGCGCGACCCGCTGACCGTGCTCGACTGGGTCAACCTGTACGCGCTGGCGGTGAACGAGGAGAACGCGGCCGGCGGGCGCGTGGTCACCGCGCCCACCAACGGCGCCGCCGGCATCATCCCGGCGGTGCTGCACTACTACGACCGCTTCATCCCCGGCGCCAACGAGCAGGGGGTGTTCGACTTCCTGCTGACCGCCGCCGCGGTCGGCATCCTGTACAAGGAAAACGCCTCGATCAGCGGCGCCGAGGTCGGCTGCCAGGGCGAGGTCGGGGTGGCCTGCTCGATGGCCGCGGCCGGCCTGGCCGCTGCGCTCGGCGGCAGCCCGGGGCAGATCGAGAACGCCGCCGAGATCGGCATGGAGCACAACCTTGGCCTGACCTGCGACCCGATCGGCGGGCTGGTCCAGATCCCGTGCATCGAGCGCAACGCGATGGGCGCGGTGAAGGCGATCAACGCCAGCCGGATGGCCCTGCGCGGCGACGGCAAGCACAAGGTCAGCCTCGACAAGGTGATCCGGACCATGCGCGACACCGGCCGCGACATGCAGGACAAGTACAAGGAAACCAGCCGCGGCGGGCTGGCCGTGAACGTCATCGAGTGCTGAACCCGGCAATCACCGGGGCGGTCGCCCTTCCGCCGTTTTCGACATAGACTCAGGCCATGCAAGCCCGATTGGCGAGCGTGCTACGGGGGGCACTGCTGACTGGCTTGTACTTCGCCGGGGCGGTGATCGCGGTGTTTTACCTGCGCACCCCGGCCGACGTCACCCTGTTCTGGCCAGCCGCGGGCATCGGCCTGGCCGCGGTCCTGCGCTACGGCCTGTGGCAGACCCTGACGATCCCGGTCGCGATGCTGCTCCTGCACCTGTTCGTGGTGCCGGTGCCGCCGGTGTTCCTGGGCTACTCGCTGGCCAGCAACACGCTGGCGACCCTGCTCGCGGGCTGGTACGTGCGCCGCGGGCACGACCGCAACCGGCGGATCCACCTGCGCACCAGCGACGGCTTCCTGCTGCTGCGCGGCGGCCTGTTGCTCAGCGTGGTCAGCGCGGGGATCGGCAGCGTCGGCATGCTGCACGCCGGCATGGCGCCCGCCGGCGACATCGTGCGGCTGTTCCTGCAGTGGACGCTGGGCGACCTGCTGGGCGTCAGCACCCTCGGGCCGCTGCTGCTCTACCTGTTCTACCGCAAGCAGGGCAGCCCGGCACGCAAGGAAAGCCGGCGGCTCGAGTTGCTGGCCTGGTCGCTGACGGTCGCGCTGGTGCTGGCGATGGTGTTCCTCGTCGGCAACCTCGGCACCCAGTACCCGTTGGCGCTGGCCAGCCTGCCGCTGGGCCTGCTGATCTTCTCGGCGGTGCGCTACACGCCGCTGGTGACCCTGCTTGGCACCACCATCGTGATCGTCTGCGTCAGCCTGATGACCGGGCTGGGGCTGGGTGGCCTCGAGCGCCCGCAGACCATGCACGACAGCGTGCTGATGATGTCGATGCTGGTGATGTATTCGATCATCCCGGTGCTGCTGCTGGCATCCAGGCATGAACACGCGGCCGCGACCGCGGCACTGCACCAGCGTGCCACCCGCGACACCCTGACCGGCCTGCTCAACCGCGACGCCTTCGAGGAACAGGCGCGCGCGCAACTGGCCGCGGGCACCGGCACCCTGACCCTGCTGTACGCGGACCTCGACCACTTCAAACTGGTCAACGACTCCGCCAGCCATGTCGCCGGCGACGAGATGATCCGCGGCGTGGCCGCGCTGTTCCGCGAAGAATTCGGCGAAGACACCCTGATCGCGCGCACCGGCGGCGACGAATTCGCGGTGCTGGCGACGATCGACGAGCGCGCCGCAAGCACCCGCGCGCGCCGCCTGCTGTCGGCGATCGAACGCATGCGGGTGGCATGGCTGGGCCAGAACCTGGGCACCACCGCCAGCATCGGGCTGGCCACCAGCGAGCCACCGCACCTCGCCTTCGACGACCTCTTGTCGCAGACCGACGCCGCCTGCTTCGCGGCCAAGGAACTGGGCGGCAACCGCTCGTTCGCGGCGGCATCGAACCCCGACGAACTGCGCCAGCGCACCCGTGCGATGCACAGCGCCATGGCCGCGCGCGAGGCGCTGGACCAGCGCCGCTTCGTCCTGTGGTGCCAGCCGATCGTGGACCTGCGCAACCCCGCCCCGCCGCAATCGCATTTCGAGGTGCTGGTGCGCTGGATGGACACCGACGGCAACCTGCGCCCGCCGGCTGAGCTGGTGGCCGCCGCCGAACGCTACCGGCTCGGGCCGCGGCTGGACCGCTTCGTGCTGGACGCGACCCTCGGCTGGCTGGAACAGCACCCGGAGGCCACCGCCCAGGTCGAGCAGTGCTGCATCAACATCGGCGGCACCACCCTGGTCGACGAGGACTTCGGCGACTTCGTCGCCGCGCGCCTGCGCCGCAGCCCGCTGCGCGCTGAACAGCTGTGCCTGGAGATCACCGAGACCAGCGTGGTGCGCGACATGACCCGCGCCCGCCACTTCATCGGCCGCATGCGCGACCTCGGTTGCCGGTTCGCGCTGGACGACTTCGGCACCGGCTTCTGTTCGTTCGGCTACCTGCGCGACCTTGACGTCGACTACCTGAAGATCGACGGCAGCTTCGTGCGCGACCTCGATGACATCCATGACGAAGGCGGCAGCCTGTCGGAGGCGGTGGTGCGCTCGATCACCGAGATCGCGCACGTGCTCGGCAAGCGCGCGGTGGCGGAACAGGCCGAGACCGAACTGCAGCTGCAGCGCTTGCGCGAGATCGGCGTCGACTACGCGCAGGGCTACGTGTACCAGCGCCCGCGGCCGATCGCCGCGTTCTTCGCCGGGGACCTCGGCTAGCGTCCGCGCGCGATCCGCAGGGCATCGTCCAGCAGTGCCGCGGCGGTCACCTCCGCGCCCGCGCCCGGGCCCTGGATCACCAGCGGCTGCTCGCGGTAACGGTCCGACCAGATCGCGACACGGTTGTCGTTGCCGGCGCCACCCGCCAGCGGATGCGCCGCCGGCAATGCCTCCAGCCCGACCGTGGCCAGCCCGCCGGCCTGCAGGCGCGCGATGAAACGCAGTTTCTCGCCGTTCTTGTAGGCGGCGGCGTAACGTTCGCGCAGCGGCGCGTCCAGGCACTGCAACGCCGCATCGACATCCGCACCCGCAAGCGCGGCCAGCACGGGCGGGACCAGCGAGTCGACCTGCACCGCGTCGGCTTCCAGCGCATGGCCGGCGGCGCGCGACAGGATCAGGAGCTTGCGGCGCACGTCCTCGCCGGACAGGTCGTCGCGCGGGTCGGGTTCGGTGTAGCCGGCCTCGCGCGCGGCGCGCACGAAGCCGGAGAACGGACGCAGGCCGTCGTAGTGGTTGAACAGCCAGGCCAGCGATCCGGACAGCACCCCGGCGATCGCGTGGATGCGGTCGCCGCCGGCCTGCAACTCCCGGAGCGTGCGCAGCAGCGGCAGGCCGGCGCCAACGGTGGCGCTGTCGCCGTAGTCGCTGCCGCCGCGCGCGCTCGCGAACTGGATCGCGCGCCAGCGCGCCAGCGAGGTGCCCTGCCCCAGCTTGCAGGCGGTGACCACGTGGATGCCGCTGGCCAGCCAGCGTGGGTGCTGGTCGGCGACTGCCTCGGACGCGGTCGCATCGACCACGATGCGGGTGCCGGTGCCCGCCAGCGCATCGGCCACCGCCGCCAGCGAACTTTCGCGCGGGGCATTGTGCAGCAGCAGTTCACGCGTATCCGCGGTGATCCCGTTGCGGTCGCTGATCGCGACCCGCGAGTTCGCCACGTGCACCAGCGACAGCCGTTCGCCCAGCGGTGTTCCCGCCCACGACGCCAGCCGCGCCCATGCCGCGCTGCCGACCGTGCCGGTGCCAAGCAGTGCCACCCGCGCAGGCTGCGCGGCATGGCCGCGCAACTGGGCGACGCGTGCATTCATCGCGCGACCTTGCGTGGACACCCGGCGGCGTCCTGCGCGCGCTGCAGCGCGGCCTGGATGTCGGCGACCAGGTCGTCGACATGCTCGATCCCCACCGACAACCGCAGCAGGCCATCGGAGATGCCGGCCGCGGCGCGCGCCTCCGCGCTCATCGCCGCATGGGTCATCGTCGCCGGATGCGCGACCAGGCTCTCCACGCCGCCCAGCGACTCGGCCAGGGTGAAGTACTGCAGGCCGTCGATGAAGGCGCGCACCTCGGCCTCGCCGCCTTCCAGCTCGACGCTGAGCATCGCCCCGAAGCCGTGCTGCTGGCGCGCCGCCAACGCATGCCCGGGGTGCAAGGCCAGCCCCGGATAGTGCAGCGCGCGCACCGCCGGATGCCCGTCCAGCAACGCGACCAGCGCCTGCGTGTTTTCCTGGTGCACGCGCAGGCGCGCGTCCAGCGTGCGCAGCCCGCGCAGGGTCAGGAAGCTGTCGAACGGCGCGCCGGTCAGGCCCAGGCAGTTCGCCCACCACGCCAGCAGCTCGTGTTGCGCCTGCTCGCGGGCGATCACCGCGCCACCGACCACGTCGCTGTGGCCGTTGATGTACTTGGTGGTCGAATGCACCACCACGTCGGCATCGAAGTCTGCGATCGGCCGCTGCAGCGCCGGCGACAGGAAGGTGTTGTCGACCACCGCCAGCGCACCGGCCTTGTGCGCGGCCTCGATCACGAAGCGCAGGTCGGTGATCCGCAGCAGCGGGTTGGACGGGGTCTCGATCCACACCAGCGCCGGCGAGGCTTCCAGCGCTTCGGCCAGCGCGCGCGGATCGGTCAGGTCGCAGGTGACCAGCTTGAACGCGTTCTTCTTGGCCAATGCGTTGAACAGCCGCCAGCTGCCGCCGTAGCAGTCGTGCGGGACCACCAGGGTGTCGCCCGGTTGCAGCAACGCATTGAGCACCAGGGTGATCGCCGACATCCCGGTGGACGTCACCACGCCGCCGGCACCGCCTTCGAGTTCGGCCAGCGCCTCGCCCAGCAGGTCGCGGGTGGGGTTGCCGCTGCGCGTGTAGTCGTACTGCCGCTTCTCGGCGAAGCCGGCGAAGCTGAAGTTGGACGACAGCACCAGCGGCGGGGTGACCGCCCCGAACGCGGTATCCCGGTCGATGCCGGCGCGCACGCTGCGGGTGGCGCGGCGCGCGCCGCTGACGGACTGGACCTGGCTCATACGGAAGCTCCGATGAAATCGTGGGGAATGGCGGGAACCGCGTCGCGCACGCCGCTGGCGCCCAGTTCGGCGGCCAGCAGCGCATCGATGCGGTCGGTTTCCTTCAGGAAGGCGTCGTGCCCGTACTGCGAACGCAGCACCCGCAGCCGGCCGTTGAGGCCGAGGCCTTCGACCAGCCCGACGGCATCGGACAGCGGCACCAGGCGGTCGCCTTCGACCGCGACGACGAGCGTCGGCACCTCGATCAGGGTCGGGTCGACCTGGTGCAGGTCGATCGATTCGGACAACCGCAGCCAGGCGGTGGCCGGGATGCGGGCGACGAACTTCGCACCGGCCGCTTCCAGGTAGTCCTCGGCGGCAACCCGGACGTGGCCGTTCTCCAGGGTTGGCGCGGCATCGAAGCGCTCGCCGAATTCCTCCGGCGTGCGGTAGCTCAGCATCGCGAACTGGCGCGCCAGCGACAGCCCCTGCTCGTCGGCGCACTGCAGCTGGCCCAGCGCGACCGCCTTGCGTTGCAGCGCCCGCCACGCCGAGGCATACGGATGCGGGCGGTGCGCGCCGCTGACCGCGACCAGCTTGTGCAGCCGCCGCGGGTGCCGCGCCGCCAGCTGCAGGCCAACCAGCGCGCCATACGAATAGCCGACGAACGCCTGCAGCGCGTCGATGCCGAGCGCGTCCAGCAGCAGCGCGACCGCATCGGCCTGGTCGGCGGTGTCGATCGGTGCGTCGATGCCGCCGCAGGCGCCGACGTAGTCGAAGGCGAGCAACTGCTGGCGCGACGGATCGATCGCCCGGCCCGCGCCGGTGAGGCCTTCGGCCCAGCCGCTGCTGGCATCCACCGCATTGGCGGCCACGTGCCGGTGCGCTGAAATGCCGCCAGCGACCACCACCACCGGCGCACCCGCGGGGCCGACCAACTCATAGGCCAGGCGCAACTTGCGGGTGCCGGCATGGCGGGTGGCGAGCACCGCATCGATGCTGCCGATGCGCACGTTGCCCACGTCCGGGCCCACGGCCTGCGCGGCACGCATCGACGTTGCGCCCTGGGGGAGGTGCGGGCGGCGAAGTTCGGTGCGTTCGGCAAGGGTCACGGCATGGCTCCGACGGGGTGGCTTCCATCGGAGTCGCGCGGGGGAACCGGAAGGCCGACACGGGTCGGCGGTGCGGGCCGCGCGAGTCGCGGCATCGCAACCATCTTCCGGTGGACACGCAGGTCCCCGCAGGATTTGGCACCTCGATCGAGCAGGCTGCACTGGCAGCACGCTCCATCAGGTTGCCCCGGCTTCTTCGGGCCTGTCCCTCAGCCGGTCTCGATGGATGGCTGCAGTCTGGGCACGGCTGCCGGACATGTCAATCGCTTTATCCGGATGGAGCGATGGATATAACCAATCGTCATGAGCCGGCGATATCGGGAATACTTGCCCCGCCGTTGCAGGAAGCCGGGAATGCAGATCCGTCGCTTGAACACGTTGCGTGGCATCGCCGCACTGGTCGTGCTGGTTGGCCACTACAGCAACCGGGCGCAGTTGTGGGACGCGGTGCTGGGCACGCGCGCGCCGCAGCTCGGGGTGATGCTGTTCTTCCTGCTCAGCGCGTTCCTGATGACGGTGCTGTACCTGGACCGCCCACCCACCGCGCCGGCGCTGCGCGGTTACGCCAGCGCGCGCGCGGCCCGGATCCTGCCGCTGTTCGTGGCGATCGTGCTGCTGTCGTGGCTGGCCCAGCAATCCGGCTGGCCCGCGCTGATGGCCGCGGCCTACGACATCCCGGACCTGAAGTCGCTGGCCTCGCACCTGCTGACCCTGTACGGGGTACAGGTGCTGTGGACGATCCCGGCGGAGCTGCACTTCTACCTGGTCTTCGCGGCGCTCTGGTGGCTGCGGCCGCGGCTGGCGTGGGCGATCCCGTTGTTCAGCGTGGTGGTGCTGGGGGCGTTCGCATCCGGCCATTGGCCGCTGGGCCCGAAGCAGCCGGTGTTCGGCTTCCCGGTCGACCTGCCGCTGCTGCGCGGGCTGCCCTACTTCACCGCCGGCATGCTGATCGGCATCGCCTACAAGCGCTGGCAAGCACCCGCCCGCCTCCGCCACCACGGCTGGGTGCTGGCGCTGCCGATGCTGTTGCTGCTGTACCCGGCGATCCTCGAAAGGCTGACCGGCTGGACCTACGTGATGTGGTTCAACCCGGCGATCCTGCTGGCGATGTCGGCGATCTTCGCGGCGCTGGTGTTCCTGGTGCCCGAGGGCAACCCGCTGCTGGAGAACCGCATCGGCGACCACCTCGGCAAGATCTCGTACTCGCTGTACCTGCTGCACTTCCCGATCCTGCTCTTCATGCGGGGTGCCGGGCTTGCCAGCGGCGTCGGCGGGCTGGCCCTGTTCCTGGCCGCCACCATCCTTGCGGCCAGCGCCACCTATCACGTCTACGAGTTCCCGATGCGGCGGCGCATCCGCGCGCTGGCCGTGCAACCCGGCCCCGCAGCCGAGGCGGTTGCCACCGGCGCGGGCCGCGCATGACGCCGCGCAGCCACTGGTGGATCGTGGCCGGCCTGGCGGTGGCGCTGTCGGCGGCGCACGCGGGCGACAAGGTCTACCGCTGGGTCGACAAGGATGGCCGCGTGCATTACGGCGACCGCCCGCCGGCCAATGCCACCCCGATGAAGGTGCGCGAGATCCCGGTGCCGGTGGAGCCATCCGCGATCGCAAGGCTGCGGGTGGAGCCAGGCAACGGCGAATACCTGGTCCATGCCGACAACACCCTGGCCGGCCCGATCGAGGTACTGCTCGGCTTCGCCCGCAGCAGCAACGTGCGCGGCGATCCGCCGTTGCCCGCGCGTGCCACCGTGCCGGCCCGCGGCAGCGCCCTGGTCGCGCGCCTGCGCGCGCAGGATCCCGGCCGCACCGGCAACTTCGAACTCAGCCTGCGCGGGGTGCCGGGCGACCCCAGCGCGCGACCGCAGGACGTCGAGTACCTGCTGCCGCTGCGTCAATCGCATGCCCGCATCGACCAGGGCTTCGGCGGCAGGTTCAGCCACACCGACGAACAGAACCGGCATGCGCTGGACTTCGCCGCCGACATCGGCACCACGGTGCTGGCCGCGCGCGCCGGTACGGTGATGCAGGTCGAGTCCGATTTCAGCAAGGCCGGGCTCAAGCAGGAGCGCTACGGCGGCCGCGCCAACTTCGTGCGGATCCTCCACGACGACGGCAGCATGGCCATTTACGCGCACCTGAAGGCGGATGGTGCGCTGGTTCGGGTCGGCCAGCGGGTCACTGCCGGCCAGCAGATCGGCCTGTCCGGCAATACCGGCTTCACCACCGGTCCGCACCTGCATTTCGCGGTGCAGGTGAACCGCGGCATGCGGCTGGTGTCGATCCCGTTCCGCATGCGCGGGGTGCGGATGACCCCGTGATCGCGGGGTAGGCAGCCGCCGGATCGCAGGCGAGGATGGCCACGTTCGCCAGGGAGGCAAGGAGGGCGGACCGCCGGCAAGGATCGCCGGCAGCAGTACTGGCACGACCCGGGGCCGCGAACCAGGCGTGGCTCAGGGTGCGACCAGTCCGCGCCGTGCTGCCTCCAGCGCGGCTTCGGCACGCGTGCCCACGCTCAGCTTGCGGTAGATGTCCTTGAGGTAGCCGGACACGGTGTGGCGCGAAAGCCCCAGCGCCGTGGCCACCTCGTTCAGGGTCAGCCCCTTGGCGGTCAGCCGCAGCACCTCGGTTTCGCGCGGGGTCAGTGGCGGCGCATCCGCATCCGCCGCCGGCAGCGGCTGGAAATGGCGCAGCAGGCGCCGCGCGATCGACGGCGACAACGGCGGCTGGCCGGCGGCGATGCCGCGCAACATGCCGGCCAGGCTGTCGCGGTCGCGGTCCTTCAGCACGTAGCCCTGCGCACCGGCCCGCAATGCCGGGAACAGGTGGGCGTCGTCATCGAACACGGTGGCGACGATGCACAGGGTCGCCGCGCCACGCGTGCGCAACGCCTCGATCAGCTGCATGCCGCTGCCGTCCGGCAGGCCAAGGTCGACCAGCGCCAGCGCCGGCGGCGGATCGATCCGCGCCAGCGCTTCGCCCAGGGTGCCGGCGGTGGCGACCTCGATTCCCGGGAATGCTGCCTGCAGCGCGGCCGCCAGCCACGCGCGGGCGCCCGGCAGGTCGTCCACCACCAGTGCGCTGGCGTAACCGCCGGGTACGCTCACGCGCCCGCCTCCAGCGGCATCCGCAGCAGCACCTTGGCCCCGCCCTCGGTGCCCGGCGCCCAGTCGATGCGGCCGTCGAGTTCGCCGGCGCGGCTGCGCATGTTGCGCATGCCGCTGCCGGCGGACACCACCGCCGGCACCCCGCTGCCATCGTCGGTGAGGTCCAGCAGCAACTCGCCGCCGCGCACCCGCACCCGCACCCGCAGGTGGCGCGCCTGGGCGTGGCGGATGGTGTTGCTGATCGCCTCGCGCACGATCCGGTGCAGGTGCAGCGCGTGGCCGCTGTCCAGGACCGGATCCGGCAGGTCGTCCGCGGCGTCCCACGACAGGCCGATGCCGACCGTCGCCAGCCGCTGGCTGGCTTCGGCATGGATGTCGGCAAGCACGTCGCCGAGCGTCCCCGGGGTCCCGCGCGAGCGCGTCACCACGTCGCGCAGGTCCTGCAGGATCGCCCGCGCAAGGTCGGCCTGCACCGGCGACTCGGCGCCGTACACCAGCGCCAGCAGCTTCGCGCCGAGGTCGTCGTGGAGGTCGGAGTAGATGCGCTCGCGTTCCTGCGCGGCGGACTGTTCGCGCGCCTCGGCAACGACCACCCGCAGGCGGGCCTCACAGGTGGCCAGCGCCCGATGGCACTTGCGCCATCGACCAATTATCAAGACGAGTGGAACCACAAAAACCAATGTCGTCAGCGCAGCGCTCCACATGTGCGACACCGGCCAATTCAAAGTATTGTCAAGAAAATGCGGGCTGGAATTCAGCCAGATGGCGCAAAACTCGGAAGGCCGAATTTCAGTCCGCGGACACTATTTAAAGGAAGAATTAGTCGTAAATGATTCCATCTGACTTGACAATGGCGTCATAAACTGTGCCGTCAGACTTTACAGCCGTGTCATAAATAGTCCCGTCTGACTTGACAACTTGGTTTTCCTCTTCGGACTGACTCTCGAACAACGAAGCAACCCACTCGAAAAAGTCAATCGAAAACCCCTCCGGGGTAGACACTTGACTCTGAGCGAATGCGTCCGGCGCAGACAGGACGAGCAGACAAGCAAGAATGATTTTGTTCTTCATATTCCCCAAAAACTGTTAAGCGGATGGGTTGGATTTTTGCGGATTGGATTTGCGTGAGTCGCGACCTGACACTACTCAATCTTGTATAACGCCTTCAACGCTAACGACTCGCGACTCATATTAAGGTTTTGATAGACGAATTCCAGCCTTCGCGCCGCCACCAGTGTCCGCTCATGCGCGTTGCCGAACTTCGCCTTCAATCGCACCAGACTGTCCTCCAGGACGCGCCGCGCATCATCGAAGCGACCGAGCTTGCCGAGGCATTCGCCTCGATTGCTGGCGAAAATCGCAGCGAAAGGATGATCAGCGCCCAGGCGTGCGCGTACCTGCGCATCCAGTGTCTCGAATTCCTGCAACGCCTCCTGCAGCCGCCCCCGCTTCATCAGGAGCATCCCGAGGTTGTTGCGCGGCGCGAACGTATCAGGGGCGCCAGGACCGCCCAAGCGCTCCTGGCTGGCGAGCATGCTCCGCAACAGGCGCTCGGCGCCAACCAGGTCGCCTTGGTCCTCCAGTCCATACGCCAGCACGCTTCGGGCAACTAGCGCCTTGGCATCTCCCTCCGGGCGATTGGCATCCAGCCACGCACTGGCTTGACGCACCAGGGGAACACCTTCCCCGGGCTGCTTGTGCTCGATGAGGAATGATCCCAGGTTGAACTGGCTGATGACAGTCGCCGGGTGCTTGTCCCCCAGTACCGTGAGCCGCCCCTCTGCGGCACGTCGGAACGCGCGTTCGGCCGACTCGGCGTTGCCAAGCTTGTTCTCGACTACGCCAAGCTGATTCCACGCGTACAGCGTCTGCGGATGCCGCTCACCGAAAACCCGCGCATGGCGTTCGACCGCATCGCGGCTTTCGAACAACGCGGCCTCGTAATCACCATCGAGTTGCAAGGCCGACGCCAGTTGCAGCTGCAGCCCGAGCGTCCGTTGCGCATCCGGACCCAGCGACTTGCGTGCCTGAGGAAGCAGCTCGCGCAACGCCAGTACCGCTTCCTTCTGCTTGCCGGTTTCTCGCAAGAGCTCCGCCGCCGACTCCTCCATTGCGATGCGCAGCGTCGGTTCAAGTTGCGCACGCCGCGCCCGCAGACCCGCAAGCCCCTTTTCCCCGGCGTCGTAATCGCCGGAGGCAATGGCGCTACGCGCACGCCCCAGCAGCAGTTCATCCCGCAGGGCAGACGGGGCCTTCTCCAAGTTCAAAGCGTCCTCGAAGGCCGCACGGGAACGCCGCCCCTCGCCGAGCCCTAGCCAGGTAACACCGAGGACCTGATGCAGGCGTGCCGTTGCACCCGGCGCCAGCGTCGAACTCTTCAGTTCAGCCGAGGCGACGTCCAGGATGTCCCTGACACGCAAGTCCCGGCCTTGCGCATGTTCCGGATCCGCCTCGGTCAGCATGGTTTCGACGAAGCCGTTCACCGCGGCCAGTTCATTGGCGCGGGCCTGCGCCTCCGCCAACGCAGCGCGCGCGCGCTGCGCGGCGATCGCGCTGACGATGGTGGCCGCCAGCAACGCCACGAACACGATCCCGGCGGCGATGCTGAGCGCGCGGTGGCGGCGCACGAAGCGCGCGCTGCGGTAGGCCAGGGTGGGTGCGTGCGCGCGCACCGGGCGCGAGGCCAGTACCGCATCGAGGTCGTCGGCGAACGCGGCGGCGCTGGGGTAACGGCGGCCGGGCTCGGCGGCCAGCGCCTTCATCACCACCAGGCTGAGGTCGCCGCGCGCCTCGCGGTTCAGCCGCCCGAGCGGCGCCGGGTCCTCGTTGCGGACGATGTCCACCGCCTCGAACAGGGTCGAGGAGGACAGCCGCGGGTGCGGCAACTTGCCGGACAGCAGTTCGTAGCCGATCGCGCCCAGCGCGTACACGTCGCTGCGGGCGTCGGCCTCGTGGCCCTGGCCGGCCAGTTGCTCCGGGCTCATGTACGGCAGGGTGCCCATCACCTGCCCGGCCTGGGTCATGCCGTCGCCGGCGTCGCCATGCAGGCGGGCGATCCCGAAGTCGAGGATCTTCGGCTGCCCGTGCGCGTCCACCAGCACGTTGGAGGGCTTCAGGTCGCGATGCACGATCCCGCGCTGGTGGGCGAAATCCACCGCGCGCGCCAGTTGCGAAAGCAGGCCGATGCGCGCGCGCAGGTCCGGATGCGCCTGCTCCAGGTAGCCGCGCAGGTCGGGCCCGCGCACCACTTCCAGCGCGAACCACGGTGACGGCAAGCCGCCGATGCGGTCCTCGCCGGCGGCGTACAGGCGGACGATGCCGGGATGCTCCAGCTGGCCGAGGATCTCGATCTCGCGGCGGAAGCGATCCAGCGCGGCGCTGGAGACGCCGCGCACCACCTTCAGCGCGACCTCGCGCGGCGGATGCGATTCGCGCGCCAGGTACACCCGGCCCATCCCGCCTTCGCCCAGCAAACCGAGGATGCGGTAGGGACCGATCGTCTCCGGCAACCCGGCGGCCACCTGTGCCTGTTCGTCGAGCGCGTGGGTGGCGTCGTCCTGCATGTCGGTGCTGATCCCCTTGGCAGCGGCCATGCTGCCCCCGCCGCTATAATTCCGCAATGTCAGAAGTCATCTTCGAAGCCGCGCGCCGCCGCACCTTCGCCATCATTTCCCACCCCGACGCCGGCAAGACCACGCTCACCGAAAAGCTGCTGCTGTTCGGCGGCGCGATCCAGCTGGCCGGTTCGGTCAAGGGCCGCAAGGCCGCCCGCCACGCCACCTCCGACTGGATGGCGCTGGAGAAGGAGCGCGGCATCTCGGTGACCAGCTCGGTGATGCAGTTCCCGTACGAGGGCCGCATCGTCAACCTGCTGGACACCCCCGGCCACGCCGACTTCGGCGAGGACACCTACCGCGTGCTGACCGCGGTGGACTCCGCGCTGATGGTGATCGACGTCGCCAAGGGCGTGGAGGAACGCACCATCAAGCTGATGGAGGTGTGCCGCCTGCGCGACACCCCGATCATGACCTTCGTCAACAAGCTCGACCGCGAGGGCAAGGACCCGATCGAGCTGCTGGACGAGATCGAATCCGTGCTCGGCATCCAGTGCGCGCCCGTCACCTGGCCGATCGGCATGGGCCAGCGCCTGAAGGGCGTGGTCCACCTGGTCACCGGCGAAGTGCACCTGTACGAACCCGGCCGCAACTTCACCCGCCAGGATTCCACCATCTTCCCGTCGCTGGACGATCCGCGCGTGGCGGAGCGGATCGGCGCGGACATGCTGGCGGAACTGCGCGAGCAGCTGGAGCTGGTGCAGGGCGCCAGCCATCCGTTCAACCGCGAGGCCTACCTCGAGGGCATGCAGTCGCCGGTGTTCTTCGGTTCCGGCGTCAACAACTTCGGCGTGCAGCCGCTGCTGGATTTCTTCGTCGAGCACGCGCCCTCGCCGCAGGCGCGCGCGACCACCACCCGCCTGGTCGAGGCGACCGAGCCCAGGCTCACCGGCTTCGTGTTCAAGATCCAGGCCAACATGGATCCGATGCACCGCGACCGGGTGGCGTTCATGCGCGTGTGCTCGGGCAAGTTCGCGCCCGGCATGAAGGTCCTGCAGCCGCGCACCGGCAAGGAGCTGAAGCTGGCCAACGCGCTGACCTTCATGGCCTCGGACCGCGAACTGGCGGAGAGCGCGTACCCCGGCGACGTGATCGGCATCCACAACCACGGCACCATCTCGATCGGCGACACCTTCACCGAAGGCGAGGCGCTCGGCTTCACCGGCATCCCCAACTTCGCGCCGGAACTGTTCCGCCGCGCGCGCCTGCGCGATCCGCTCAAGCTCAAGCAGCTGCAGAAGGGCCTGGCCCAGCTGAGCGAGGAAGGCGCGACCCAGTTCTTCCGGCCGCTGATGAGCAACGACCTGATCCTGGGCGCGGTCGGCGTGCTCCAGTTCGACGTGGTGGCGTACCGGCTGAAGGACGAATACGGGGTCGAGGCCGGCTTCGAGCAGGTGCAGGTGGCCACCGCGCGCTGGATCCGTTGCGCGGACGCGAAGAAGCTCGAGGAGTTCCGCGAGAAGAACGCGATGAACCTGGCGCTGGACGCCGCCGGCCACCTGGTCTACCTGGCGCCGACCCGGGTCAACCTGCAGCTGGCGCAGGAACGCGCGCCGGCGGTCGAGTTCCTGGCCACCCGCGAACACGCGCAGGCGGTGGAGGTCGGCTGAGGATCAGGACGCGATGTAGCGCTGCAGGTGGTCCAGTTCCTGCCGCTGTTCCTCGATCACCGCCTTCACCAGGTCGCCGATCGACACCACGCCGATCACCTGCCCGCCTTCGAGCACCGGCAGGTGGCGGATGCGGCTGTCGGTCACCAGCTGCATGCAGTGGTCGGCCGAATCCTGCGGGCCGACGCTGATCACCTGCGCGGTCATGATGTCGCGCACCGGGGTGTCCTTCGACGAACGCCCCTGCAGCACCACCTTGCGTGCGTAGTCCCGCTCCGAGAGGATGCCGGCGAGGCGCGTGCCTTCCATCACCAGCAACGCGCCGATCCGGCGCTCCGCCATCAGCCGCACCGCGTCGATCACCGGTGCTTCCGGGGCGATCGAAAAGACCTCAGCCGACTTCGTTTCCAGCAGTTGCCGCACCGTGCGCATGGCTTGCTCCCGACGGGTTCGAATGCTGTGGCGAGGATACTCCGGTCGCAGGCTGCCAGCAGTCGACCAGGTACAGCGGCCGCTGCTTGGATTCCTCGTACAACCGGCCCAGGTATTCGCCGATCAACCCCAGCGCCACCAGCTGGGTGCCGCCCAGGAACAGGATCACCGCCATCATGCTTGGCCAGCCGGCCACCGGATCGCCCCACAGCAGGGCCTTGGCGACGATCCACGCGGCGTACACGAAGGCCGCGAACGCGGTGGCCACGCCGAGGTAGGTGGCCGCGCGCAGCGGCGCGGTGCTGAAGCTGGTGATGCCTTCCAGCGCGAAGTTCCACAGCTTCCAGAAGCCGAACTTGCTGCGCCCGGCCACGCGCGCCTGGCGGTGGTAGGGAATCGCGACCTGGTTGAAGCCGATCCAGCCGAACAGGCCCTTCATGAAGCGGTGGCGCTCGCGCAGCTGCCGCAGCGCCGCCAGCGCGCGCGGCGACAGCAGGCGGAAGTCGCCGGTGTCGCGCGGGACCGGGGTCTTCGAAAGGGCCGCCATCACCCGGTAGAACGCGTGCGCGGTGACGCGCTTGAGCCAGCCTTCGCCGCCGCGCTCGATGCGGGTGCCGTGGACGTCGTCGAACCCCTCGCACCACTTGGCGATGAACCTTGGCAGCAATTCCGGCGGATCCTGGCCGTCGGCATCGAGGATCAGCGCGGCACCGCGTTCGATCCGGTCCAGCCCGGCGGTCAGCGCCGCCTCCTTGCCGAAGTTGCGCGACAGCCGCAGCAGGCCGATCCGCGGATCCTTCGCGGCCAGCCCGTGCAGGATGCTCCAGGTGGCGTCGCGGCTGCCGTCGTCGATGTACAGCACCCGCGCCTGCAGGCCTTCGCGTTCGGCCGCATCCAGCGCGGCGGCGATCCGCGGCTGCAGGGCCGGCAGCGCATCCGCCTCGTTATAGGCGGCGATCACCAGGGTCAGGCAGCGGTCTTCCGGGGCGATGCGGTGCATGCGGCGATGGTATGCCAGCTTGCGCCGGCGATGTTCAGTCCAGCGTGCGCAGCCAGCCGCTGCCGCCCATGTAGCGCATCTGCCGCTGGATCGAGTTGGTGCGGCGCTGCACGTAGGGGCCGGGTCGTGCGGCGTTGTAGCGCTTGGGGCTGGGCAGCACCGCCGCCAGCCGCGCCGCTTCGGCCGCCGAAAGCTTCGCTGCGTCCTTGCGGAAGAAGCTGCGCGCGGCCGCCTGCGCGCCGTAGATGCCGTCGCCGAATTCGGCGATGTTGGCGTACACCTCCAGGATCCGCCGCTTCGGCCAAAGGGTCTCGATCAGCGCGGTGTACCAGACCTCCAGTCCCTTGCGGGCCCAGCGGGTCACGCCGCTGCCCTGCCACAGGAACAGGTTCTTGGCGGTCTGCTGGCTGATCGTGCTGGCACCGCGCAGGCGGCGAACAGGTTTGCCGCGCTTCTCCGCGCGCTCGATCATCTTTTCGTTGTGCGCCTGCGCCTTTTCGATGGCGGCGAAATCGAAGCCATGGTGGCTTGCGAAGTTCTGGTCTTCCGAAGCCACCAGCGCCAGCGGCAGGTTCGGCGAGATCCGGTCCATGCCGCGCCAGTCGTGGGCGATGCGGAACCCGAAATCGCCGGCGATGGCCGCATCCAGCTGGCGCGCGGCCATGAACATCGAGAACGGCGGGTCGATGAAGCGCAGCGCCAGCACCTGCAACACGCTGAACGCGACGAACGCCAGCGGCAGCTTCCACAACCAGCCGCGCCAGCGCCGGCCGCGCCGCGACTTGCCCGGTGCGCTCATGGGTGGATCGCCTTGTGTCCCGTACCCGCGTACCCCATATCCTTCGCCACTCCCTTGCCCCGATCGCCTGCCGACGGCACGCCCCGTGCATTTTGGCAGGCCGGGCGAATTCCGGTATCGACATGACCCAAGCCCGCGCGCCCGCCCCGTCCGACCTGCAACTGCGGTTCCTGCTGCCCAGCGCCGGCGTGCGCGGGGTGCTCGTGCAGCTGGACCAGACCTGGCGGGCGATGGCCGCGCGCGCGGCGTATCCGCCCGCGGTCGCCGAACTGCTGGGCGAAGCGGCCGCCGCGGCCGCGCTGTTCACCGGGCATGCCAAGGTCGACGGCCGGCTCTCGGTGCAACTGCGCAGCCACGGCGCCCTGCGCACCCTGTTCGCCGAATGCACCGCGGCCGGCACCCTGCGCGGGATCGCGCGGCTGCAGGAGGATGCGTCCGAACCCGGCGCGGCGACCCCATCGCGCGACCTGCGTTCGCTCGGCAACGACGCGGTGCTGGCCATCACCATCGAGAATCCCGCGCTGGGCGGCCGCGAGCCGATGCGCTACCAGGGCCTGGTCGAACTCGACGCGGACAACCTCGGCGAAGCCTTCGAGGGCTACTTCCGCCAGTCCGAGCAGCTGCCGACCCGCCTGCTGCTGGCCTGCGACGGCGCGCGCGCGGCCGGCCTGATGTTGCAAAAGCTGCCCGGCGACGGCGGCGACGACGACGGCTGGAACCGGGTCGGCGCGCTGTTCGAGACCCTCGGCAGCGCGGAACTGCTGGCGCTGGCGCCCGCCGACACCATCCACCGCCTGTTCCACGAGGAATCACCGCACGCAATGGGCGGCAAGCCGCTGCGGTTCGCCTGTTCGTGCTCGCGCGAGCGGGTGGCGGCGATGCTGGTCTCGCTGGGCATCGGCGAGGCCGAAGCCGCGGTCGCCGCCGGCGACGGCGAGGCGCGGGTGCTGTGCGAGTTCTGCGGCCATGACTACCGGTTCGACGCCGAAGCGGTCGCCAGCCTGTTCCGCGGCGCGGGGGCCGCACTGCCCGCCGCGCCCGGGATCCAGTGACGCCTCGCGCGATTGGATATCCGCGCTGGCCCCGGGCTGCCCTGGCGCGCATTGTTAAAGAATCATGAATCGGCTAGGCTAGGTAGCCCCGGGGAGAGGAACTTCGCCGCTCGCGGCTTGTCCATCCAGCACCATGCGCATGCGCCTGACACCCATTGCCGCCGCACTGCTCGCCCTGGCCCTCGCCAGCGGCGGCGCGCAGGCGCAATCCCGGGCCAAGCGCGACGCCGCAGTGGTGCCGGTGGTGAACAAGGAAAGCGGCAAGCTGGAAGCCGTGCTCCTGCTGGAGCCCGCCACCACCAGTACCGGCGCCGGCGCACGCTGGCGCTTCGGCAGCACCACTCTTGAAGCGACCTATGGCGTGCTGGCCGGCGACTCGCTGGCGCTCGTGTGCGACCGCCAGAACGGCCTGTCCTCGGGCATCGCCCAACTTGCCGACAACTGCGTGATGGCCACCCTGAACGACGATGGCGCCGGTAGCATGAGCCGCCACGGCAGCGCAGGCGCCAGCATCAGCCGCGGTGGCAACAAGCTCGGCATGGCGATCGGCAACGGCCGCGACTCGCTGCCGGCGTGGCTGGCGCCTGGCCAGCGCGCGGGCAAGGTCGAGTCCAGCGATTTCTCGCTGCTCGCCGAGAAGAACATCGGCCGCGAGGCCTTCGTCAGCGTCGGCGGCACCGTCGCCCGTGCGCGGCTGGTGCCGGCGGCCGACGTGCCGCAACTGGTGGACCAATGGAATACCCGCAGCCTCAGCATCGGCGGTGGCTTCGGTGCCTTCGGCGCCAACATCGTCGGACGGGTGGTCAACGTGCCGGGCGAGAGCAACGTCTGGAAGGGCCTGGGCCTGGGCCTGACCTGGCGCACCCCGTGGAGCGGCCAGCTCACGCTGGGCGCGGACAACGTGGTCACCCGCGGCAAGAACCCGTTCTCGACCGCCAACCAGGACGACCAGGGCACCATCCCCTACGTGCGCTACAAGCAGGACCTCTAGGCCCGGCTGGTTTCGACGACACGTCCGCACAAGCGAAAGGCCGCATCATCGATGCGGCCTTCGTGCTTGCGGGGTGCCGGATCGCGTCGGCGGCTACAGCAGGCGCAGGGTTGCGTCGCCGGAGAAGGTTTCGATGCGCACCTCGCCCTTGCCCGCGCCATAGCGGGCGTGGAAGCTGGAGCCGGGGCCGAATTCCTCGCGCTGGATCTTCGCATCGGGCGCGCTGAGGTCGCCACTGAAACTTTCGCCAGTCACCTGCGCGGAGAGGTCGCGGGGGACGGCCAGGGCCAGGTCGCCGCTGACGCTTTCCATGCTGATCTCGCCATCCGGCAGCAGCGCCACCTTCAGGTCGGCATCGCCGGACACGGTCTCCACCGACAGCCTGCGCAGGCGCTCGCCCTTGCTGTCCACCCGCATGTTGCCGGACACGGTTTCCAGCGCGACCTGGCCGCTGAGCCGGCCGCCGAGGGTGAGGTCGCCGCTGACCGCGCTGGCCTCGACGTCGCCGCTGTTGAAGGTCAGCACCAGGTCGCCACTCACCGATTCCACCGACGCGCGGCGCGGCGCCCCGTTTGCACTGATGTCACCGCTCACCGACTCCAGCGACAACTCGCGCGGGGCGACGCCGTGCACGTCGATGTCCGCCGACACCGTGCTGACTTCCAGCCCGGCCTGCAACGGCACCTGCACCAGCAGCATCGTCGGCTCGCTGTTGCGGTCGCGGTTCGGGTACTTCACCTCGATCCGCAATGCGCCTTCATCGCCCTCCACCGTGAATTTCTCGACCCCGGCGCCGAGGCTGCCGGTGATCCGGACCTCCGGCCGGTCCCAGGCGCGCACTTCGACGCGGCCCTTGAGGTTGTCGATCTCGACCCGGCCACGCGGATCCAGCGGCCGGGTCTGGTCGATCGGGGTGGCGGCGAATGCCGGGCACGTTGCGGAAGCAATGATCAAGATCGGGGCCAGGGCCAGGATCGAGGCTTTCAGGGACAGGGACATATCGGACTCCTTCAGGCGTAGAGCGCGCGGCGCGACAGGGCGAGCCGGCGGGTGTAGGTATCGCGCAACCGCTGCAGCAGCAGGCGCGAACCGGGATCGCGCCGCAAGGCCTCGCGGATCTCGGCGGCGCTGCGGTCCAGCGCCTCCAGGCCCGGCTGCCAGCCGGCGTGCGCTGCCTGCGGCTGCAGTTCGCGCAGCGCAGCCTGGTACTGCACGGTCAGGGTGTCGGCTTCACGCTGCAGCAGCGGCGCTGGCCGGCCGGCGGTGGCGGCGATCGAGGTTCCGGACCCGGCCACGTCCGATGGCGGCGGCTGCATCTTCCAGGACACACCGACCGCCAGCAGCAGCGCGGCCGCAGTCGCCAGCGACATCGGCCAACGCGGCCGTGACCGCGCAACCTGCGCTTGCCTTCGCGGCAGTGCCGTGATGCGTTCGGCGATACCGGGCCACAGGTCGTGGCCGGGATCGGCGTCCTGGCGCAGCCCACGCAAGGCCATGCGCAGCTCGGCTTCACCGATCGGGGCGGGGATCTCGTTCATGCCGCTTCTCCTATGCGCGTGCGCAGCAGGCCGCGCGCGCGATGCAATTGCGCCTTCGAGCTGCCCACCGCCATGCCGAGTTCCTCGGCGATTTCCTCGTGCTTCCAGCCTTCCACGTCGTGCAGCACCAGCACCGCGCGCGCGCGTGGCGGCAGGGTCGCCACCGCGCGCTCCAGGTCGCGCCCGAGCACCGCGCGACCGGCGGTATCCGGCGTCGACAACCCGTCCAGCGCGTCCTCGTCATCGTCCGCCTGCGGCCGGCTACGGCGGGCGCGCAGCTCCATCAGCGCGGTGTTGACCGCAAGCCGGTGCAGCCAGGTCGAGACCGCGCTTTCGAAGCGGAACGACGGCAGCGCCTGCCATGCGCGCACGAACGCCTCCTGGGTGAGGTCCTCCGCGCGCGCGCCGGCGTGCCCGACCAGGCGCACGATCACCCCGTGCACGCGCCGGTGGTGGCGGCGGTACAGCAACTCGAAGGCAGCCACGTCCGCCGCGGCCGCGCGCCGCACCAGCACGGCGTCCTCGCCCGCGTCGTAGCCGGCGGTGTCGCTCTCGGTGGTTGGCGTCGGCATGGCCTGCATCAGCATACCCAGTCCGATGCGGCGCCGCGGCGGAGGGTTTAAGCCGGCAGCTCCGGAACCTCGACCCCGCCCTGCCGGAGGGCCGCGACCAGCGGCTGCAGGTGCTTTGCATAGGGCGCCCACTTCGGCACGTCCCGGCGCACCACCCGGTCGCGCACCTGCACCGCGCTGGCGGTGGCGACCGCGCGCCCGCTGCTGCGCGGATCGCTCATCGCATCGAGGTAGTCGATGCCGCAGAACGCCGCGACCATGCGCATCACGCCGGCCGGATCGCGGGTCAGCTCCGCGTAGTCCACGTCCAGGATCCGGCCCGGATATGCGGCGTGCCAATGCGCCATCAGCCGCCGGTACTGCAGGTAGTAGTCGGCAAGCTCGCGCTGGTCGTAGGAATACGGGTTGGCGTCGGAAAACAGCTCGCGCAGGTTGGAGAAGCAGGTCTCCACCGGATCGCGCACCATGTGCAGGATCCGCGCCTGCGGCAGGGCGCGGCAGATGAAGCCGATGTTGAGGAAGTTGGACGGCAGCTTGTCGGTGAAGCAGCGCTCGTCGCCGAGCCGCCATGCCATGCCATCCAGGTAGCGCTGGCCGACCTCGCCGAAATCGACGTCCCCCGCGCGTTCCACGATGGTGCGGTCGATCACGCCCTTGCAGTGGTGGTCGGTGGCGTAGCGCATCGCACTGGTGAAGTCGTAAAGCTCGCCGACCCCATGCACCTGCGGGCTGCCATCCAGGAGCTGTTCCAGCAGCGTGGTGCCGGAGCGGTGCATGCCGACGATGAAGACCGGCACGCGCGCAGCCCCGTCGTCCGCGCGCGGCAGCACCGGCGGGACCGGACTTGCGACCAGCATGTCGACCAGGTCGCGACTGTCGGCGACGTCGTACTTCAGCAGGCTGCGCTTGGCACCGCACGCCTGTTCCAGGGCGGTCCAGGCGGCATCGTGCTCGCCCAGGTCGTCGAGTTCCTTGTGCAGCGCGAACGCGAACGACGCCACCTCGCGCGCCGGCAACCCGGGCCGCGCGAGGATCCCGCGAAGCCGCTGGACGTGGTTGTCGTCGCGGGTCGCACGGCCGATGTGGGCCAGGAACCAGTGCGCCTGGCCGATCTGCGGCGCGATGGCGATGCATTGCTCCAGGTCGCGGCGCGCTTCCTGCATCCGGCCGAGGTAGGTCAGCACCTGCGCGCGTGCCAGCAGCACCGGCGGATACCTGTCGTCGCCCCGCTTGGCCTCGTCCAGCATTTGCAGGGCGCGCTCCTGCAGGTGCACGTACGAGAGCTGGGCCGCATAGGCCACCAGCAAGGGGATCGGGATCACGCGGGGATCGCCGGAGGAATCGATCAGTTCCAGCAGCAGCGCCACGTCGTTGCTTGTCCGCAACCTCGCCGCAAGCTGCTCGCGCAGGCGCGGCGCGCGGGCGCCGCAGGCGAACGCCATCATCGCCGCCGTCCGCGCAGTCCGGTAGCGCCCGGCCAGCGCCTCGGCATAGGAAGCCTCGATCAGGCGTTCCGCCTTCTGCTCCACCGGGACCTGGATGCCAGCCAGGAGCCGGCGCAGGGACGCGAGGTCGCTGCCTGCGGCGAACGGCTCCGCGTACCTGAGCATCGCCAGCAGCGGACTGTCGGTCCCGGCGGTCATGCGTCGGAGGCCGCCACGCCGCACCGCTCCAGTTCGGCCAGCATGGGCTGCAGCTGCTGCGAATAGCGCCGCCACGCGCCCATGTGGCCGCGACTGATGGCGTCGCGCGCCTGCACCGCACTGGCGGTGGCGATCGTGTGCGTCGCGATCGCACCGCCCTCTTGGCGTGCCGGCAGCGAGAGCGCCCCGGCGATGGCCGCGATCGAATCCCGCGGCCTTTCCACGAACGCTTCGTAACCCACGCTCGCCACGCGCGGATGCGCGAGCGCCTGCACGCGATCCAGCAGGCGCCGGAAGCGCGCGTACTGGCGCGCGGTTTCCGCCATGTCGTAGCTGTAGTAGTAGGAAGACGCGAACCACTCCTTGAGGTTCGAGAAGCAGGTATCCATCGGATCGCGGACCACGCAAAGGACCCTGGCCGCTGGCATCGCGGCAAGGATGTGGCCGATCGCCAGGTAGTTTTCCGGCCATTTGTCGGCATAGGAGGATGCCCCCTGCGCCCGCCACTGGGTGTGTTCCAGGTAGCGCTGGCCGAGGTCCTGCAGGTGCGACGGCAGGACCGCCGCGAGCAACCTTGCGTCCGGGTGGAATGGCCCGGGCTGCTGCGCGCACCAGCGCATCTGCACCGCCAGGTCCCGCAGCTCGCCGGCACTGGCAAGGTCGGTGGCTGCACACAGGCGCTGCTCGATGAGGGTGGTGCCGGTTCGCGGCATGCCGACCACGAACACCGGCTGTGGCCCCGCGTCCAGCGCGGCGCCTGCACCTGCGCCGCTGGCCCATTCGAGGGCGTTCCCGGCCGCCGCGAACAGCGCGTCCTGCGCCGATTCGTCATGCTGGACCTGGCCGCGGCGCAACTGCATCGCAGTCTGCAGCGCGGGCCATGCCTCGCCTGGCCGGTCATCACCATCCAGTTCGTGGAACAGGCTGTACCAGAGCAGCGGTGCGTCGCGAGCGCCCGATTCGGTGCGCTCCAGCAGCCGGCGCAGGCGGTCGATCCGGGCACCCCTCGCAGGGGCAGGCCCCACCTTGCTCAGCGCCCAGTGGGCGGGGGCGAACCCCGGGTTGCCCGCCAGGCTGCGTTCCAGTTCCGACCGCGCTTCGTCGAGGCGGCCGAGGTACATCAGGTTCAGTCCCAGCAAATAGCGCACCGCCGGCGCACCGGCGAGCCCCATCGCCACCGCGCGCTGCAGCAGGGTCAACGCCGCCTCTGGCTGCATGTGGTCGGACATCAATTTGCCCACTTCCGCCAACGCCTGCAGCGGCGCTGGCATGCCCGCGAGCGCCGTGGCGCAGGCGAGCGCCGCGCGGGTCTCGCCGAGCGGCAACAGGGTCTTGCACAGCAATTCCAGCAATTCCGGATCGCCGTATGCGGCCGACATCGCGGCTAGGCCCTGCGCGGTTGCACCCCGCAGGTCGCCGGCGCGTTGGTCCAGCACCGACAGCCTCAGGTGCGCGAGCGGCGCATACATGCGCTCGCTTCCCAGCCCGGCGTACAACGGACGCGCGTGCTGGTACCGCCCCGCCGCGTTCAGCCGTTCGGCTTCTTCCCAACGCGCGGCGGCGTCCGCTTCCATCGACTCTCCATTCCCGTTGCCCACGCCCACGCGCAAACCGCCACGGACTTTAACCTCGCCCGCCGGTCCAGGCAAAAAAGGACGGCCGCACAAGGCGGCCGTCCGAAGCACAACAATTGCTTGGCTATCAGAAGTCGTACTGCACCATGAAGCGCACCGCACGCGGGGTCTGCCAGCCGTTGACCGACTTGTAGATGTTGGGCTGCAGGGTGCCGCCCGAGTCTTCACCGAACTCGTTGACGTTGATCGCCTTGCGGCTGTTCAGCACGTTGAACACGTCGACCTTCAGGGTCAGGTGATCGTCCGCGAAGGCCGGCGACCACGACACGTTCAGGTCCAGCTTCTGGGTCCACGGCAGGCGACCAGCGGTACCGCGCGGCACCTGGACGCCATCGCAGTAGAAGTAGCTGTTGCCGTAGTTCGGCGAGATCGGGTGGTAACCGAAGCAGTTGATCGGACGCCCGGACTGCGCCGAGAAGTTGCCGCCGATCGACACGGTTTCGGTCACGTCGTAGCTACCGAACAGCTTGAAGCTGTGGCGACGGTCGTTCGGCAGGTAGCCGTACGAACCTTCAGCCAGTTCCGGGTAGTCGAAGTCCTGGGTGGTGCCGGTATCGTCCTGGCCGATATCCGACTTCACGCCGCCCTCGGTGTTGCCGATGCTCTTGGCGAAGGTGTACGAACCCTGCAGGAACGCGCGGTCCCAGCTGCTTTCGAAGAACACTTCGAACGCGGTGTACTTGCGCTTGGCCTTCGGGCCCAGGATGTCGGCGTCGAGCTCGACCGTCTCCAGGACGCCGTCGCCATTGACGTCCATCTTGAAGACGGAGTCGCGGCCCGGGTTGTACAGGTGGCAGAACGCAAAGCCGGGGTTGTAGACGGCAACGTCGGTCGGCAGTGTCTTGTCCGCCACTTCCTGGAAACCACCGGAACCATTGTCGGTGAAACCATTGGCGAACGCCCACGCCAAGATGGGACGGTAGTCGCACTGGTCGTCGATCGCCGCCTTCAGGTCGCGATGGATCAGTCGGGTACCCAGCGAGAAGGTATCGGTGATCTGCTTCTGGAAGCCCAGGATGT